>Ga0181359_1000133_pt1 | contig 14860 bp, 11 predicted proteins | sample Fa13VDMM15SD_FD_141229 | JGI IMG/M metagenome (GOLD analysis project Ga0181359, IMG submission 141229) | Freshwater viral communities from Lake Michigan, USA - Fa13.VD.MM15.S.D | ecosystem: Environmental > Aquatic > Freshwater > Lake | place: USA: Michigan | collected 2013-09-24 | reverse complement strand
TGCTCCTGAGCATTTCACTGGGAGCCGTCGCCCTATACCTGCCCGCGAACACAATCCTTATGTAGAAGCATTCTGGGCATGGTGGCCCACTCTATATCCTGAACTCAAGCACTTCCGCATGACCGGCGGTGAGCCACTGATGGATAAAAATACCTATCGAGTTTTTGACTATGTGTTGGCTCATCCCAAGAACGATCTGCACTTGGCTGTGACATCAAACTTCAGTGTGGAACCCGAACTGTCAACCAAATACTTTGACTATGTGAAACGATTGTGTGATACCGACATTGAACATTTCATGCAGTATGTGAGTGTTGACTCGGGCATAGGACCGCAAGCTGAATACATCCGACATGGATTAGACTTTGACCGTTTAACGCACAATGTGGAAACATATCTCACGGATATTCCGTATCGTAACAGTCTCACATTCATTGTGACCATGAACAATCTCAGTGTGACCGGCTTCTTACCATTGATGCAATGGATCTTGGATCTGCGAAAACGCCACAGCCGAACATATCAGCGTGTGTGGTTTGATACTCCTGTGCTGCGACAGCCTGCATGGCAAAGCCTACAGACCTTGCCCGAGAGCTATGCTGCAAAGCTAGAACAAGCACAAGACTTCATGTTGGAGAATTTGGAAACTGAATCAGACTCGTTTCATGGATTCAAGGACTACGAAGTTCAAAGACTTGAGCGTGATATAGCATGGATGCGATCGACGGTAAATGTAAGTACCCAAGACCTGGGAGACTTCTATAGGTTTTTCTCAGAGCACGATCGCCGTAGAGGCACAGACTTTGAGGCAACATTCCCAGAGATGATCACCTGGTGGCGACAGTGTAGTCTACATGCTAGATAAACGACCCATCATCTGCGATACATCTTGTGAAATCTACTCAGAAATAAAACATCTAGTAGATGACTCATTTTGGGAGTTTGATCAACCGCAGGCAAACTCGATAACAATATTTGCTCGTCAAACAGTTAATCGACATTATGCTAAAATAAAAGAACTAGCAGAGTCTGGATTCTTTCTACCAGTGTTGGCCAATCCTAGTGAAGGATCTATAGTGCTGAAACTACAATGTCAACGGCTGGGATTGTTAGATCTAGTGACCCAAAAGAAACTGTTGCTGGTTGGCTGCGGTGAAATGGAATCTGAACTCAACTGCTTGGTGTACGATTGCTATCTCAATCGAGTGATTGGCTATGAACAAAATGTTGAACAATGTGCCCGAGTGGATGAAATATACAACAAAACAAACAAACCCTACAAATTTTTGTTTTTGAATGGTCGCACACGCCCGCATAGAAAATACATGATAGAAAAGATGCGTGACGTCGGACTGTTAGAACATGCACTTTGGACCAACCTAGACACCACACCGGTTTATCATCACACGTACCAAACCGATCTATTCTCTCGTGAATCTGTCATACACTTGTTGCCAGAACAATATGAAGTAGAAAGATATCATTCAAACATCCAGAATCAATTTAAACATGCATTTGTCAAGCATGAACTATTCAACAACCAATGGGGTGATGTATACATCCGGGCCGAACCTTATATCGATACCTATTTTAGCCTGGTCACAGAAACTGTGTTTGATTATCCTTATAGCTTACGCAGTGAAAAGATCTACAAACCCATCGCCATTGGTCATCCTTTTGTGGTAGTGGCCAATCGCGGATTCTATAGAGATCTACACCGCGCAGGTTTTCAAACCTATCACAATCTCATTGATGAATCATTTGATCAGATTGACAACAATCAAGACAGATTAGATAGAATAGCCACAGTAGTCGAAGATCTGTGCTCAAGCGATTTAGATGAATTTCTGGTCGCGGCACACGCAATAAGTAAGTATAATCAACAGCATATGGCGGAACTGGGTCCACGGATCTCGCAGGAATTTCCTGACCGCTTTTGGCGATTCCTACAACAACATCAATGACCGATCTAGAATTCAAGCAACAGGTGCTGGACACCAAGAGTGCAAGTTTTTGTGCAGCAAAATGGTACAACGCTACCATCTGGTTGGGCAGTGGCATGACCACAAGTTGCCATCACCCGCCGGCCCATTTGGTGGACATTGATAAAGTTCGGGCCAACCCTAGGCTGCTGCACAATACTGATCAGAAGAAAGAGGATCGACGTAAAATGATTGCAGGCGAGCGTCCTGCAGGTTGTGAATACTGCTGGAAGATCGAAGACATGGGTGTTGATGCTGTGAGCGACAGAGTATACAAGAGTCGAATTTATCCTATAGAGGCATTGAAAGAAGCATATGAAACTCCACTTGATTCGGACGTTAATCTACGAACCCTTGAAATTGCATTTGATCGCACTTGTCAATTTGCTTGTAGTTATTGCAACCCTGCTTTTAGTAGCACTTGGGTCAACGATATACGAAAGAATGGACCTTACAACGGACTTGTTAGTGATGGCAGGAACCATTTTACTCACACTCACGACGCTAGCCAACTTTATAAATTCGGTGAAACTAATCCGTACGTGGAGGCATTCTTTGCGTGGTGGGAATCGGACCTACATAGAACACTACAAGAATTAAGGATCACTGGCGGCGAACCGCTAATGTCGGGCGAGACCTGGAAACTGATTGACTGGTTCAAACACAATCCGGGCCGCAGCCAAACACGCTTGGCCATCAATTCAAACTTGGGCACAGCAGTGAATCTAGATCGATTGATGAACAGTATTGATGGGCTAGAAGTTGACTTGTACACATCCAACGAAAGTGTAGGCTTGCAGGCTGAATACATCAGGGATGGGCTTGTATGGGATGACTGGGCCAACAATGTAGAACGCTTGCTGGACTCGGGCAAGTTCCGTGGCATACACATCATGAATACCATCAACGCATTGTGTCTGTACTCGCTGGATCAGTTCTTGGAATGCATAATGAATTGGAAACGAGAATACGGCCGTGATGCTGTGAGTTTTACCTTGAACATCCTGCGATTCCCCAGCTTCCAGTCACCACTAGTGCTGCCCGACGAACTACGCACAGTATTTCGACAGCGGTTAGAAGTCTGGCTAGACGCTTGGTGGGATAGTGAATTCTTGCACGAGCACGAAGTCAATCATGTTCAACGCTTGATTGATTATCTGGACATTGTGAAGACTCCGCATTCAGAAGCATTTGATCGGCCCCGACTACTGAATGACTTCAAGCAGTTCTACACACAATATGATCAGCGTCGAGGCAAATGCTTTGACCTGGCATTTCCTGCACTTAAACCTTGGTATGATACATTATGACATTTCAAGAACAAATAGATCAATTAAAAAAACAATACGATGTACTTGAGGTCGTTGATCTCGACCATTGGCATAGCATGTCTTATGAACATGCTCAGATTTGGTTAGATTCAGAATTTAACAGAATACACAGAGATGAATATGCTAACAATCAACGTATTTTGTTTGTGCAGAGAAGTGGCGATATATATGTAAAAAATAACAGTGTGGGGCTTATTTTAAAAAATCTGCAGATATACGCCAATGAAGTAGATGTTAGTAATTTCTTCATCGTGATACTATCCAACAATCCTAATTTGAATCAAGAACTTGAGCATGTGAAGAAAATTAGTTCTGATGCTATTCCTATTACTGGTATATATGTCAATGAAGGCACCAATATTCCTGTTGTTGTTCAACATCATCCTTCTAGTAAAAAAGAAACATATCAGTATGGATCTTCTAATCCACTCAAGATCAATTTAAATCAATTGAGTGAACGTGAGAATTTTTTGTTAGTGGATAGTGAAAAATTTTGTATGTATCCATGGATCCATTTGCATGCCTGGCCTACAGGGCAAGCGTTTCCATGTTGTATGAGTGATCCTCTGGGCCAGGTAGGAAATCTTAAAATCAATAACATGTCGGAAATATGGAATGATACCCCAATGAAGCAACTCAGAGTGAACATGTTGTCAGAGAAAAGTAGCGATGCCTGTACCAGATGTTATGAACAAGAAGTCTCGGGATTCTTTTCAGGAAGGAAATCAGCAAATAAACATCATGGACATCTGATTAATCGCGTGACAGAAACAACAGATGATGGAACACTGGATAGATTTGAGATGACATATTGGGATATTCGTTTTTCAAATCTCTGCAATCTCAAATGCCGCAGTTGCGGACATATATTCTCAAGCCAATGGTATCAGGATCAGGCTAAATTGGCCGGGGGCGATTGGAAAGATCACAATCAGGTATTAAATTATGCAGGCCGCACAGAAACTGACATGTGGGAACAGTTGTTACCTCACGTTGATTATGTAGAACAGATCTACTTTGCCGGCGGCGAACCCTTGCTGATGGAGGAACATTATCGAATATTAGATGAACTAGTGCGTCGTGAGAGATTTGATGTAAGACTGATCTACAACACAAACTTCACTCGCACAGATCTCAAAGGCCAAAGTGTGTTTGAATATTGGAAATTATTTAAAAATGTAGCAGTAGGGGCCAGTCTTGATGGATCTGGCTCACATGCTGAATACATACGTAAAGGTACAGATTGGAAACAAGTTGAGCAGAATAGGATCGAGATGTTGCAGGTATGTCCGCAAGTGGACTTTTATATCTCTCCCACTCTCAGCATAATGAATGCATGGCATCTACCAGATTTTCACCGAGACTGGGTAGAACAAGGATTTATAAAGCCTCAAGATCTCAACGTAAATATCTTGCAAGATCCTACATATCTTAGAATCGATATCGCACCAATGAAATACAAGCAACGCCTGCGTATCAAGTATGAAGAACATTTAGATTGGTTGCGTGGCCAAGATCCATTGCAACGTGCCACAGTGGGATTTGAATCAGCCATCAATTTCATGATGGCCACAGATAATACCCCGCTAATCGATACTTTCTGGCGCAAGACTCATGAACTAGACGCCATACGATCAGAGCAAGTGTTAGATGTCATACCCGAACTACACGCATTGCAATGAAAATACCTCATGACCAATTCTGCGTATTGCCTTGGATCAGCCTGGAAGCCAGTCCTGTTGGCACGGTCAGACCTTGCTGTTTGGCCGACGATGAGATACTGGACGATAACGGAAACAAGTTTGAATTAACCGGTGCCAATTTCATTGATATACAAAACAGTGATCACATGCGAAAGCTACGCAGTGGCTTCCTGGATGGTCTTCGTCCTGACACATGTAGGAAATGCTGGAATGAAGAAGATGCTGGTCGCAAATCAAAACGAATGCACACCCTGGATCGTCTCAAACACTCTCTCAAGGATGATGACTGGACCAAAGATCCCAAGCCTTTGATGTTCCTAGATCTCAAACTAGGAAACATATGCAATCTCAAATGCAGGATATGTGGATCGTGGTCAAGTTCACAGTTTGCTGCGGAAGAGATCTCTTTTACACCACGAGAGGATCAAAAATCCAGCCATGCTTATCAAATGTTACGAGCCGGCGCTTGGCCCAAAGAGAACAATCATTTTTGGCAGCAGATTGATTCCGTGCTTGAGGGCATACGCTATATCGAATTCACTGGCGGAGAACCATTCATGATTGATCAACATTTTGATATGCTACAAGGTATAGTGGATCGCGGCGTCGCTCACCAAGTAGAAATACATTACAACACCAATGGCACATTGTTTCCTGACCGTGGACCGGAGATATGGCAACATTTTAAAACTGTTGAAATTGCGTTCAGCGTGGATGACATTGGCCCAAGATTTGAATACCAACGATCAAATGCTTCTTGGGGCACAGTGAAAGAGAATATCGGCAAGTTCAGGATCATGCGTGACAGTATGCCCAACTTGCAGTTACAATGCTGTACCACTGTGAATGTGTTCAATGTGAGATATCTGCACGAGGTAGCATTGTGGATAGCACTTCAAGATTTTGATTTTGTGTATTGGAACATGATGCATGATGCTTGGTATTTTTCAATTGCCACTCTACCGGCCGCTGCTAAAACTGCTATCACACATCATTTGAAATTCAATGCTGCTCCTGCTCAGTATCAGCAGGACATCAATGGAGTTGTTGATTTCATGAATAACGGAGCCAGCACCGACGGATTCATGCTACGAATGAAGATAGCAGATCTAGATCGCAAAAGAAAGCAAGACTTTGCTGTGATCTGTCCTGAAATGGCCCAGTTGATTGAGTACCAGTTCAATGGCTAAGAAATTAACTTTTGTATTTCCAGGCGGCGGCGGCGGCAACTGGCTGCAACATCTAATTTATTGTCTGCAGAACAATGAAACGTCTTTAATCGTTGACAACGTAAATTATCATAACAAAAATATAAAAAAAAGCCAGGATATTTGTATCACACACGATGTCAATGACAAATCAAACATATTTTTCAACAGCAAGGCAGTTTTTAATATTTATTTGAACGTGGTTAAAAAATTACGCTATTCTGATCAGAAGATACACCTAATAGGTATAACTGAAAAATTTGAAACACTAGCAAGTGAAGCCTCCTCAAAATTATTTTTTCTTGAGGAACAAATTGATTTAAATTGGGATTATATACATCAAGATTCATCTTTGTTCATTGAGCAATTGTTTGATATACTTGATAATCATAATATTGTCTATCAGAAAAATTTTAAAATTTGTGAAAATGCAATCAATAATTACAAAAAAACGTGTGTAGATCCTGACTTATATTTTAATAATTTTGATTCGGAAGAATGGCTAGGATGGTGCACTGGCATAAGCAAACACTTATGGCAGGACTGGCCATTGGTAACTGATCTAGATCAAATTAGAAAATTTCTTGAACCCAAAAAAGATTTTTATCGTGATTTTACCAGACCTTACACGATTAATATTAAATGAACAAGTCTAAATCCCTATGTCTTGCTCCGTGGACACATACCTATCTTTCTCCACAGACCGAAAGACGTATGTGCTGTGCATCACGAGAACCTGCACAGAATTTCACGCAATACATTGATACTGAGTCAGGTACCGGAACTTATATTCCTATCACATTAGAACAGCATTGGAACGGCGAGCACATGAGATCAGTTCGTCGCCGCATGTTGGCTGGAGAAAGATTGCCCGAATGCGAAGTCTGCAATGATCAACTGCTGAATACAGATGTGTATCGCACATACTTTGATCGTCTTTTTCAACATAAATACTTAACAATTTTAGAACAAACAGATGCCAGCGGCTATACCACGATGCAACCGGTCAGTTGGGATTATAGATTCAGCAACCTGTGTAATTTCAAGTGCAGGATGTGTGGAGACATGTTGAGCAGCAGTTGGGAGTCAGAACAAAAGACACATGGGATGGTGAACTGGAGTAACCCAAAAAATAACTGGATGCGTCCAGAAGTTCGGGCACAGATCTCCCAGTTTCAAGACAGCCAGATTGAACGAGAGTTCAGTGATGCTGTGGAACAGCACAGAGTAGAAGAAGTGTATTGGGTGGGCGGCGAGCCCTTGATGTATGAACAGCATTGGCGCTACATGCAACGCATAATAGAACTAGGGGATGGTCCAAGAGTTTATGCTAGATATAATACAAATCTATCCAGGGTGGAGTATCGTGGCATCAATCTCTATCGCGACATTCTTCCTGGGCTGCGCGATTGGCAGATATGTGCAAGTCTCGACGGCACAGGTGCGATTGGCGAATACATTAGAACAGGCCTTGACTATGATCAATGGCTTGAAAACTTCGGTAGGGCAGTTGCGATCAAACATCACCCACGTCAAGTCAGAATTGACTTTACGCTCACTTTGCCCGGCATGTTCGAAGTTGGCTCGATTACAGAACTCGCTAGATGCTTCGGTGTAGATGTCCTGGCCAAGGTAATCTTCTCATTCTCACCTGATATCATCATGAGCCCGCTGGCCTTGCCTAGACATCTGCTGGAACCTTGGCTGGATGAATTGATAGCAGAAACCTCAGGAGCCATGCAGGCAGTGCTTACACAGTTGAAAAATCGTGCCACATTTGAAGAACAATGGCCAGACTCTTACCAACAAAGTCTTGCTCAAGGCCGTGCTCGTGTGTTACAATTAGAAAACATAAGAACGCAATCTGTGACCATGACCGATATCCTGTCGGCCAGGCCGGAGGTGTTAAAATGGTGGATGGAAATTGCTGAATTCAATTGAAATAGATCTTCGTAGCAAACTTGATCATGTGCTGACTGTTTACATTGATGTAGAGCACAACAGCCTCTCACGAAAGTGGCTTGCAGCATTGACTCACTTGGTCAAGAACAACTATCATCTGGAAAAAAACTACTGCTGGCTGGGGTGGGCAGAAGGTGACCGATCACTGAGATACATCTGTAGGCAAATCAATCAGAGTATCACAGCCATCAACACAGCCAATCTTGGATATCGGATTGACGATGTGTTCACTCCGGAGAATACTGTTACACATGATCTCAGGGTCAATCACGACCATATGAATCGATTGCATAGATACTTTGAGGATTTGCAAGGCGTGTCTGGGTCCATGAGCTCATACTTCTCAGCCTCGGACACTGCCACACGCTGGCACATACGACAGTTGAATCTGTTGTGTCACGAACTTGAAAGTCTAGTTATGAGCATGCGTAAGTTAAAGCAAGCACCCGAATGGCGCAGACCATCACAGTTGATGTGCTGGTTGCAGGCACCAAGATTTGCATTGGATCAGGAAGACTACGAACTTTTTGGCATAGACACTATCAATCGAAGTCTAGGCGGCGTTTATGTAGGCGTGAACAAAGCAGTGGGCAAACATCATTGGGAAGTGTTCAATGATGAAGGCCGAGACAGCCGAGTGGACGAACTGATCACCAGTTCTCTGAAATCACAGACCGAAGCTGCGGGAGACTTTGATATTGAGTGGGCAAAAGATCCCGGAGCGTTTCCTTGGCAGATTCAAGCATTGGCCGAGTTTAGAACATGGCTGATAGCAAATGAGTTTGATCCAGAAGACAAATCATTGACTATCGGGCACCCCAAGGTAGCACAGGTAGATCTTGTGCGTAGTTTTGGAACCGTGGACTACAACAATATCTGGAGTCAATTGGCTGATCATCTGGATGTGTATAAAATAAGAATTGACAACATTGAGGCTACATATGAGTATCGCTGGAGCGATGCAGACTATCAGCAACAACAAATAAGGAGCATGACATGAATTGGATCAAGAGACTGTGGGCAAAGATCACATTGGAAATTCGTTATCGTAAAAAACTACGAGAGCTTCGCAAACGCGACCCATTCATCTACAAATGAACTACATAGGTATATCTGCTGGATTCCATGATGCCGCAGTAAGCGTGGTCAATCAGGCCGGCGATATCTTGTTTGCTGCTCACAGCGAACGCTACAGCAAGCAAAAGCACGACCGAGATCTCTGCGAAGATATACTATTAGATGCTTTAAAGCATGCAGATTCCGCTAGACTAGAATATCACTACTACGAACGTCCTTGGATCAAAGCCATGCGACAACTACGCAGTGGCGAGGGATTCTCTTGGCCTAGTTGGCATCGACTGCTTGGCTCTGCATACAACATCATGGGCAGGCCTCAGGTACACACTCACGGGCATCACCTGTGTCATGCAGCAGGTGGATTCCAGACCAGCTCATTTGAAGATGCCACAGTGGTAGTGATAGATGCTATCGGTGAGTTTGATACTGTGACCATCTGGGATGCTTGGTATGAAAACGGTCGAGCACGATACAAGAAAGTATGGAGCCTAGGATATCCCAATAGCATTGGATTGTTCTACTCGGCCATGACTGCTCGTGTGGGACTCAAACCCATGGATGAAGAATACATACTCATGGGCATGGCAGCATATGGCGAACCTGTGTATCTTGACGAGATACGCAAGCAATTGCTAGATCTATCAAAAGGTTTACACTTTAAAAAGAATCTACACATTGGTGTAGACGATGATTTCTTGCCCAACGCTGATCCTGCAAACATTGCCAGCACAGCACAATTTCTAGTGGAAAGCATGATCCGAGATGTTCTACAACGGGCCAGAGAGCATGGGCGCAGCCGTAATCTAGTGTACAGCGGCGGTGTGGCATTGAACTGCTTGGCCAATAGATTCTTGGGACAATATTATGAAAAAATTTGGATCATGCCTAATCCAGGAGATGCTGGCAATAGTCTCGGTGCTAGTTGTTTGGCTCATGGTGGCCGCGTGAATTGGCGAGATGCTTTTCTCGGGCACGATATACCCGGTGCTTACCCGACGAACGAAATCTTGGATCACTTGGTTACAGATAAAATAGTAGGAGTGGCATCAGGTCGCGCAGAGTTTGGGCCACGGGCGCTGGGCAATCGTAGTCTACTGGCAGATCCACGAGGGCATTCAATCAAGAACCGTGTGAATGAGATCAAACACAGACAAAAGTTCCGACCATTCGCACCCGTGATCTTGGAAGAATATGCAGCGGAATACTTTGAAATGCCGCCTAACTTTGATACCAGTCCATACATGCAGGTTGTAGCCGACTGCCGTGATCCCAATCAGTTTCCTGCTATCGTACATGTGGATGGCACTAGTAGAGTACAGACTGTGCCTCGAGATGGATCTGGCATCCGCCAGCTACTAGAAAAATGGTATGTGATGACCGGCTGCCCCATGCTGTTAAACACCAGTCTTAACATCCGCGGAGAGCCCATGGTGAACGATCGAGCAGACGCTGACCGATTCCAACGATGCTACGGAGTCAAGGTTTGCAGTTGATACGATCCACAACGGCTTGCAATCTGTGAGCCATTCCTAACTGGAACACTTGAGCATTATGCTGTATTTCTGGTGCGAGATTCTGATATAGCCGATGTAAATTATCCTGCCCGGATACGATCAATAACTTGGCGAGATCCAACACAGCTTCAAATCGATCTTGATTGTTGGTCACGGAATCATATGTCTCATCTATACAGCGACCAAAGGTGCGATATCCAAGATCACGTAAGTGTCGTAGATGATCTGCAGAACTCACAGCCACAAAAAACTGATTATTGAATATGGGTTTGAATGTTTTTTCTGTAACAAACTGCCCATTTGAATTATCGATATCAATCATGGTCTCGAGCACGATGTTAAAGTAGCTATCTGAATAAAAGGCAGTCATATTCTGGTCATAGGTGTTGTGTGCGCGATCATCTAGATCGTCCACCAGGAATGGGCCAGCCTCAATGAATTGATCCACCCTGGGTTGGCATTGGGTTAGATAACTGTTGCTCAAGGCACAACCATGATAGTCATCTTCGCTGCCCAGGAGGTGTTGTGTATAACTAAAATAGCCGTGCTCATGCAGACCGTGGCTCCACAAGTCACTCATGAATACCTTACGCCACAATTTATCTATCCTACAAAGGCCGGTGAAAGCACGTGATCTTGGATTGGGATGATATCGAGCACCCGAGGTTCTGTCCACAGTTCTCCAGTACATAAACTCAAGTTCAGGCCAATACACAGCATTTGGATATTGATCTGCTGAGGAATTGCCGGATATTAACCAGATCATTTCTCTATCAATACCATGCTGATCACAAAGGGTATTCAGTCGATCTCGTATGCGTCCCGGATGATCACCTTCATGATATGTAAATATTACGGTCATCTCTTTTGATTTTATCTTAGTCAGGGCAGCATTATTGATCTGGGCGATGTAATCTTGATCGAAGTCAAACCATCCTAGCACAACAGGATACCATGCTCCGGGAGGAGCATCTTTGGTCAATACAACTTGATTGGCTATTTTGCAATCTCTGAGATAGTAGATAATGCGAGGAAAATCTAACCGATGCCCGTCCATGAAATCAAGTTGATCATGTAAATCGATCGGTATGCCATTGGGCATAGGCCTATGTGTTATGGGATGTATATGATCTACGGCTATATAAATCATTGAGATAGATGTGTTTTAATTGAATCCAACATATCAGTAAGTTCGGACCATAGTACGGATTCTAGCTCTCCGTGATAAAACCAATTCCAATTATGTTCGATAACAGGCCAGCACGCCTGAAATAATTTTTGTTTTTCATCTGCGGAAAGATCATCTAGTTTTTTCAATACAGCAGCAACTTTTTCGGCTCTAACAATATCATCAGTCTCGAGATCATAACTCTCGTCCCAGAAGTCTCCAAAGGTCTGGAATCCATAGCTGCGTAAGTATGCCAGACTTCCGGCAGTGGCTGACAATATGAATGGCATGCCTAGAGCGATGGGTTTGAATGACTTTTCGGTAAGATGCGATCTGCGCCCGGTGTACACCGTTTCTGTCACATGATACACCAGACTTTCCGCACATGGCTCAAATTGATCCAGCCAACAACTGCTCATTCTGGTCTGATCTTCTCCGGGGAATAGTTTAGGTAGAGGCAAGCTATTGATTACATCCACTATATCGGGGTATTGGTCTTGATATTGCTTGGCAATTTCTCCAATAGGCACATTTTCTGCTGGACATACTGCGCTGGCACTGATCCAGTTATGCATGAGATTTAGTTTTGCAAAATGATACAACATCAACACACGATGTTGGCGTAATCCACCAATGATTCGGTTAGCACTGAAGAACGTTTTTCTTATGTTCCTTTTGGTCCAAGGTGTGATCAAGAAAGTTCGATCGTATCCACGATACCAATCTAGTGCAGCCCATCCATGAAAGAAGTAATAAAAAGGTCGCAAGTTTCTCTGTTTACATATATAATCTATGTTGTTGCTGGCAGTTTCGCTAGTAACAAGTATTCCGGGTTTTTCGCGATATATATTTTTCGAATCCGGCCATTCAACCATACTCCAGTCGATATTACGATTATCGATGCTGTTAAATGTGGCTTGGTGATAATCCGGAATTAACGGTTCTTGATCAAAAAAATAAATGAAATTTTCTTCTTCTTTGGCTGGTACAAAACTTCTGCAGAGTATACTGTCTGGATCACTGTAACCAAATGGTTCATGGTAATAAAGAACAGTAGTGGGCAAGTTATTTTTTACCCAATGCAAAAATGTATTTTCGTAAATCTCGTCTATTCTAATCATGTTTGATGTATTTTACATAGGAACCAAACCAAATCTGTTCGCACACGAACAACAGGTCAAAACCATTGAGCAAGCACAAAAACAGTCACGAACAAGATTCTTTTGGATGGTCTCATACTTAGTGGATTACACCGGGTTTGATTTCCTTTATGAACCGGTGCCCTGGCAAAGTGAATACACACATACCTGGCCCAATCAACATCATGAATATTCGGGTACATATCTTGTACCTGCTGCTGGAGAAATAAAATATCATTTTCACAGTGAGATTGTTCCAAACAAATGTCATCCAGATTCTTTTGATATCTTAACGGATGCAGAATTTAATTGTACCTGGGCACCACATCCGCATGATCCACCTTATATCTATGTGTTTGGCAATCAATGGTATCCGGCCAACATCATGCCTACTGTGGAGTATCATGTACCGACTGCCACTGAACGCAAGTACATGGATCTACCTCGAGCTCAACTGCCTATCAAGCAGACTGATCACTGGCATACCCTGGCCGAGTGCGAATGGGATTATAGCTGGGTGCCCGATCCAGGCGATCCTCCATTGATCTATGTGTTTGGCAATCAGTGGTGGCCTGCGGAGAAGATGCCCACTGTGCAATATCATGTGCCGGGTGCAACTGAACGGAAATACATGACTTGGCCCAGAGCTCAACTATTGCCTGATCAGTCACGGTGGACCGTTCCACCCAATATTGCAGATGTAGATTTCAGTTGGGTACCCGATCCTGGAGAGCCGCCATATATCTATCAGTTTGCCACACAGCATCAAAAGACCGGCGGCCCTGTTTATACCGTTCCGGGTGCAACCGAGGTCAAGTACCTAGCAGAATTAAAAATTCTCACTGTAGGCAATGCCACAGCCATCTATGAGATAGATCATTTGGATGGCGCAGCAGGACAGATACCCAATGTCACACGCCGCGTGAGATATTTTGACAACTATAGAGACACCTTGATACGCTTGGCCAGGAGCATAGGCACAGAACATGAATTTGTATGGGTGTGCTCCAGCATATGTGATTATACCAATTTTGATTTTTCTTGGCATCCTGAACAATGGCAGGTAACGATGCTGCATGTGTTTGCCAGCGAAGAACAAAAGTTTGGAGACACATTCTTCATGCATGTGCCTAGTTTTGCAGCCCGAGCAGAAACTGTGGAGTTGCTGGAATGGTATGATCTAAACTTTGTGCCGACTCGTGTTTATAGACGACCCATGCCCATAGTGCAACATAATCAAGACAGTCATGCAGATGTGGTGCATACCAGTGACTTTGCGGGGCCATTGGCAGTGTTTACCCATTCGACCCGCATGAGCACAAACTTGGTCACTGTGTCGCTGTGGAGAGAACAGACCAAGACCATAGTTCCACTGAATCCTGGTGCCAGCAGCGTGGTAGTGCCTCGAACAGCCATACCTTACATCAAGACACAGCTATACGATTATCCCTACATAGACAAGACACACCGTCGGCTAACGGATCCGCTCCAGGACATTGTGTTCATCTCCAACGGCGAATCCAATGCTGAACAAAATTACAAAAGATTGAGTTTGTTACCCAAAGACAATCGACTGGTGCGTGTGGACAGCATCAATGGCCGTGCAGCAGCATATCATGCAGCAGCCCGAGCCAGTACCACACCCTGGTTCTTTGCTGTGTTTGCCAAGTTAGAAGTGGACATTGATTTTGATTTCGCTTGGCAACCTGATCGCATGCAACAAGCCAAACACTATATCTTTCATGCTGGTAATCCTATAAATGGCTTGGTGTACGT
>Ga0181359_1000132_pt1 | contig 14868 bp, 16 predicted proteins | sample Fa13VDMM15SD_FD_141229 | JGI IMG/M metagenome (GOLD analysis project Ga0181359, IMG submission 141229) | Freshwater viral communities from Lake Michigan, USA - Fa13.VD.MM15.S.D | ecosystem: Environmental > Aquatic > Freshwater > Lake | place: USA: Michigan | collected 2013-09-24 | reverse complement strand
AGGGAGCGCTTAATGTGCCCCTAGCAACATGACCGAACCTAAGCCTAAGCCCTTGAACGATGCGGAGTTAAGCACCGGCGACCTCGCAATGCTGCTGGGCATATCCGCGCGGCAGGTGGCAAGGCTTGGCGACAAGGGCATCCTAAAACGCGGCACCAGCACCAGCCACTGGATGATGGCCGAATGCGTTCGGAGCTACTGCGAATACGTGCGCGGTTCGGCTGGCAACAAGGGAAGCGACTTTGAATCCGCCCGCGCGCGGGAGAAGGACGCCAAGGCGCGACTTGCGGAAATGGCGGCGGACATTCAGGAGGGCAAGCTGTTGACGGTTGACGCCGTGAGCGAAGCCAACAGTTCAATCCTCACGTCGCTGGTGGCGCGCCTGTGCAACTTTGGCGACGGCGTGGCCAACGTCTGCCACAATCAGCCGGCCGAGTTCATCGCGGACAGGGTGAACGGCGGGTTGCGTTCCGCGCTGCGGGAGGTTGCCGGGTTGCCGCACGTCCCCGAAGACGTAAAAAAAAAGACGTTGCAACAGCTCGGATTCGCGACCTGATTGTTGCATGGCTTACGCCGCCAAGCGACCAGCCGTTGCACGAATGGGCCGAGCAGCGGGTTGACCTTACCGGACTGAGCCAGATTGAAGGCCCATACAGGACCGACGTTTCCCCGATGGTCCGCTGGGTTTTTGGCGCGCTGCAAAACAAGACCACCAAGAAAGTCGTGCTGATGGTTTCGGCGCAGGCTGGCAAGACCCAGACGCTCATGGTATTTTGCGCGTGGGCAATCTGTGAAGCGCCCGGCCCGATGTTCTGGGTGGCCGCATCGGAGGAGGCTTGCGACGAATTCACCAAAGCGCGACTCCTGCCGCTTTTGGAAAACATCCCCGACGTTGCCAAACGGATGCCGACCGTCCGGGCTGAGAAGACACTGAACCTGATTCAGTTCTCGACCATGCCGCTTTATTTTCGCGGCGCAAACTCCCCGTCAAAATTGAAGTCAACGCCCGTCCGTTGGCTGGTATGCGATGAGGCAAGCGACTGGCCACCCGACGCGCTGGGCAAAGTCCAGAAGCGCGTGCGAAGCTATCGGCAGTCGAAGACGGTTGTGATTTCGACGCCGAAAGACGCCGGGGAGGAAATGCACGCGCAATGGGAACGCGGCACGCAGACGTTTTTCCACTTCGCCTGCCCATCGTGCGGGCACCGTCAGCCGTTCAGGTTTGGCCGGGAGAAGTCCGTTTTGTTTCCAGAGCCGCGCGAGCAAGGCGGTTTTCTATGGGACACAAACGACGAAACGAGGCCGGCCGGGAAATGGAATTGGACGGAGCTTCGCAAGACCGTGCGTTACCAGTGCGAGAAGTGCGCGGCTGAATTCCGGCAAGCGGAACAGTTCAAGCTGTTGCAAACGCTGGCGCGGTATGACCGCAACCCAACGCCAGAGCCGGGGAGCGAGTCCTTCGCGTGGAACGCGCTTTATTCGCTTTGGGTGAAATGGGACGACATCGCCTGCGAGTTTATCGCGGCCAAGGAGCAGGCGGAAAACGGAAACCTTGAGGCGCTGAAATCATTCGTGCGCGAAACACTTGGCGAGCCGTGGCTGATGATGGGAGACGCGGCGAACGCCGAAGACATAATGAAGCTCTGCGGAAAATATCAGCGCGGAGAATTCTGGCCGGTTACAGAAACGGACAAGCGCAAGATGACGCGGATTCTGACGGTGGACGTTCAGAAGGACCACTTGAAGTTCCTCGTCTGCCAGCTTCGCGCGGGCGGCGAGCTTCGCCTCGTGGACTACGGCAGGGTTTCAAACTTTGCGGACCTGCGCGGATTGCAGGAACGGCACGGCGTTGCGAATCGCGGCGTCTTCATCGACAGCGCCGACGGCAACCGGCAAACTGAAATCCTGCGGGAGTGCGTCCGCTGGGCATGGGTTGCGATGCGCGGCAGCGCGCAGGAATCGTTCGCGCATCCGACGGCATCGGGCCGGGTTATTTCGCGCCCCTATCGGGTGAAATCCGTTGACCCGTTTATCGGCACGGAGAAAGCAAACACGCGCGGTGTGACGCGGGTGGAATGGAGCAATGGCGTGTATAAGGACAGGCTTTACCTGTATGCGCTCAAGGGCAAAGGCCCGCTGTTTGAAATCCCTGCCGACGCTGGTCCCGACTTGGTTGCCGAGCTACAAGACGAACGGCGCGAGCCAGAGAAAAACGCGCGCGGGTCAACCGTTTGGAAGTGGCGCGACTCAGGGAATAACCATTGGGGCGACTGCGCGCTGATGGCGTTTGTGGCGATGGACGTTTCGGCGTTTAGCCGGGGGGCGGATTCAACGCTAGACAAGAAGGCGGACTAATGGTAAGCAGTAGCACCAATGGCAACTGGTGTTTTCATTGACTTCTCCGAGGCCGAGGTTTTGGCCATCCGCGCGCAAGCGAAAACGCTAGTGACGGAGGGCAAAACCTTGATGACGTGGGGCAGCGGCAACACCACGACCGGGAAGCAATTTGTGATGCCAGTAAAGGAAGTTTTGGAAGAGTGCCGTTACGCCCTGCGGAAAATTGACCCGGCTCAATACGGCGCGCTGGTGACTAAGGCCCGATGCAATTTCAACTCGGCTTTCAACCCGTGAGCGCAAAACCCTTCCGCATTCTGGACCAGTTCGGGAAGCCGTTTCAAGCGCGGGGCAACTCGCTTTACGACGCAGCAAAGCCTGACAACACGCGGCCTTACGTGCCACGCGTCGCGCGCGACTACAACGCGACGGCAGCGGCGGGACAACGTGAACTTACCAGCCTTGGACGCTACCTGTTTGCCAACGTCGCGCAGTTGCAAAATGCAATCGTCACGCTGGCCAACGTGAGCATCGGCAACGGATTCATTCCGCAATACTACGGGCGTCCGCAAGGCGATTGGGGCAACCGCGCGGAAGAGTTGCTTTACGAGTGGCATAAGATTTGTGTGATTTCGGGCGGGGCTTTCGATTGGCGCAACGCGCTGCGCGTGGCCTTGGTGTCCATCATCCGTGACGGCGACGCGGGCGTGCTGCTGACGTCGAGCGAGGCGGCGGACTATCCGCAAATCCAACTGATTTCCTCGCACCGCATCGGCGCTTATGGCGAGGCGACTGAAATCACTGAGGGCGAGTTTGCCGGAAACCTTCTTTGCAACGGCGCAATCCTGAATCCGTGGGGCCGAACCGTTGGCTGGCGTGTCTATGGTCCCGACGGTTCAGACTTCCGAGATTATTCATCGGCGGACTTGGCTGTTTATTACCGGCCAGACTTCTCAGACCAGACGCGCGGCGTGTCGCAAATCGCGGCTGGCATTCGTGACTGGCAGGACCGCAAGCAGGCGTTTGAATTCCTGCGGCTGGCTTTGAAAAAGGAGGCCAGCTACGCGGTAGTTGAGCACACGGAAGAGGGCCGCATTGACCCGGACGCGGAGGATATAACCTCGACCGCGACGGACACAGGGACGCTCTACGAGGAGCGCGTGGACGGCGGCAGCATCCGAGTGTTTCGGTCCAACAGCGGGAGCAAGATTGAATTCCCAGAATCCAGCCGGCCATCGGCAAACTCTCAGGAGTTTTGGGAGCGCGTCACGCGGGACGGGCTGGCCGCGATTAACTGGCCCTACGAACTGACGGTGAACGCCTCGAAAATCGGCGGGGCTTCGCTGCGGATGGTGATGGAAGTCGCCCACCGCACCATCGGCGAATACCAGACGATTGCCCAAAAGATCGCCGCGCGCATCGACGCTTGGCGGATTGCGAAGGCGATTCAATCGGGCGAACTCCCACCAAATCCTGACTGGTGGAAAATAGCGCACTCCGCGCCGGCTGAACTCACTGCGGACCGGGGCTGGTCCTCGCAGGTTGACCGTGAGGAATACAAGCTGGGCTTCGTGACCTTGAAAGACGTTGCCGCGCGCCGTGGCAAATGGTGGGAAGAGGAGCGGGAGCAAGCCGAGGCCGAAACGGATGACCTGCTTATACGCGGGCGTAGGCTGGCCGAAAAGCATGGCATCACGATTGAGGCCGCGTTGTCCCTGTTGCAGCAGCGCAGTGCGAATCCTCCCGCGATGATGACGGAAGACGATAGTGCGGACGAACCTGTAACCGACGATGAAAGCAATCCTTGAATCACAAGACCTGCTGTTGATTGACCCGCGCCGATGGTCCGCGCGCATTGCGACACTTGCCGAGATTTCGCCGGGCGCACCGGGCGCAATGGGTTTCGAGGATGATGACGGCAACGAATGCGACTGCTACGGCGACCCGATTCCACAGATGACCGTTGACGCGGATGGAATCGCCACAGTGCCAGTGCGCGGCACAATTCAAACCGGGCTGCCGTCCATCGCGTCGGCGTTTGGATTTGTGGACACCGCGAAGATTCGGCGCGACATGGAAGTCGCGCTCGCCGATTCCAACGTCAAGGCGATTCTGTTGGACTTCGATTCGCCGGGCGGTTTCGTGAGCGGCACACCAGAGCTTGGCGCGTTCATCGCGGAAGCTGCAAAACGCAAGCCGGTTTATTCTTTCACATCTGGCATGTGCTGCTCTGCCGCATACTGGCTGGCCGCGCCGTCCCGCGCGATTTTTGCAACTACCAGCGCGGAGGTTGGCAGCATCGGCGTTTATGTCGCGCACCAAGACATGAGCGCGCTGGCTGCCGCGATGGGAATTGTCGTAAAGGTTTTCCGCTCTGGAAAATTCAAGGGCGCAGGCGTGCCCGGAACGTCACTTAGCGAGGAACAATCCGCTTCGATTCAGCAGCGAATTTCCAGCCTCGCCGCCGTGTTCAAGGGTTTTGTGCTAGAGCACCGCCCCGGCATCGCAGAGGCCGCGATGGAAGGCCAGACGTTCATGGGCTACGAGGCCGGGCGCGAGTCACTGACGGACGCGCTGGTTTCTGATGTTGGCGAAGCGAAAAAAATGTTGCTCGCAGACTTGACGTAGTAGCTGGGCTAATGTAAAGAGAAGCAAAACTTATGACAGCACTCCAAGAGCTTACCAACCTTCGCGCGGAAAATGCCTCGTTGAAGGCCGCCGCTTCCGCGTTGCCGGACATCGCCACACTCACCGCCGCGCGCGATTCGCTGACTGCCGCGAATGCGACGCTGTCCGCTGAACGCGACGCGCTCGCCGTGAAGTTGGCCGACGCTGAGAAAGCCAACAAGGATTTTGCCGCTGCTGTGGAAACCAAGGCCGCAGAGGTTGCTGTTCAGCAGCTTGCCGCCGTCGGCGCTGAACCCGCGAAGGCCGCTCCCGCGCCCGCCGCTGTGAACATCCTCGCCGCACTGGACGCCGAGAAAGACCCAGCCAAGCGCGCCAAGCTGTTCAAGGAAAACCGCGCCGCAATTCGCGCCGAGTTCAACCGCACTCACCAGAACTGATTTCAGTAGCAACCCCAAAACAAAAACATCATGGCCACCTACACCAACCTCGACGACGAGATTATCAGCCAGAGCGCGCTGGAGTCCTTCGTGAAAATCCTCGCGCCTTTCCGCGCGTTCTCCACCAACTTCTCCGCTGCGCCCGGCACGCGCGGGGCGAACGTGCTTGTGCCCCTCGTGTCTGGACTGACCGCCACCACATTCGGCGGCAGTTACGCCGTTTCCGGTGGCACCAAGTCCGTCGTGACGATTTCGCTGAGCCAGCACAAGATCGTTCACATCGGGCAGGACGACATCACCGCCGCGAACAGTTCCGCGAGTTCGCTGGAGTCCTTCGGCCGGCAACAGGGCGCTGCGCTCGCGTTGCTTGTGTTGCAAGACGTGCTCTCGCTTGTGACCACGGCGAACTTCTCGCTTGCAACCGCCGTTGCTTCGACCGCGATGGACGTTCCGCAGCTTCGCAAGGCGCGGCTTGACCTGAACCAAAACGACGTGCCCGCCGAGCCGCGTTCGATGCTGATTGACTGCACGCCCTACGACGCGCTGCTTGGTGTCACGAACTTCGTTCAGGCGCACATGTTCCGCGACAACTCCGTGCTCCAAGAGGGCAAGGTGATGCGCGCGGCCGGGTTCGACTTCCACGAACTCAACAACCTGTTCGCATCGGGCGCGAGCGTGATGGCCTTCGCCGCGCACCCGAACGCCATCGCCGTTGCGATGCGGTATCTGCAACCGCAAGACCCGTCCGCCTACGAGTCCGCCTACGCCGTGACCGACCCTGAGACCGGCATCACGCTGGGCCTGCGGAAGCACTACGACGCGAACACTGGCACGCGCTATCTGAACATGGAGTGCAATTACGGTTACTCCAAGGGACTCACCACCGCCGGCCGCGTCATCAAGCGCACCGACTAATCTGAGCGCGCACCAACGGCGGGAGGCGACCCCTCCCGCCTTTTTCTTATGGCAAACCAAACCAACGGCGGGGCTTATTTCGCGGGCAACCTGCGATGCGACACGGTCAACGGCGTTGAGCTTTACGTTGCGAAGTTGTCGCAATCCGGCACGGGCGCGCCGACGGCCACGGTTTTCCGAAACGACCTTGACGGCACTGTGGTTTGGGCGCGTGCAAGCGAGGGCACATACACTGCAACCTTGACAGGCGCATTCCCTGCCACTACTTACATCAGCGTGACGCCCGGCATTGAATCATCGCACACGGCAACGCGGACCAGCGCGAATGTCATCACGCTGACGACCTGCGACCCGCACGGCGCGCATGCAATTGCGGATGATTTGCTTGAAGGGACGTTTGTGGAAATCAGGGTCTATAACTGAGCGAACATCTAACTTACCGAGCGTGTGAGTCCGCCCGGCGAAGTTTTCCGAAACGCGTTAGGACAGCCGTGGAGACTCACCTCCACGGCTGATTTTTTATGAGCAACAAGATTAGCCTCTGCATGATTGTCGGCAATGTCGCCGAATACATTGAACGATGCCTGTTTAACTTCGCGCGCATTGCGGACGAAATAGTAGTGGTGCGCGCGATTGGCAGCGCCGCGCCAGATGGCACACTGGAAATTGTAAAAAGGTTTTGCGAAGCAACCGGAACCCCGCTCGTTTTGGGTGAATACAAGAACAAACCGGAGCACGCCGACTGGCCGCATGTGGACAACTTCGCGTCGGCGCGGCAACTCAGCTTTGACCTCGCCTCGAATGACTACTGTTTTTGGTGCGATTCTGACGACACGCTCGAAAGCGGCGCGGAATACATTCGCGAACACGCGGCGGCGGCGAAATTTGACGCCTACGTTTTCCCTTACAAAATCAGCACGCTGGGTGTAAGCATTCCGCGCGAACGGCTGGTGAACAGGCGGGCGGGCCGCTGGCAGTATCCGGTGCACGAATGTTTCACGTTCAACGTGGAACCTGTCAGCGGCCCGCATGATGATCGCGTGGTTATCGCACACGCCCCGTTGATGACGAAAACCGGCAGCAATGAAAGGAACCTGCGGATTCTGCGGAGCATTCCTGACAGTGAAATGCACCCCGGCTTGCTTTACCATTTGCACGGCGAGCTTCAAGGAATCGGCGACATCGAGGGCAGCATCAAGGCCGCGATGCGCGCCTTTGAAGACCCGCGACTTGGCCGGCCAGAGCGTTACGAGATGCTGCTGAACGTCGCCCGCATGACGACCGACCCAGCGCAACGTGAAACACTGTTGCATGAGGCTTACAAAACCGACCCGACCCGGCGTGAGGCGCTTGGTTCGTTGTCTGGCAATGCGCTGGATTTCGGCAAGCCGGACCTTGCGCTTGCCTACGCGCAACAGATGCGAGCCACGCCCCCGCCGCGTCATACGGATTGGAACAACCGCAAGCATTTTTACGGCTACGTCGGCACGGATATTTACTGCCAAGCGTTGCGCGCAAACGGCATGACGATGGAAGCGGAAACCATCCGGCGCGATGCCTTGATGCGGGCGGGCGGCTGTAAGATTTCGCTGCTGCACGCGACGCGGGGGCGGCCACAGGGCGCTGTTATTGCCCGCAAGCTCTGGTATGACCTTGCGGACCACCCCGACGAAATCGAGCACATCTTTGCATTCGACAATGACGACGCGGAAAGCCATTGCCTGCGCCGGTTTCACCACGTCGAATTGCAGCCGGGCGGCGGATGCGTGGCAGCGTGGAACGCGGCGGCAGCGGCTTCGCTTGGCCAAGTTTTGATTCAACTCTCCGACGATTGGACGCCGGTTCAAGGCTGGGACACCCTGATTCTGAATCGGATTGGCGACTTGAAACAGCCGCGCGTGTTGGCCATATCTGACGGGCACAGAAACGACGACCTGCTCTGCATGGCGATTTGCACGCGGGCGTATTACGGGCAGGACTGTTTCTTGTTTCACCCTGAGTTCACGGGCGTGTATTCGGATAACTGGTTTACTGAGCTTGCCTACGCACGCGGGCAGGTTATTCAGGCGCGCGACATCGTTTTCGACCATCGCCACCCGATATTCACGGGGAAGCCGATGGACGCTACACACGCGGCACAGAACGCGCCCGAACGCTACGTGCAGGGCAAGGCGGTTTTGGAAAAACTGCGTGCGGCGGTGGACTGGTCGAGTGTGCCGGGTTTTTTCAACTTCCCCGAGTTCTATGACAAGGTTGCCGCGCGGGTGAATGACGGCGACGCGGTGGCAGAAGTCGGCGTTTGGTTTGGCCGCTCCGTGATTTACTTGGCGCAAGCCTGCAAGCGGGCCGGGAAGCGGGTGAAAATCTACGCGGTGGACACGTTCAAAGGCGAGGACGCCGCGATTGTGGCGCGGCATAACGGGAGCGTGCGGCGGGCATTTGAAGCCAACCTGCAACGGTGCGGCGTGGCGGACATGATCGAGGTTGTGGAATCCGACAGCGCAGCGGCGGCGGCACTCGTGCCCGACGGATTGGCGTTCGCCTTCATTGACGCCGCGCATGATTACGAGAGCGTGAAGCGGGACTTGGCCGCTTGGATTCCAAAGGTGAAGCCGGGCGGCATGATTGCCGGCCACGATTCGCAGCATGAGCCGGTGATGCGCGCCGTTATTGAGGCGCTACCGAATGCGAAGCAAGCCGGATGGATTTGGTTTAACGAACTATGAAACCACTGTTGTCAATACTCACCCCCGGCGTCCCGTCACGCTGGCCGCAAATTGAAGCGCTGCACGCGGAGCTTGCGCGACAGATTGGCGACCAGCCAGTTGAGCACCTTATCCTTGTGGACAACAAGCGGCGGACGGTAGGCGAGAAGCGGGACGCACTGCTGCGCGCGGCTGGCGGGGCCTACGTCGCGTTTTGTGATGATGACGACGCGGTGACGCCTGAATACGTTGCCGCGCTGCTGGCGGCGATTCGGCAGGGCCCGGACGTGGTTACATTTCGGCAGCTTGCGGTTGTGAACGGCGTGAGCGGCGAGATTGAATTCAGGCTGGGCAACCCGAACGAAGGCTTTAAGCCGGGCGGACTGACGAAGCGGAATGCTTGGCACGTCTGCGCTTGGCGGCGGACGCTGGCGGTTTTGTCCCGGTTCCCGCCGACGAATTACGGCGAAGACTGGGCATTCGCCGCGCCCCTCTGCGGGCTGGCAGGATTGCGGGAGGTTCACATTCCCGCCGTGCTGCACGAATACCATCACAGCGCCGCCACTACGGAGGCACCGCCGCCGTTGCAAAGCGCGGCCACGAATGATACCCTGACCGGACATGAGCCTTCAAACTGAACAGGCCACCGACCTTGCCGCGATTTTCGACGAACTCGGCGAGACGTTCACCTTTGGCGCAGCAACGATTGACTGTGCCGTGACGTTTCGCGGGCAAGGCCGGAAGAATGAGATTGGCGGCTTCCTTGATGACTTCGACCTGCAAATCACGGCGCGAGTTGCGGACCTGCCGGGCACGGTGCCAGCCGTCGGCGGGTTGCTGACGCACCGCGCCCGCGTCTATCGCATTGAACGGATTGACCTTGGCCAGACAAACGTCGAAGTCCGATACCTATGCACTGCCGCGAACCGTTAAGCCAAAAGGCAGAGCTTGAAACGCGGATTCGATTCGCGCGAAAGATTGCCGACTTGAAGGAATTTGACGACCTTTTGACGGTTGCCAAGATTCGCGCGGCGTCCCGGCTTGCGCCAATGTTTCCGCCGTTAGAAGTTCCCCGACGCTGCCGATGAGCGCGACGCTACAAATTGACACGCGGGAGTTTGACCGGGCGTTGAAGCAATACGTTGCGGTCACTTCCAAAACGCTGCCAGAGGCGATAAATCACAAGGCCGGTCAGGTTGCATTCCGTGCCCACAACCTGACGCCAAAGTCCGACAGGAACAAGATTGCCTCAGAGCTTGGCGCGACTTACGAAACGGTAATTGGCAAGCGCGGCAGGGCCCTGAAAAAAAAGAAGATAGTCGTCGATGCCAATGGCCGCGCCCGCGCATTGCTGGTGGCACAGTTAAAACGGCGAGGTGAACTTGGCAGCGTGAAGAATGTTTCGGCGATGGTTGCGAGGTTTGTTTCCAAGCGCCTTAGTTCAGTTCGGTTTTTCCGCGCTGGCTGGATTCCTGCAATAAGGGCACTGGCGAAAGGCTCATTTTTCGAGCGTCGCAAAGGCCGTCCAACTGGCCGCGCGATGAAGGCAAAGGACGGACTCTCACCCGTGGCCGAGATTGAAAACAACTCGACGCCGCCAGAGCGCAAGCAGATGCCGGCGGTTACGGCATTCATGGAAAAGGCGCTTGGGCAGGCATTCCGCGAAGAGACTGCCGACATGGAAACATATCTCGCCAAGAAAGCGCAGCAAGCCGCGAACACGGTGATTCCAGCCGGCACAAAAACTACTCCCTGACATGGCCTTCAACTCAATCCAATCCAAACTAGAACGCGCCGCCGCATCGGTAATAGCAAGCGCGGCAAGCGGGGTTTCGTGCGCCGTGTTCACCGGGCTAGACTCTGACGCAAACACGTTGCCATGCGCGATTTGCGAGGCTGGCCAAGCGCAGCCGCCGACGGGCCTACAGTTCACCGGAATTCAGATCGTGGAGTTGCTTGTGACTGTGCGGAGCAACAAATCTGACAGCACGCCGACGCAACATGAGGCGCGGGCGTCCGCGATATTCGACGCGCTGACTACGGACACGGCGGCGGCGGACTTGTCGGGAGGGGCTTCGGATTTCACGGCCTTCATGGTGGAATTCGGGGCGAGCACCCAGACAGTCGAGGACGATTCTCACCTGTCAACGATGGCGTTTAGGGTGACGTGTTGTCCGTCGGATGTGAGCTAAAGTTTCACGTTGACCTTGGAGCACAATTAGTGTCTCTTATCAGCCAACAGATAACAACTTTTTCTTATGAGCGTTCAAAAAGGCGTTGGCGTAATTTGGGGACTCGGCGGCTTCTCCGTTTCTGGCACGGGAGTATATGCCACCGGCCAAGTCCAAAGCGTGCGCTACACGCTGGGCGGGCAAGAAACTGAAATCAAGGGCGCGGACGGCGTGACGCTTTCACTCGTGCTGTTTGGCCACATGGATTCGATCACCGTCGAGGTGATTCCTTCGGGTGCGACGCTGGCGGCTGCGAAGGCTTGCGGCATTTTGCCCGCGCGCGGGGCGGACATCACCGTTGCGGACACTGACGACACCGGTTCTCAAATCGTGGGCAGTTCGACGGGCAACGGCACCGGCACCTACATTTTCACGGGCGGCACCGTCAACAAGGGCGTTGCGGACGCCTGCACGATCACCATGGAACTGCGCCGTTACGAGAACCATCTGGCCACCGTCGGCGCGAGCTAATCGCCTTAATGAGCGCGGAGTTTTTCAACGCCGCAATACCGGAGCCGGTCGCAATTCTGGGCGTCCGGCTTCGGCCGTTTTCGCTCGGGCACGTTTTGCTGTTGAACCGCTTTGGCAACGCCTTCGGAAACGGGGCAGCGCCGGGCCTTGATGATTTGATTCAAGCCATCGTGATTTGCTCGCAAAAATACACGGACGCACTGGCGGATATGGACAATCCGAAGCTGCCTGAAATCGTGGCGGCTTGGCAGCGGCGTCTGGCACCGCGCAACGCGCTCGGGTTTCGTCGGCCCGGTTTGGGTTTCTCACCCGCCGCCGAGGTTGGCAGGTTCACAGAATACGTTCGCGCCGGGAGCAGCTTTCCGTTGTTCACCGTCAAGGAAAACCATCAAGGCGACCCGATGGGCGTCCCGATGGTTCAGAGCGTCAAGGTTTTGCTGCAATCCAAAATGGGATTCACCGAGGCGGAGGTTTTAGACCGCCCGTGGGGTTTGTGCCTTTGGGATTATTTCACGCTGAACGCGATGGATGGGCACTGCAAAATCATGGACCGCGCGGAGTATCAAAGCGCGCGGGCGAATGCGGACAAGAACCATGATCGGCTTGTCGCAATGATGGGGAAAAATTGACATGGCTTTTCTCTCCATCATGGCGCGGTTTGGAATGGACGCCACCGGCTTCAAGGCTGGAATCAAGCAGGTTGAATCTGCGAGCAAAGGGCTTTCGCGCGACTTGAACGGCAACTTGAAGGGCGCAATCGCGGGCGCGTTCGGCACGGCGGCAATCGTGGCGGCTGGCAAGGCAACGATGGATTACGCCGGCCAGATTGCGGACCTTTCGCAGAGGCTCGGCGTCAGCACGGACGCGCTTCAAGAATTCGACTTTGCCGCGCGGTTGAGCGGGACGAACCTCGAAACCTTCACGGGGTTCATGGAGAAGCTGTCCGTCTCACGGGAGGAGGCGCTTCAAGGCAACGACGAACTGCGCGACAGCTTCGCGCGCCTTGGCGTGAGCCTCGAAGACCTCCGCTCGAAGCGCCTTGAGGAAATCACTCGGCAGATCGGGCAGGCGGTAAAAAGCGGCGACGCGCAACAGCTTATGCCCGCGCTGAAGGGCGTCGGCGGGCGCGGGGCCGGGGCGCTGGTCCCGACGTTCAAGATGGGGCTTGACGAAGCCGCGCAACAGGCGCGCGGGGCGGGCGCTATCATTTCAGCGGAGGACATCGCGGCACTGGACGAGGCGGGCGACAGGTTCGCGGCGTTAGCGCGCACCATGAGCGGTCTTCTCGCGCCCGCGATTGTGTCGGTAATCGACGGCGTTCAGGGAATGCAGGACGCATTCATAATGGCGTTCAAATTTCTGACTGGAATGGTTTCAGGTTTGGAGGGCGCAATTCGAGGCGGAATGAATGCCGGCGAAGGCATCGGAGACTTTATCAAGCGGGCGTTTAATACGGGAGGCGAGACGGGCGAGCGCGAGGCGGTTAATTACCTCAATCAGCGCACGGCAGAGGAAAACGCGCAACGCGCAGCAAGAGATCAGAGGGGGGCAGGCGGCGGGGGCAGGGCGGAAGCGTCAACGTCTCGGTCTGTGGCATCGCAGGAGGAGCGACTGGCCAAGCTCCGCGAACAGGTTGCCGAGCGTGAACTGAAGCTGTTGCCCGCCGCCGCGCAGCGGGCCGCTTTCGAGGAGAAGATTGCAAAGCTCAAAGCAGATATTGCCCGGTTCACCATGACAGCTGGCGAGGACCGGGGCGCGGAGGAGTCGCTTCTAAAAGCACAACTCGAACTGATGAACGCGCAGGGGCAGCTTGACGCGCTGAACCAACCCGATGCCCAACCCGATGCCGTCAGCGCCTTGCCCGCCGACCCGATGGTGAACGCATTGGAGCGCATCGGCGGGTCGTTTGGCACGGCGGGCGCGGGCGTGACGCAGGTTCAAAAGCTCGAGCAAATTCACAACGAACTGAAGCGGATTCAAACGGCCACAACGAAGGGCAATGACCTTGCCAACCGAGTGGTTGAGGCGCTGACATGAGCATCACAATTCGCGGCGATAACCAACTGATTGAGCTTGAACCGGAGCGCAGCTATTCCGTGCGCGACGGCTGGCGGACGGTGCGCCGTTGGCGTGGCACCAAGGAGGCGGTCAACCTGTTCATTCCTACGCTTTTGATCGACGGCACGAACGTCCGCGTGATTCCCGACGAGGGGCCGACGGCGATTCTGGAAGGCTGGTTTGACAACGCGCAGGACGGTTCTGCGGTCACTGACGCGGCGCAAATCCAGACGACTTGGAGCATCGTCAACAATGCGTTCGAGCAGAGCATCATTGAGACGGCAGAGTTCGAGGCGTTGCCAGCGGATGAACAAACCGCCGTGCGCGAGTTCCTGAACGGAGACATCACCTACGGCGACGCACTGCTGGCCACGACTGCCGACGGTGAAGAGTTCGTTCACGCAATCAACGCTGGCAAAGTTGGCCTTGAAGTCTCATCCATTTGCCTCCGCCGCACCAAAGTAGTTTCCGGCTTCGACTCGGCCACAGCCTACCTGTCCAACGCCAACAAGGTTTATTCCCGCGCGCAACTGATTTCCGCGTTCAGCCCGCCCGCAGGCGTGCAATCTGAAATGCCAGCCGACGGCGAATGGCTTGCGCGCAACGGCACGAAGGAACAGCAGTCGAATGGCAAGTGGGTCATCACCTTGGAATGGTGGCACCTCGCCGAGTGGTCATGGCTATACGAGCGCGTCGCGTGAACTTTCCACTTCCCAAATCATCGCTGGGCGGGCGCATCGGCTTCGAGCTTTCGCGGCTGGTCGAGGCGGTAAATTCGCTTCGCCCTATTTCGACGGATGACGAATTCGTTTCGGTCACGACGCTCGGAACCAAGCGCGTGAAGGTGAAGCGAAAGCCGTCGTCATCGTTGTTTCAGGTTGAGCGGTTAGTCCTCACCACGGAGTCTTCGGAATACCTCTTCTGCCAACGTGTGACCGACGAGGATGTGACCTTCTATGTGGCGAAGCCGGAGGCGTTTTACACGACGGACGGGGGCACCGTTGGAATTGCATACCCTGATAGGACCGGCACTGAAAGCGTTTCCATTGGAAACCTTGACGCGTTGGCCGGCGAACGTGAGGTGCAATC
>Ga0181359_1000131_pt1 | contig 15098 bp, 21 predicted proteins | sample Fa13VDMM15SD_FD_141229 | JGI IMG/M metagenome (GOLD analysis project Ga0181359, IMG submission 141229) | Freshwater viral communities from Lake Michigan, USA - Fa13.VD.MM15.S.D | ecosystem: Environmental > Aquatic > Freshwater > Lake | place: USA: Michigan | collected 2013-09-24 | reverse complement strand
AGTTATGTTGTTCCCATCCATTTTGAACAATTGCTGTTGGGTTGCCCCCAGCATGTTCTCTACATACGGACGTGCGTATTCAGGTACGTTGGTGTTCGTTACATTACTAGAAGTATGCGTGGGTTGTCCACCGCCGCCTTTACCCATGATTTACTCCTTCGAGAGGCAATTGGAAAGTAACCCAAGTGCCTTTGTATCCGTCGTCTTGAAAGACTTTAGCCCAGCCCCGGCGTGCCGTGGACTCGATGCCGTCGCATCCCGTGTCTTTAGCGTAACGTCTCAGTAAGCTCAGCATAGGGTCTTTCCAACTCTTTAGGTCTACACCACCACAAAACTGCATCGTCAAGTACTTGCTGCGTGGATACACGGCAAAATTAGTGACTACAGCGCCTTTTATCTCAACACCGTCATAAGCCACCCATAGGTCATGGTCATAACCAACTATGGAATTATAGATGTCATCGACTGTAAAGCGCCCATGCGTATGCTGAGCCGCTTTTTCTAAATACGCTTCAACTTTGTCCCAACAAGTATCTATGTACTCCCTAGGAACCATTGAGACTTCAATCATGCAGGCAAATACTTACGGGGGTTGATTTGCTTACCCTGTTTAGGAGTGCCCGTCCGGCCTTTGCGTATCCGTTTCATCATTGCATCTAGTTGTCTTGCGCCCGCTTCGGTTGAGCCATTGCCCAGATGTGACACCACATCCGCAGTGATAACGTACTCTCCGTCGGCTAAGCGTGCTGGTTGACGATTGTTGATGGTAGCAGGGATGTGGTCACTCATGCCATCTCCGGGCCCACGAAGTAGCCTAGGGTTTCCCCCAGCGGCATAGCCTCCGAGGTTGTAGCCCATGATGCCACCGCCTTTTGCAAGAGGAGTCCCATCCGAATCTCTTCCTGCAGGGTCAAAAGACCCGCCACCAAAATCACTGCTACTTACACTTGCGCCACTAATTCCGCTATCAGTAGAAACAGAAACAGAGACAGGGGCTGGGCGATTTCTACCCTCATTGCTGTAGTCGGGGTTAACATTTCTAGCCATATGGTCGCCGTAAGCTGAAGCTATTGAGCCTATTACTTGCGCTGCTAAACCTCCGGGGGCAATTGCAGGGTAGTCTTTCATCCCTTGCCCAAACTTACTAACTGCCGCAGCGCCTTCGCTTGTAGGAGAGAATTTGGCATCGGGGCCTTCTTTAGTATCACGCCCGCCACCGCCGCGCTCACCTAACTTATAAAGCTCTTCATAATAAGTAGGAATATCACCACCATCTGCGTAGCCCATGATCCCGCCTTGTGCAGCGGCAACGGGCTCGAAGTCCAACTCACCCATGCGCCGAGAAGGAGTCATAGTTGGGGCTTGCACGTTGGCACGGCTGTTGATCTTAGACATGCGCACCATGGCGGCTTCCATTGGGTCTAGATACCGCGTGTCCGGGTCTGCATCGTAGTAGATGCCGGGGCTACCATGCTTAAGTTCCGCTGTTGAAGGACGCGCGTTCATCTGGTCATAGAAGTCAGTGAAGTCCGTAGCCGCGTTAGAAGCAACCTTCTTCCCTTTTGCATAACCCTGCACGCTGGCAATACCACCTTGGGCATAGCGGGGCGTGTACCGGTAGGCAGATGGGCTAGGCGAAGACCGACGGAACCCAGACATGTTGTACGGGTTCTTGTAATCATCCGCAGGGGTTTCCACCGGCTTCTGATCAAGCATTCCCGTTTTGTACGCGCCGTAATATGCAAGGCCAGCAGATTTATAAGGGTTTTTATCTACGTAGTCTGATGCTTTATCAAAGTACTCGCCAGCTTTACGCACTCCTTTATCAAATGCGCTTTCTACTTGAGGGCTATTATTTAAATAATCCCCGCTTCCTATTTGATAAGGCCCACTATCTGGCACACGTAAACCTTCAAGGTTTTGAAACCTATCTGGAGTTAGGCTGCTTTTATGAAAAGAATCGGTAAATGACGTGTAATCAGGAACAGATTGACGCCCTAAAGACATATCAACAGTAGACGGTAATTTAGCCCCTTCTGCTGCGGCTCGCCTAGCTTGATCTAATTGATAATCTTCAAAACTGTTGGCTTTATACAATGATTTAGCGCTAGTGTCGTTGAGGTAATCAGTATAGCCGGGCCCTTTATTTATTAAATCAATTTGATTTTCTAAACCAGATAAATTAGGGTCTAAGCCACGTTGGGCAGAGGCTCGACTCATTGCATCAGTTTGATTGCCGAGAAATGGGTTTGTTCCTGTACCTTCTAATCCGACACGGTTTCCAGCTGCATCAAGTTTAAAATTAAACATATTAGACGCACTTGGATCGGGCGGCAATGAAGCGGCGTTTTTTGCTTGTAGGATTCCCTGTTGAGTAGCTTCTTGCGCAGCAACACGAGCGGCTTCTTGTGCGGCAGCTTCGGCTGCGGCTTTTTCGGCGGCTAGGCGGGCGGCTTCATTAGCAGCAACATCGGTAGTAGCTGCCGTAATTCCAGGGGTTGTTGTAACAAGGGTTGCAGCTTCTCCGGCTGGTGCTAGCGTAGTCGCCGCAGCCGCTCCTTCTAGGGGGATTGGTGTTGGCAATAAGGAAAACCCACCGGCGGCAAGAGCCGCCAACATAGCTAGGTCTTCCGGGTCCTGTTGAAGTAGGCCTATGCCTTGTTTGCCAGACGTACCCAGCAGATCAGATACCGGATCAAAAAGCTTTGCAAAATCGTTGAAACCAAAAGCCATAATTTACCTCTTTACGTCTTGACCTTCAGCACATTGCCTGCGCTTGTGTCGTAATAGATGTCCCCAACCCGCAAATTAGCCAAATCAGCCTGCGTTGGAAAGCTAGGAACCGATGTACCACCTGTAGGCGGGGCGCTCAGTGCCGCAATAACAGCCGTCCCGTTGCGCTGAGTGCTGATGGATATGGGGCCAGCATTGTCCAGTTGGTTGAAGTATAACGATATAACCCGAAAAATGCCGTTGAAGGCCGCAGCGTCGTACTCCCCCGGCACTGCCGGAATTCTTGGCGCAACTACATTTTTTTGTCCCATGTCTACCTACGCCCATCAGGGCGGATATCAATACGGGGAGCGCCAAGCTGCCACTGCGTACGCCAAGCGTGTTGGAGGTAATCTTCATCTGCATCTGACGACCACGGATACGGATGTAAAGCTGTCCGGTAAATTCATCCACGTTGATGACCGATGGGGCGGAGCCTGAGTTGACCACGTTAGCGTTGCCGGTCTGCGTGATGCTAGAGCCTGAGTTGTTTAAGCCCTGTAGATACATGGTCACCTGTGGTGTAGTTCCAGACGTAGACCCATTAAAAGTTAAGTCAGGGAGCATGCGGTACACAAACGCAAAATTGTGCCCATCACCAATGTCGTACTGAGAAGAGGTAATGGATGACTCAATAGCGACTGGCGTTCCAGTAGCATCGTCATCAACACCGTACTCATGATAGACAAGGTTGTTTATGTAGGTAGCAGCTACTGGGTAGTTCCTTAACGCAGTGTCCAGCCATGCAGAACGAGCCATAGAACCGTAGTACCAAATATCTTCTCCGTAGTTGTAGATGACGTACCTGTCAATAGTCGTACTGCTCTGTGAACAATAGAACCACCAGACTTCGTTAAAGCCTTCGTTTGTGCCAGAGAACACTTGTTCAAATTGAGCGCGGTTGATGTCATTGTAAATATACCGAAGCAAGTCACAACGCAGAGTTTGAACCCGCCCATCGTATCTGTAGAATTTGTCCTTTCCCATCCAATAAGCCACACCGCTGGCGTAAGCCGCAGCATTCATGCTGGCAATAGAGATGTTGTCCGACAAGAGTTGATTGCCCCACACATACGGCGGGCCGAGGTACTGCATAGAATAAATTGCAGCATCAGTAAACACCAGAATTTCTTGGCGACTTTGTAGCGCCGATACGATAGAAGAGCCGTGAGAAAACCTAATTTCACCTGCTTGATTAGTAATTGCAGGGGCCCACTCAACCACACTTTCTTGGTCTGACCAGCGCACCGTCATGGGGTCGTAGGTTGTGCTTCCAAAAGGGTTAGTCCCAAAGCACATAGTGAACCGGCTGGTATCGGACACCAAGATGATGTTCTGCTGGAGCGGCACGCTAGAAGCTCCGGGTAGGTCCGCAACCGCAATCCCGCGAGGAGAAAAACTATGTGTGCCAGAGCCTACGGTGCTTGTGGCTATGAACGTACCAGCCAAGTAGTTGGCGTACGTAGTAGAGAGTTTGTAGGTGGTAGGAGTGACTTGGGTAATGTAGTACACCGTGTAGGGCGCAAGCGGGAGAGGTAGTGCCCCAGTCGTCTGAAACATAACTGCCGTGCCGCTGGTAATTGGTGTGGTCGTGTTGGCGGTCAGCGTAACCACCGCCGGGGTGGCATTAGAGATAGTCACCGTAGTGGGCGTAGCTAGGTCTACCGCAGTGTTGGCGTCCCAGTAGTAGAGCTTGCCCTGCTTAGGGCCAAACACCAAGTCTTCGCCAAAGTTCCACTGCGACCAAATAGCTAGGGTAGCTGTGCTGGCGTAACCAATTCCGCCCCAGTTACTGGAACTCCAGACGTTAGAACCCCACCCGCCAAAAAACACGTTTGTGGCAGCGCCAAGGTGGAGAATGTAGGACGCAAAGGCCACTGAGCCACCGCCCGAACCTGTGCCTGTAGCCGTTGTAGCCGAGGTGATGGTGTAGGTTGTGTTGGTTGGTACGGTCTTTACTTCGTACTCACCACTTATGGTTACACCATTAAAGGTAGTAGCGCCCGAAAAAATTACAAAATCACCAACTTGAGGGTTAAAACCAATGTCGGTTACGGTGACTGCCGTGGTGGTATTTACCGTAGCAAATGGGTTTGCGCCAAGCGCACTTGTTGTGGTGATTGGGGTAATGTCGTAGTAGACACCTGTAGCTTCAAGATAGAACTTAAGACTTGTACCAACGCCTAGTAAGTTAGCCCCCGTCAGGGTCACCCAATTCCAAAGGGAACGGCAAACACCTAAAAACGTATTTGACGAAAGGAGTTGCCACCCACCAATCTTCTCAGGCGCACCTTGACGGAACCGAACCTTGTCGGACTCGTAGTAACCCCCCTCGTTGGTGTAACGAGTGTTCTCCCTGTTTACACCGGGCTTGAGAAGGATTTTTTGTAATGACATGTTTACACGTTGCGTTCAAAGTGCGGGCAGTCTACCAAGCTCTTAAAGTTGCCGCCCCAGCGGTTTTTGGGGTGCAGGCTCTCCCAGTATGCGCCTAGCGGGGCCAGAATACCCTTGTCCCATATGATTTTGCCATCACGGAAGAAGTTGAGGTCGGCAGCGCATCGCTTCAGGTGAATGCTGTTCATGGTCTTAGACCGGCCCGTCTTAAAGTAAATGGCTTGCTGTTCTGGAGTACGGGCAAGTTCCCCGCCGGTAACCATGAAACCTTGGTCAGTGGCGTACTGCACCAGCTTGCAGAAATCCAGTAGGAAAGCTGCTTGTTCTCGACTAAGACTCATACAAACCCCTTTTTTGAACAACTAGGTCAATGCACGTTGCGTCTACCGTTGCGCCCATCTTGATAAATTCCTGTTTTTTCACCATCACCACCGTCATGCACTGCTGCCTGTCGGTGTAGTGCGCAAGCTGCTGAAAGAACTCACAGTGTCCGTTCATGCAGATGTACAAGACAGGGATGAAGATGCTCATTTCTTGCTCCTCATGTCTGCCAGCTTCTCAATGGTACGTCCACCAAAGTACGCGCCCATAATCAGCATTCCCCAATTACCCAGCAAGGTCACGTAGCTCTCATTTGCGTTGTATCCGTAGGCCGACATCATGGCAAACACGGAGTACATGACGAAGATGGCAATCAAACTCATGGGGCGGATGTTTTTTGACAGCCAAGAGTCGGATGTCATATCTGCCTGCCAACGGTCTGTGATGTTGTCGGCATCGCTCTGAGCGGCTTTTGCAAGCAGTTCCATTTCAGCCATTTCCAACTTGGCTTTCTCAATACCCAGCTCAATCAGGCGCTCTTCATGCTGGTACTGCAACTCGCGCAAGCGCTCAACATCCGCAGGAGTGGGGTTGTCGGGTATCTTGATACCGAGCGTGTTTTCAACGACTTCCTTGCCCTTTGCTTGGATAGCAGAGGACAGCAGCGTCAGCCCGTTTTCAGCCAGCGTACCCAACAATGCACCGATGATTGGAATCATGCGCGTCTCTCCAAAAATAGAGTTGTGAAAAAATAACTCAGGGCAATCGCCACCAAAAACACTGCAATCCAGAAGACCATACTCACGGCCTCCATTATCTGCTGACGCTTCTTGGACTTGGCAAGTGCCTCTTCCATCTCAGCCTTCTTGCGCCGCTGGATGATGTTGTTGCGCTCCAGCAGTACACCTTCCCACACATCCGCATTGCCCGACCATATCAGCGTGTTCTTGAGTTCGGTCTCGGCTTCCGCAAGCTGTTTGGCCTGCATCACCGTCTCTAACGCCTGCGCTGTGTCCGACTTGAACTTCTTAGGGTTGTTCGCCGCCTGTTGAACAATGTCCTTGGCTTCAAAAAACTTGCTCAGGTCAGACGCAATGCCTTGTACATCCTTGCCCAGTTTGATGGCGGCTTGGATTCCCTTCACCGCTGCCTGAGCGGCTGCAAACGCGGTGAATGGGTCTATCATTTTTTGTCCATCACTACCCAGCGGCAGATGCGTCCGTCTTTGTCTACAAACTCGTTCGTGCTTGGCTTGTCACCCTTCTTAGGGATGCGGCAGACCAACACCACCTTTGTCTCGGTGTTGGGCCACGGGTTTTCAGCAGAGACAAGCTGGTCAAGCATAGCTAGCTCTTAGGGTACTTAGCCTTGACCGCCAGACAGTCGGCAACGTACTTGTCAATCTGCGCTTGGTCACCCTTTACCACACCATCTATATAGTCCAACATAGATGGGTACTCCATTGCGCGTTTTTGCGCGTAAGTGAAGGTGTTGGCATACGCAGCTTGTAAGTTAACACGGATAGTATTTGCTTCCGCGTCAGTAATTTGCGTAAAACCTTGCGGCAAGTACTGGGCTTCTTCATCGACTGAATCCAACCAACGAACTTCATCTTGCGCAGTGTTTGTGTAATGTGGCATATCTAGTCCTTTTTAACGAAGTTCATACCATTTGCCGTAACCAGAAACACTATTAAGGGTTCCGCTGCCCGAAACGTAGTACGAAATACCATTTGGCACTATGACTACGAAAGTCTGTCCAACTTGGCCTGACGCAAATGAATACCAACCGCCCAAAGCAACACGAGTTCCACCTGAACCGCCAATTTCAAAAAAAAGCTCGGCATTTACAGCGGCGCAAAATACGATATTGACACAAATAGGTTTGCCCGTGCTGTTGGTGTACGTTGTTCCGTACGACCGGCTTGATGTGACATCAGTCCAAGTTTGCCCAGTACCAATACCACCGGGGGCCGCACTAGTCCAAGTTGTTCCATCGCTTGTAAGCACATTGCCAGAAGTACTAGGAGCCACTGCTTGCAAGGCGGATGTCCCATTACCAAGCAGGACGTTGTTAGCTGTTAACGTAGTAGAACCTGTACCGCCAGAAGCAACGACAAGAGTCGCTGATAAGCCAGCAGCAGTACCACTTGTATTTTGATTTAGCGTAGGAAATGTGCAATTAGCTAAATTTCCTGATGTTGGAGTCCCCAAAATAGGTGTTACCAATGTCGGGCTTGTAGATAGAACTACATTGCCTGTTCCAGTTGAAGTGGTAACCCCTGTACCACCGTTAGCCACAGGCAAGGCTGTGCCCGAGTAAGCAATTGCCAGTGTCCCACTTGTGGTTATGGGGCTACCTGTTACCGACAAGAATGATGGGACAGTAGCGGCAACTGAAGTCACCGTTCCGGCGTTACCAGCAATGCTGATAGAACCTGCGCCGTTGGTAATAGTGATGTTAGAACCAGCGGTAAGCGTGGTACGAGTAAACCCTGTTCCATTACCAATGTCCAGCGCCCCGTTAGCGGGAGTTGTAGTCAATCCTGTACCCCCGTTGGCTACAGGCAAGGTTCCAGTCAGATTAGTAATTACAGTAGAGGAAACTTTTACAAAGTCAGAGCCGTTCCAAGCGCAAACTGCTTTTTCGTTCAAAGCAATGGTCACCCCAGTAGTGGGGCCAACGCCGCGCAGCACAATGCTTTGGGTGTTGGAACTCTTGTTGATGACAACGTAAACCTTGGACTGAGCCGGGGCCGTAATGTTGCGGGTTACCGTACCACCCGCTGTCCACAGAAGTATTGCTTCACGGGCCTCATTGGCAGCGCCGGTAGTCGCGGTGAGCGTAATGTCTGCGTCTGCGCTGATTGTGGTCGTGCCAGCAACGGCGGAGTCCAGTAACGCGGTAATTTCAGTGTTAACCGTGCTGCCCCACGTACCAGACAGTTCGCCCGTTACAGGGAGGGCAAGGCCCAAGAGTGAGGTATATGCAGTTGTCATGTTATTCGTCCGCTGGTAGTGGTGTGTTGCCTTCAGCAAGCCATGCTAGGTATTGCTGGTAGTCGGTGTTGGCTGGGTCAAATGGGATAAAGGCATGGTCTTCCAAACGCTCAGCACAGTTGCTTGTCTTAGTTAGTTTATACATCTTATAACTCCGCAGATGCTTGAATTGCATCATTAGTTAAATGGCCCGGTTGACCAAAAGTGCTTCCGCTCATACCTCCGTAATACGCTCTGAAACCAGTGGTGCTTTGACTGTCAAATGTCGTAGAAGAAGCGTTTGCGGAACCCACACCAAACAAGTCAATATTGGCAGTTGCAAGAGCAGATACAGTTGGAGCCGCCCTCATAACTACAGAAAACCGTGGGATTACTACCGCTGATGATGCAGTTCCAATACCAGCGTAGGTTGGATTAAAGTTTCTTTGATAATACCGCTGGCACAAAAACAACTCAGTCCCAATATCGCGGTAATCAAACGATGTGGCTGTGCTGCCTTTTTCTAGCTGTACGCCTGTGATGTAGAACGTGGCTCCGTTTGTGCCGACTACGCTGACAGACCCAGTTGTTGCTCTGTAATCTCCAGCCGCCCATGCGTTAGCAGTTGTACTTAGCGTAGTACCAGCACCTAAGTTAATCCAGATACGAATACCCACCCCATTGGTTGCCCCAATCCATGTTCCGCTTGTATCACCAGCAATGGTAATTGTTTTGTATTCCCAAGTATTTGCTACTGAAATTGTGTAACTGAATGGGTAACTGCGGTTTACAGCAGAGTTTGCTAGTGCGCCGCTAAACGTACCTGTTAAAGAACTACGAACCCAAAATGATAATGTCACTGTAGATGCGTTGGCTGTACCCCATTGCAAGTCAGCAGTATTAAAGCCTTCAATATATTGAGCAATTGAAAACGATTCGTTTGAGGGTACAGAATAAGCACTTAATGACGTTGCACCTTGATAGAATGAAAAACCAACAGGCGGTGTTACAGAACCAGCATTTTGCTGAAGACTTACTTTGCTATTAGCGCCCGCCTGACAGCGCCATCTATCAACACCAAATTCTGCGGCAGTAGTAATCGTCACACTCGCCCCAGCATTGCGCTGGTCAATCACCATCGCGCCGTTGATTATGCGGTTCTTGAAGCCTGTGACCGATGTAACAAACTCCCCAGTCGTGCTGGTAGTAGGGGTCGTGATTCCCGTTGTGCCGTCTAGTGTGATGGTCATTACTAGCCCCTAGTTGCCAAGTACGCAGCCCACTTAACTGCTTGGTCTGCATTGTAAGCTGCTATGACTGCATCGTAGTTGGTAGCTGCTGTTATCGCCCAGTCCGGTAACTCTGTGATGTCTTGGTTTGGGCCGTCTTTGAACTCAATGTGCCCTGTGTTAGTGGCATCATCAAACTGCAAAGCATGGACATTGGTCGGCACGGTGGATAGGTCTACACCTTGCCAAGAGGCTTTGTCTTTGTACACAGAAGCATCGTCTGGGATGATGGTCAGCTTCATTTAATCAACTCCATGTTTGTACTGCCAAGCAACATTGCGTTTGACTTCACCATCTCGTTCCTAAAGGACTCCACCGCTGCGCCTGTACTGCGTTGTTGCTGGCTGTTCTCAATCATAAGTATTGGCATCCAAGAAATAGCGCAGCCCCATTCATCTACCTCCGCTCCAGTGTTGGGATTGTGTCCACGAATCTGGGTGAACCACGCGCACTCCAACTCCTTGCACGGCTCAAAGTTGTGCAGGGGGCAGTTTGTTTTAGGTGTAATTTTCATCAGTTTTTAGTTGCAATGATTACATCAACGTACTGAACTGCTAGGTTAATAGCCGTACCAGTAAACGTACCACCAGTGTGAGTGTGAGAGCCGCCACCGCCATTATCGTTATTAGCAAATGTTCCTGAATTTGAACCTGCGGCGGTTGTGTATTGCGGTAAATCTGCCACATCAGTGTATGCGTACTGATTTCCATCTGAAGAGCCAGACTTCACTTGTATACCTAAAGTCCCAGCAAATCCAGTAGTAAAAACTTGGTGGTAGTGATTGGGGATTTGTCCCGTGGTCAGCGTAGTAGCACCCGATGTACCCACCGAACCTGAAACTGCTTGAGATGCAAACGCTGTAGTGAACGCAACCGAGCCACCCGAACTTGCTGAACCGCTTACAACACGCAGCGCCTTGTCATTGTGAGTGGTGGATTTTGTCCAACCTGTAGGTGCGGCTGTCTGTTGAAACAACAATGCAGTACCAGCAGGAAAAACGCCAGTCGGTGGGTTTGCAAACGTAACAACCTGCGCTGCACTGATGGTTACCGCTGTCACTCCTGCCGTTTGCAGGGCAAGGATTCCCGAGGCATCTGCGGTTTGGACTAAGCCGCCTGACCCCGAATTGCTGGCGTTTATTGTTGTGGTCATGCTGGTGTTCCTTCAAGCGCCGCAATGCGGGCGGTCAAGGAAGTGATGAGGGCTTGCTGTTCTTGGATAGCTTTTAACATCATGGGAACAAACACGCTGTACTTTACGGCTTTAATTCCTTCTCCATCTGTTTCAATAATTCCCGGGAAAACTGTTTCTAATTCCTGAGCGACTACACCAATCTGTTTGGTTTTGTTTACATCGTCTTTAAGGTTGTAATTGCGAACCCTAACTTGCATCAAGTCATCAAGTTTAGGCGTAGCGTCAACAATGTTTTCTTTAAGGCTGACATCAGACAAAGAACCGTAGCTGTTATTTGAATTAAGCAAATTGCCATTAGGCCGAATCAACATCTGAAGTGTGGTGTTATTATCAAACACACAAAAAGCATTGTATTCAGTAGTTGCCCCAGACCGAGCGCAACTTATTTGAACAATATCATTTGTGTAACTTGCGCTTGAGGCATAAAATCTTGCCGCGCTTGAGCCTACATCTGATTGCGTAACACCAAATTTTTCTGTTGATGTTTGAGCAGTTTGCCCCACCAGCACGTTGCCGCTGGAGTCGATACGCATTGCCTCACCATTCAAGCCTGAACTACCTTGGCGTGATGTTTTAAGAACACCGCCAGTATCGTCAGCAGTAAAGTACCAGCCGTCAGTAGAGTTGAAATGCGTTAGTTGTAATTGACGTTGGCTTGCAGATGCCGCTTTGATTTCCAATTTTGCGTTTGGCGAAGTAGTGTTAATCCCCACATCGCCACCGGCAGTAACACGCATCCGCTCACTACCCGCAGTACTGATGCTCATTGTGTCGCTAACAATGCTTCCAATGCCGGTATAAGTAGCAGAAGCAGCTTCCGTTGACAGGAAACGTATGCCGCCGTACATACTGAGTTTTGGGTTACTTGCGGGTGTGCCGCCGCCAATCCCCACGTTCTGGCTTGTGTCGATAGTGACCGCTGTGGTTCCATTGTTGGTCTTCAATTCCAACGCGCCAGATGTGTCGGCTGTATGCACTAGCGCCGTTGCGCTGGTTGTGCCTGCTGAGATAGTTGATGCCATGTTCTGTCCTTATAAGACCAACCAGCGTTGACCGCCGGAGATTGTGATGGCTACACCTGACGCTAGGGTGACTGGCCCCACACTCAAACCGTTTTGCCCTGTGGCAATTGTTCCATTAACAGTGGCTGTATCTGCATTAAGAAGAACTGTGCCAATACCACCACCAATAGCGTTAGCTGTGAACTCAGCAGGGTAAGTGACAAATACATCCTTTGTGCCAGCGGAAAAACTTAAAGCTGAAGGCTGTGTAGCTGAACTGTTTGATATTACCGTGGTACGGGCAAGGGTTGTACCGGATGTTGAGTACGTACCAATCCCAACCTCCCACTCAGAACCAGTCTGGCCTGCAATTGTGTAATACGTTGTATTACCGTTGCCAACAATAGCAAAGGACTGAAAGCCAGTGGAGGCTCCGAGGAGCGTAATAGTCCCCGTACCCGTCGTAGTGGTAGTTTCTTTTACCCGGTCTGCAAGTACAAAAGCCATGTGTATCCTTAAGCCGTTTCAACCAAAGTCCAGCTTGATGTTTGTGCGGTAGCTATTGCTGCCCATGCTGCCGTCTGCGCATCATTGATATTTTGCCAGTTTGCTGTTTGGCTGTCATCTATCAACTTCCAATATACGGCAATTACATTTCCAACCGAGCCTGCGGCTTGAACCCCAGACAACGCCACAGTTATTACAGGGCCAACCGTACCAACAAGACCCGCCGCTTCGTCCCCAGCTAAGAACGCAACCTGCACAAAATCTACCGCACTAACCGCACCGGAAGCTGTGACACTCGTCAAAGCAACCGAAACTACCGGCCCTACCGTGCCAACCGCGCCTATCGCCACATCGCCGGTTATTTCAGCCAACTCGTTGTAGAGCATTGTTCCGGCAAAGCCAGAAGCCTCTACCCCTGCCAGTGCAACCTCTATACCGCCATTGGTGACTGTGCCAACCGCTCCAGAGGCTGATACCCCAGATAGAGCAAGCGTTAGAACCGCTGTAGGTGTACCAACTTCACCACTGGCGTGAACTCCAGCTATTAACGGAAAGTTGGTTTCGTCTACATCGCCAATGTCTGCAAGAGCCTGAACCCCAGTCAGAACAACGGAAATACTTTGTACAACCGACCCAACGCTACCTACCGCCTCATCACCTGTTATGGCCTGTGACCCTGCGGCAACAACCGTACCTACATCACCAGCGGCTACGACCCCTGTCAGGGCGACCGTGCTTACCTTTGTTACAGACCCAACATCCCCAGACGCAGCCACGCCCGTCAGGGCGACAACAACTACATTCTCGCCAAGAGCGGCATAGGGCGACTGGGCGTATGCGGATATACCAAACATGGTCTACGGCCTGCGCCGCCTCCGCTTAGGTTGTAGCCAGACGCAACAGTGCTGTGGCTGTGTTGTTCACAGGCATTGTCAAAGTAAAAGTACCCGCCGTAATGGTCTGTGAACCAAATGTGTGGACACTCACTGCCTTGTTGCTTTGTGATGCGTTGTAAATCAATACAGCATCAAACGCCGTTGCCAAAGTAACTGAGGTGTAAGTCAAACTGGCAGAGGGCGTAAAGAAGGCCACCCCGGCAGTCGCTGATGCGTTGGTTGCCGTTGGTGGCGTTGCGTTTGTTACAACTATGCCCCCAGCAGAATAGCCTGCGCCGGTTACTTCGCCTGTTACTGTGTACGCAGTGGTTGAGGCATTGATGGTGGCGGAAGCCAAGTACAAAGCGCCCCTAAAGGTGTCGGCTGCGGATGTGCCACGGGTTGGCGCAGTGCCAAAGTTGTGCGTTGCTGTCAGCAACTCGCCCATAAACGAGGTACACATTGATTGAGTATTTGCCATGATTTATCCTTTAAGCAAAAGAAGCTGTTTCACCGCCACCAAAGACGGCTGTTTTTTTCAGAGTCACATGGGCAGAACGGTGGACAAGTTCACCCTCTAACCAGTACTCAACCCATGTTGTGAGTTCATTGTCATTATCGACTGTACCCTCTCGCTTTTCAAGCAAAGATTCGTCCATGTCGCCTTTGGTCGTAGTAACAATCAATTTGAACTCCTGATAAGTGCGGTGGTGGAGGTGTTGGCAGGCATGGTGATTGTAAAGGTCGTGGTCGAGGTTTTGTCTGCCCCGAAGTCAATCACTGCAATGGATTTGTTGCCTTGCGTCACGTTGTAAATCAAAGCGCACCGGGCTGTGATTGCCGCAGTCCAAGACGTATTTGCAAAATTTACATAGGCCGTGTAGTCCGAGGAACTGATGGTCACCCCAGTCAGCGTATTGCCCCCGGCTGTATAGCCAGACGCTACAACCTCGTTGGACGCTGAATAGGCCGTGGTGTCTTCGTTCAAGCTGGCATTGCCCGTGTAGAGCGCAATCTTGAGAGTGTTCGTAGACAGATTGTGGACGGCCTCGTACAACTCCTTCTTGAAGCTGGTGGTCTGCGTCTGGACAATGCTCATGTCACCGCCTGCCTATATTGACCGCTGCGGTACGCATCCTGACGCTCTAGACCATCGCCCAGACGTTTAGCCAGTGCAAGGGCTTCCTTGTACTTACCGTCGTACAGCGCAACCATGTCGGGCTCACCCTTCATAAAGGTGTACGCCTCTATAAGTGAACCGTACAGCAGCACAGTGTCAAAGTTGTCGCCCAGCCAAGTTGTAAGCGCAGTGGTGATGGACTCGGGGTAATAGTAGTAATGCAGTTCTGCGGAGTAGGTTGCGTCGGGTGTCGGGCCAAGAATGAACGACAACTCGTTGCTGATAATAGAACTAGCGACTGTCGGGCCGAACAGCGCGTAGTACTTTGGTGTTCCGGTGTCAGTCGGCGTGGGGTACGCCTCGCGTATGAAGTTCACATCCTTGTTGAGTAGAAATGTGTACGGGCCTGCACCGGAGAAGATAGCCAAGGAGTACGAAGACAGGTAGTCATCGGGGCAGGATAGGTACTTGTTGTTCGCTGTAATTGTTCCCGTCACGTTCTTACGCAAAAAGGGAAACTGCACCGAGTTGTAGATGCGCTGCTCTGCCTGCTGAATGAACCGGTTAATCTGAGTCGTAGACGAGACCGTAGACGAATCCGCAAGGGTAATCGTCGGAAAGTTGTTTTCCGTGTAAGTCTGTAT
>Ga0181359_1000128_pt1 | contig 15222 bp, 12 predicted proteins | sample Fa13VDMM15SD_FD_141229 | JGI IMG/M metagenome (GOLD analysis project Ga0181359, IMG submission 141229) | Freshwater viral communities from Lake Michigan, USA - Fa13.VD.MM15.S.D | ecosystem: Environmental > Aquatic > Freshwater > Lake | place: USA: Michigan | collected 2013-09-24 | reverse complement strand
ACCAGCAATATATGGAGCGGCTGATACAATGCCACTGCCCACAGCCGCGGCCGCTTGTCCCATTGAAGGCATGATAGTTTCTTCTTGTACTGCGTATTGTGGAACCTTCTCATCAGCAATAATTGGTTGTGTAGCATCTACTTGTGCTGGGTCTACTGCGGCTGGCTGTCCTGCACGATTCTTTTGATCATTTATATACGCTTGTATATCAGCATCATTAAATCCAGCCGCTTTTAGTTTGTTAATTTCATCTGTCATAATTGCTTCCTTATCTTACAGCGGCTCGCATGGCCGCTAATTTAGATTGTAGTGTTGGGTAATCCCAAGAACCAGTTTGCATATTATAATTGGGTGTAGGATACACAGTAAAACTATGAATGGATGCATCTCTATAGAAGCCTTGCGTGGTATCACCAGGCAGTTTGCGCCAATCTCTACCAAATTTCTCTACCATATTACTTTCAATAGAGTTAAGTCGTTCTTTGTAGATGCCTTCGTATTGTTTGACCATTTTATCTTTCTCTTTGCCCCAGGCTTGATTGAGTGCTGTTTCTGTTTTAAAGTTATTCTTGGCCGCAAAATCAGCTTTCTGTTTGTTTATGTCGCCAGCAAACTGACTTCTTGACAATCCATTGAGTGCTGAGTATGCTGGTAAGTCACCAATGTTACCCATGTTGGCTTCTCTGTTCATACGCATATCAGCATCAGACTTAGGACCTTCACCAGCATTGACTGCCAGTGTCTTAGAATCAATGTCTCTGTTCATCTGCTGGAATGATTTGATTGCTGCCAAGTCTTGATCTTTAATTCTCAAGTTCATCAACGCTTCAGCAAACTTGCCTTCACCATCTTTACCACTGTAGGTTCCACCTATGATATCAGCAATGATTGTTTTGGCCTTGTTATATTCAGAACCACTGTTACGATAGATGCCCATGATAGCACTATCTGGTCCAGTAAGCATGGCCAATTGTGTTCTGCGTGTGTCAGCAATGTAACGACCATCCTCACCACGCCTGTTAACTTCAGGCATTGTCTTGTTGACAAACTGTTCTCTTTCAGCTTGTGTAACTGCTTGTTCAGTTTTAGCGCCTGATGTAATCTGTGCTGGTGTTTGACCAGCTACAGCAGGCGCAGTAGTTGTTGCACCTGCTGGTTGTGCTTGTTGTGCTGGGGCCACACCTGGAGTGCCAGACTGTGTAGTTGTGATAACACCACCTGCACCAACTTGTACTGGCTTGCCTGTGTTCAAGTCAACTAGAGGAGCACCAGGTTGTTGCGATTGATATCCAATGTTTGTACCATTCTGGAAATTGAACTCACCAGCGGCTTTGGCACCTGCTTCAGTATAACTTGTAGGTCCTGCATAGCGTAGTTTGATAGCACTGGCTGTTTCTGCTTTTTCTGCGGCAACAGCAATACTGGTTGCTTTCCACTTGCCATCATAATCAAAATACTTGCCACCTGACTCAACTCGCGTAGTAGGTTTATTGTTACGGTCATATGTTGTTACAACACGACCTTTTACTACTTTACCATCAATGGTTGCTTCAACATCCTGCATTGACACATCTGGCTTGGCTATTTTAGTACCACCAGACGCAAAAGCAATTGCTTGAGTGGCATTTAATTCTGTACCATCAGCTCTGAGTCCACCTGTTACTTTACCTTGGCTGTCATAATCCACTTGTATTTTATTACCAGCATCATCTGTTTCAACTACGCTCTTACCACCAGTGCCCATGGCCTGGTCAAATAACTTGTCAGCTTGTGCATTGGCACCCATCAAGCGCATCATGGTTGATTGCCAAATTAAATCAAACTGTGACATAGGCTTTTTGGCCAAGTCTTTGGCAATACCTTTTGTATCACCAGTTTCTATTTGTTCTTTTACTTTTTTCTCTACTTCTGTTGTTGTTTTTTCTGTTTGTAAAAAGTCTGCAAGTCTGCCAGCGGCACGCTCACGAAATGCTTTTGGCACAGTATCATCATTACGCAATGCAAACAATCCAATTGGATCATCTTGTACTGCTTGGTAACGATCAATTGCTGTAGCCGCTGAAGGTTGTCCTGGTGGGGGTGGTGTAACACCAGGAGCTCGTAGTCCTTGACCTGTAAAGGCATTTGGATCAACTGGTGCAGGCGGTGCTGGTGGTTGTTGGCCACCTGTGATATCTACATTGGCAACTGGATTAGTTCCTGTACCTGGAGTAATCACAGCATTGGGATTTGGATCACCAAATGCTGGCGGTGCCACAGGTGCCGCGCCTGTGATATCTACATTGGCAATTGGGTTAGTTCCTGTGCCAGGAGTAATCACAGCATTGGGATTTGGATCGCGATTGTCACCTGGCTCCATTGGAGGTGCCAATGATCTTGTTTGAGCTCTACCAGGCTGTCCTGGACCAAATATTTTTTGTAGATAGTTCTTTGTTTCAGTTGGCAGGTAATCTTTCCAATCACCGCCTCTGGTTTCAGCTTGTTTGACGGCTTGGTTAACACGACCAGCGCCAGCATTGTAAGAAGCAGTGGCTTTTTCCTTGTCACCACCAAAATACTTCAACATGCCTTCATTGTATTCGCCACCCATTGCCAGGTTCAAGTCTTTGTTTGCCAACAATTCTTTTGCACTTGCTTCACTGCGATCAGCGAATGGTACGCCGCGTTCTTTGGCCAGTGTAAAAATGTCTTTGATTCCAAAGCCAGGTTGCATAGCAGTTTTGGGCATGACTTGTGCAATGCCCAGTGCGCCTTTAGGGCTTGTTATAACTTGACCAGTCTTAGGATCAATGTGATTGCCACCTGACTCAGCCATGATCTGCGGTGTTGGCATTTTGCCATATGGAGAAGCAGTTTCAGGAGCAGGAGCAGGCTGCTGGCGTTGTTGTGCGGCGCCTGCGCCTGGTACTAGTTGTTGATATCTTTCACCTGTTTCTGGATTGATAGCAGTTTGTGTTGCAGGTGCTTGAGCAGGTGCTTGTCCAAACACTGGCTTTAATCCGTATGCTTGAGCACCTTCATTTAGATACTGCTGATAATAAGGAATTTCTTGTTTTTCTTGTTTGGCAGGAACTTCTTGTGTGGTCTTTCTAGTCTGACTGCCATCAGCGTAGGTCACTACTTCATGTTTTTGCTCAACAGTATCGCTGGGTGGTTTTACAGGGCCACCTTCACTGACTGGATATGTTATTGCGCCACTGGGTTGTAGGCCTGCTGGCATTTCAATGCCTGCACCTGGATTGGCCAATGCGGCCAGTCGTGCTTCTTCTTCGCGTCTTTTGCGTTCTTCTTCTTCAGCGGCCAAGCGTTGAACTTCGTAAGGATCTACTGGACCTGCGCCATAGCCGCTGTAATCACCCATTTCATTGTATGCCATGTTTTATCCTTAATGTAACACAGGTAGTTTAGCGTAGTCTACTTGATAGAATCCTGATTCATGCACACTAACAGCATCAGCATAACGAGCATCAGCTAGCAAGTCTTGCGCCATAGCACCTTGTGTTGGAGTCTTGTCCCAAACATAATTGAATGAGTAAACACGGATGCCATCAACATCACGAATGTGACGGATATTTTCTTTGACTCTACGGTCACTCATTTTTGCGGCACCACCAATTAAACTGCCCAATGCGCCAATGCCTTGTCCAGTGATGCTTGAGCTTTCACCAGTTGTTCTAGTATTCTGTGTGCCACGGAAGTCAGGATTGTAACTTGCACTAGGTGTACCAAAGATTACACTGGCGTATTGATTGTACAACTGTTGTGGAACCATGCTGGCTGAAACTGCATTGCCTGCGGCTCCCAGTGATTGTCCAATACCACCTTGTCCAAGCTGTGCCAATTGATTGGCAACACCAGCTCGTTGACCAGCAATTTGTTGTTGTATGTTTGCGGCCGCTTGCATCTGTGCGGCCTGTGTTGAACCTGCCAGTTGACGACCAGCCAATGCGGCTCTGGAACTGCCCATTTGTCCTGCACCACCAAAGTTTGCATCCTGAGCTGCCACATTCTGTGCGTATTGTGCCTGTGCTGGCATCAGTGCGGCTTGTATTTGTGTGCGTTCGTAATCTGGACTGAATAAACTTTGTAAGCCACTGATACCTGTACGCAATGCGCTTTCACCAGTGCCGCCCAGGCTTTCCTGAGCTTGTCTTGCTACCTTGGCTTGATTCTCTGCCGCGACACCAACACCTCCAGCATTTGTATTGTACAGCTGAGTTGCACCTTTGACCGCTTCATTGTATGTGGGTGCAATTGTGTCAGTGAAGAACTTGGTCTGAGCCGCAATTTGCGCTCGTTGTTCTGGACTTAATTCTACTTGCGATGTAGATCCGCTACTCCCTTTACTCATAATAGTATTTCCTTATTCTATTGTTATTTAGTGACGGATCAGCGACCAGCTAAAATTGAATTCCAGTAGTCGTCTAAAGGATTGGTTGAAGGTTTGCTTGCGGGACCTGAAAAAATATCAAAGAATCCTGGCGACTTACCACCAGGAGGACCTGGCATTGGCATTGGTGTTGGCCCAGGCATAGGTGTTGGCGCAATGCCAGGACGGTATGGATTGAATCCTGGTTGTAGTGCAGGTTGTCCTTGGAAGTTTTGTTGATAAGGATTACCCATTACCATGCCAGCAAGTTCCTGACCAGTTAATGGTTGGAATGGAGTTTGAAGACCCCAGGCTGTGGCTGGTGCATATTGATTTGCTATTGCTGGATTAAATTCAGTTCCAGTTTGTGCTGGACTACTGCCCCAATAGTACTTAGATTGAACATCATTTGTTGTTCTATACGCAGGAACTTCTCGTATATAACCAGCATTCAACCCTGTTGGAATTCTTAAACCTGTGTTGCCAGGATTCATTGGTGGAATTACAGGTCCAGGAACTACTGGTGGACCGCCGCCATCAGTTGGGCCACCACCATCAGTGCCGCCATCATTTGGCCCACCGCCATCTACTCCTCCATCTACTCCTCCATCTACTCCTCCATCTACTCCTCCATCTACTCCTCCATCTACGCCGCCATCAACACCTCCATCAACACCTCCATCTACTCCCCCGTCAACACCTCCGTCAACACCTCCATCAACACCGCCATCAACACCGCCATCAACACCTCCATCAGTGCCGCCATCAGTGCCGCCATCAGTACCACCATCAGTACCACCATCAGTACCACCATCAGTGCCGCCATCTGAACCTCCATCTGAACCTCCATCTGACCCGCCGTCACCACCGCCATCGCCTCCTCCATCGCCACCGCCATCGCCACCACCACCGTCACCACCACCTCCATCGCCACCACCATCGCCACCACCATCATCAAACTCTAACAGTCCTGTGTGTGGATTGACAGCACCAGAGCCGCCACGCTTTTTCAGCAGGTCAGCTTCTTCTGGATTGATGTGTGCCAGGATTGTGTCGCTGCCAAGTCCAAACTTTTGTAAGTGTTTGGCGGCGGCATGTGGTTCTGGAGCAACAGGACCCTTGGGAACTTTGCCATAGGCTGGATCACCTTTGGCTCGTTTTGCAGAATACAATGGATTACCCTCATCATCAAAGTACACACGATCACCGTTCTCATCATACAATGGCATTTGGTAATCTTTAGTGTTTTGTTTCTTTTTAGTTGGCATAATCCAAGTCCTGTTTATTTCAATATTCAATTGGCTGATTTCCGTAATCAGCCGTATCAGTTATTTATAACCGTTTAATAGTATGCACCAAAGTCAGGTTCGCGTTTGAACTTTTCTACATACGCTTTCCAACTCATGGCAAAATCATCACATGTAAACAAACTGATCAGTTCCTTTTGCTTTACATAATTTTCTGCATGTGTGCCTTGTGTTTTGTTAATCAATGCAACATACTGTCCAGCAATTGGCAAGCCAAATGCTTCTAAGGCTCTGGCCGCACCTTTCAGTGTGTTCTGACTACCAGCAAGATCATCTACTAATAGAATGGGTCTGCCAGTGGCCTTGCCTTCTGTAAAGTTCAACAAGCCATATACCTTGCGGCTCTTCTTCATGCTGAGCATTGGTGTTCCCAGTATGGTTGCCATTGCAAGTCCTAGGGGAACTCCTGCATCTTCACAAGCACAAATCTGAACATCACGATCTGGTAGTTTGTCTACTAGCAGTTCAGCCGCTGTGAATACAAACTTGGGATCAAACATACATCGTCGCAAATAAAATTGCCAAGTGTATTGCATGGCTGGTGCTTTACCTGGCAGTCTTCTACCATTTGGTGCCACACGATAAACACCGTTGTGTTCTATCTCGTTTCGCAGATACTCATATTTCATATCATACACAGCTTGATTAAGATCAGCTTGTATTGCTTGTACTCGTTCTATAGTCATTTCATTTCCTTTATAATACTATACTTATTGTTTTACAACCTGTGCGCTTAGGCTGCGACCAAATAGCGTTGCCTGGGTAATTCTTGTATCACCTGTTACAACCACAAGTTCTATCTCAATAAAATACCAATAGTAGCCAGGACCAGGTTGATCAATGATGGCAGTGAACGCAGGGTCTAGAGGTTGCACTCCATTTTGTATTGAACCTGCACTGGCCGCAGGAGGCAGTGTGCCTGTGCCCACTGGAGTTGCCCATTCATATGTTTTAATACAAATTGTTTTATCAAATTCAAATGTAAAGCCTGGATTGGTTAAATCTTCTGTTGGGCTACCTACATAACGATTGATCATAAAGCTAACACTAAACTCACTGGCTTCAAATGTGGTGTAATCTAGTATGTTATTCATATTGCCACTTAGGAACACACGATCACTGACACCATTTACTTGGACTTTGGCATTGGCATCTGTTCCAACAAATGCTTCTCCACCAAAACCATCTAAGAATATAAATCCACCGTCACCAGCTGTCTGAACTGTGCCATCATCTGAGACTCGCACAATACAAAACTCTGTTGTGCTTTGCACAATGCCAGCCTGCCCGTATGAACCATTATACCAGTCATTGCTTGAATCATACACAGTGATATTATTACCCAGGGCAAAGGGTGGAGTTGCTTGTGTTTCTGCGTATGTAAACTTTATTGTATTGGTATTTAAAAACTCAGCAGAGTTTAAAGCAATGGCGGGCACATAAGTTTTAGTTAGAGGATTGGTATTGGTATACGGTGTTCTAAAGTTACTGGTCATATAGCCCACAATGGCCTGTGGAGGGTCAGATCTAATTACACCATCACTGTTTGTTAAATTGCCAGTGGTGGTGTTGAGATATGAAATACTGCTGGAGGTGGCCGCTGTGATCTTGTATAATCCACGGTAACCCTCTGGCACTGTTGTTCTAACTCTAACACTCTGTCCCACACGAAACGGCGGTGAATTCTGCGGTGCAAATGTCAGCGTTGCTACCGTACCAGTTCCACTGGCACCTGTAACAGCAACGCCATCATTGAAACCCAGTACAGGACTGGTAAAGCCTTCAAAGTTCTGTCCCAGACCTGAGGGTCCACTTAGTAAGTTATTGACAGCATCAATGATGCCTTCTTTGTCATCAATCTCTACTGGAAACTTGGCCATTATCTATCATCCTCAGTTTGTGTATACTGCCAAGTTGTTGCTGGGCAAATCCAAATGTTATCAGTGCTACTGTTTGTTATTTCAATTGCGTTGACACGATGAGCATTTTGACTTATCTGCACCCATGGATAGTCTGTGTTGGTAGCTATGGTTTCAGTTGTGGTCTGTAGCGGTGCTTGCCCCACTGAGTTGGCACCTTCAACTTTGATACCAATGGTGCCTGTTCTTAATCCACCTTGATAGCTGGGATAAACTTGCACACCAAATTTGTCAAGGTTATTGACTTCTGGCAAGATGCGATGCACCAACAGCTTGCCTGAATAGTCTGGTAACATCTTAATGTTGTCTCGTCTAAAGCGACTGTTGATAGGATATTCTTGCGGCAATGGACCTAAGAAATTATAACCAACTTCTTTTTCAACCAATTGTTTATTTGCGATGCCACGAGCATACACCACTGTTCTTGAACCATCTTGATACACCCAATCATCAAGACCTGTGCCTGTGGCATATCTTGCAACGGCTGATATTCTACCTGCTCCATCTACTGCGGTCACTGTGATCACAGCATCATTGGCTGGTGTTTCACCACCTAGTGCTGTGCCCAGAACTTTTACAGTGTCACCAACTGCATAGCCTGTGCCGCGCACATTGGGAGTTACATAAGGTTGATACGCACTAATTGTTCGCAATACATTCATTCGTGCGCCTGTGCCTGTGCCAGTTAATGTAGTAGTGGCTTTGTTTTGATACAAGAAATCATTATTCCATACAGGGCTTTCACATGCAAAAGTTGCGGCCTGTACTTCTCTTGGTGCATTCCAACAGTCTAAATCATGTCTGTAGGCCAACATCATATTGGGCACACCATCACTGGCAAATACAAATGCTACACCTGTCAGTGTTCCTGTGGTCAGAGCCACTGCTGTACCTGTGGGCGTGGTGCTGAGTTGGAAACTGAATCTATCATCTGAATCTTTGGGATCTACTGCAACAACATAATAAGTTGTTGGTCCACCTGTATAGCCTGCAATGCTACCTGTGCCTGTTTCTGTTCCAGACAACACCACGCTTAGTCCTGTGTGAAGCAGTCCTGACTGTGTGTTATCACTTGACAAAGTACATGTGAACTTGTCAGTGTCTCCATCTGCCAGGATGGCTTGAATAATGGGAGGGCGTGTTGGATAGTAAATTTCAATTTGATTCTTCTGTGTATTGCTTTCCATAAACACACGATCAACAAAGTTCTGATCCAGTTGATTGTAGAACCAGTTCTTAACTCTTTGGTTACCAATACCTGTAAAGTTCTGTCCATCAAACTGCCAAATATCTCTAGCGTCAATACCATACACCATCTTGTCAGTGTTGGCCCAGCAGTTGCTACTCAGCATGCCACGACCTTGGTTAGCCAGTTTGACACCTAAGATAGGTGCTGAGGTTGTTGAATAGTTCAGTGGACTGAACACCACTGTGTCCCAGTAACTGCTTAGGAACAACTGTCCGTTTGCTGGGAACGCATCTACCACAGCACCACGAAGCGGAACTTCTAACTGGTTGGCAATGTTGGTCACTGTGGTTTGCCAGGTCAGTGGTGCTTCATTTAGGTCAAACGCTTGTGACCATTGAACAGTGACAGGATATTCTTCTATTGATCCATCTAGTGTTGTCACTGTGAGTCCACCTGCTACCAAGATACAACCCACATTGGGCGTGTTGTACAAGCGCATGAAACGAGCGTAGTAACTGCTCCAGTTGGGATTGTAGTTCCAGGTATACAAAGCACTGACCACGCCACCACCTGGATAGTTGGCTCCAGGAACTGCTGTGTAATCAATAGTGGTTGTTGTGCTTGACACCACTGTGTATGTGCCATTAAAGTAAGTGCCTGCTTCACTGATCAATATCTTATCGCCAGCGGCATAAGGAGGTGTTGCAACTTCAGTTGCTAGGGTGATGCGTTGTACAGTCACATCTTCATATTCAATGTTGGCAATCGCCAGGGGCAAAGTGTTGCTGTACATGATCATTGAGGGCTGTGGATCACTTACACTGCCTGCGCTTGTTTGTGGACCAGCTGTGGCGCCAGCATAGGTGACACTGTTCATTGCCACATCAGTAATGGTATACAGTCCACGGAATCCAGTTGGCACAATTTTGCTTACAACAACTTCATCACCAATGGCAAATGGTGTGTGAACAAATGTCAGTCCCACTGGAGTGCCAGCCGCTGTGCTTATGCCTGCTCCGCCTAAGGTAGCACTGAGTTTGAATGTGCTGGTTCCGTTTGTTTGCACAACATAGTAAGTGGCCGTGGCCACTGTGGGTGGTTGTGGTCTAAGAATAAGACCAGTTGGTGTTCCACCAAAGGTGGTTATTCTTGTGGTAATGGTGTATGTCAATCCAGTGGGTGTTCCTACCCCTGTGACAATGCCTGTGTCATCCAGGTTAACCAGGGTAAATGTGGTGCTACCATTGGTTGCACTGATCTTGTATGTGGTTGGATCTGAATATCCAGTGATGCTACCTGTACCACCATATGTTCCGCTTATGGCCACCTGTTGGCCTATCTTTAGAACACTGCCAACTGCACTACATGTAAACTGTCCATTGATGTTTACAATGCTGACACCACTGAGTGTAAACACTTCACTTAGGCTGAATCGTGTGCTGCCATTTGTACTGTCAATGTAATAGTCTGTTGGATTAACATAGCCCAGGATGCCAGCGGCCAATCTGGTAAACACAAGTCCTGTTGGAGTGCCACCAGTGGTCACAATGGCGTCTCCTGTTTCCGTCTTCAATCTAAATGTGCTGGTGCCGTTGGTTGCGCTGATAATATAAGTTGTGGGATTGGTATAACCAATGATGCCAGACGCCAGGATATCAAAAGTCAATCCAGTTACTGGACCACCTGTTGTCACAATTGGCAAGCCTGTTGTTTTGTCACTCAGTGTGAATGTGGTGCTACCATTGGTAACGCTGACATAGTATTCTGTTGGATCTTCATAGTCACCTGGCATGGCTGGAATATCCACTGCAAATGTAAGTCCAGCAAACACGCCGCCACCTGTGCTGATGGGCGTGCCGTCCTGGTTGGTCAATGTAAAGCCAGTGACATTGGGGCTGACACCTGTGTTGATTGCGCTGACATAGTAGGTCTTGGGACTGGTGTAACTGCCAATGGTGGGAGCCAATACTGTGTAACTCAATCCTGTGGTGGTGCCCACTGCTGTCGTAATTGGGCTACCGTTGGGCAATGTCAAAGTAAATGTTGTGCTACCATTGGTTGCACTGATCACGCCCACTGACGGGTTGATGTAACCCACAATGGTTGGAGGTGCTAGACCATATGTCAAGCCAGTTGGAGTGCCTGCTGTTGTTGTTATGGCCGCACCACCAAAGCTTGAACTCAATGTAAATGTTGTTGTTCCGTTGGTTGTTATAATGTAATATGATGTAGGGTCAGTGTAGCCTGTGATACTGCCTGTGCCACCAAATGTTCCTGAGATGTCTAATCGCTGTCCAACTTTTAAAGTGGTAGCGTCACATGAGAACTGGCCGCCTGTTCCTGTGATCGCCACTGTGGTCAACAGCGTGTAAGTGGTATTGGTCTGTGTGCCAGCCACTCTAACTGTTTGTCCAACATTCAGTGTGGTTGCGGCACATGAGAAGCCACCTGTAAGATCTGTAATGCTCACACTGCTCAACACTGTGTTGCCAATGTTGGTGTTGGTACCAGAAACTGTAATGCTTTGTCCTTCTTGTAATGTGCTGGCACCACATGTGAAGTCACCGTCCACACTCACAGCGGATATAGGTCCAGCCAAGTTGTACACAGTGTTGGTCACTGTGCCACCAACTGTAATGGTCTGTCCAACCAGGATAGGAGTTGCACTTGCTGAGCAAGTGAAGTCACCTGTGTTGGTTGCTATCTCTACACCTGACAATGCTGTGGTTGTGGAGGTGTTGACTCCAGATACCTGCACACTCTGACCCGCTGTTAATGTTGTGGCAGTGCATGAGAAGTCACCTGTGTCTGATTTAATAGCCACATTGGCCAGCACTGCATTGGTTGTGGTTATGGCACCAGTGGCACGAACAGTTTGTCCTACAGCCATTGGTATTGTTCTTTGTCCTGTAATGGTTGTGCTGGGCACATACTGACTGGTGTTCACTGAGTAAACACCAACACCACCTGGTGTTCCTGAAACCTGTGTTAGAATGGTTGTGTCAGCAATAACGCCTGTGCCTGCAATGACCATTCCAGCGTAGATCTCACCTGAGGTCAGCACTGTGACTGTTAGTACTGTACCAACAGCTGGAGGTGTACCATTGTCAATGGTGGCAGTAAACACAGCAGGTGCCAGCGTGTCAGTGCAGGTAAAGTTGCCTGCATTGTCTGCAATCTCAATTGATCTCAATCTGTATGTTTGTGTGTTGGTATTGGTGCCTGAGACCACAACCTTCTGCCCAACTCTGACATCTGCTGTTTCATTTGGTGCACCATAACTGAAGTCACCGTTCTGACTTGTTACAATCACATCTGGTATGATATCGTTCTGTGTGGGAAACTCTACTGTGCTGAAGCCTGCGGCTGATACTGCGGCTGTGGTTGGATAACTTTGTCCTGTGAACTCTGGCCAAAACATAGGAGGATTCGCTTCGTCATTAAAGAAAGGCACTGTACCATTCCAGGCTTCTGTGATATTGGTTGCCTGGTTGTAGGTGGTAAAGCCACCTTGTTCCATATTGGTGCTGGTCACTGTCTGACTGATGCTTACACTATAAGTGCCAGTGCCACCAATGCTACCAGTCAACTGGTCTATCACTTTGGTGCCTGCGCTGACACCACCCGTCTGTTTTAGTGCAACACCTTCTACTAAAGCGCCACTTGTAATGCTGGTCACTGTTAGCGTTGTGCCAGTGATGCTGGCAACAAACTCAGCATTTGGAGTACCAGCACCTGGTGTGATGTCTTGCCAAGGTCCTTCACCATTACTGCACCACCAGTAACCTTCTGTGGTTGCGGTAACAAACCAAAAGTCATTGTCCTTACCACCCTGGGGTTGACGGTAATTGCCTGATACAAATGTTGGAGTGCCAGGTACAGAAGGCAACAACACTTCATCACCTGTGACACTTCTAATGCCTCTGATATCTGTTTCTACATTCACACCGTCATTGTATTCGTTGGCGCCCAGTGCAGTGGTAGGCACATCTGGACTGAATGTCATTTTGCTGAAAGGTATTCTAACCTCGTCAAATGCTTTTTTGGTTTGTGCCATATGGATATTGTTCCTTTAAGGTCCTTGGTAATAAGATATTTATGGTCAAAAGAAAACACCTACGGCGTCTTGCTGTAGGTGTTTATGATGGACATCACCGTTGACATATTCTGCATGCCACGATTATTTACTGCATATTCTAGCGACCAACAGACCAAATGTTTTATCTGGCTGTGTCACGCTGAACTGGTCTTGTGTGCTGGTGCGTATGCCACGGTATTTGCAGGCTACCTCTACGGTCTTAAACTCCGTGTCTTCTCCTGATCTACCTAGGCTGATCACAGCAGATCTAATCTCTGGATACGCTGTTACGGTCTTTACACTGGCCATATCAACATACATGGCCACTGTGCCTTCTAAGTGTGCATGGTACACCCAGGCTTCAGCGTGTGCTGTGCTGGTTACTAAGGCAGCTACGATACTAAAGATTATTTTCATTGTGTTGTCCAAAATAAGAAATGATAAAAATCAGAGTTCTAAACTTATGCTAAGTCTCTTAAATGCATACGACCAACATCACTATAAGAAGCACGAAGACCAAATGTTCTTGCTTGTTTTACAATAACTTTACCAAGTTTTTCTATCCGTTTATATTCAGCTAGATTATCGTTATCCAAAGCGTCTAACATGACACTATTAAAATTGGATTGTATGCGACCATGCTTGTCAACTGATGCTATGTTTAAGAAATCATAAAACTCATCTTGACCCAAAGCAAATACTTTTACTTTCAAGCTATCAAACACATCTTGCCAGTTTGCAATTTTTACATAAATTGTTTTCATTTTGTATCCTTTAAGTTATATGCACACTTGATCTTTGTCTGCATGTATGTATTATATAGCAATCGTAACGAAAAGTCAAGCCATTTAGGCATTATTTTTGTTGTATTTTAGCCACACCTGTAGCTTCAAGTAATTCCAGTGCTTGTCGTTTGACCTTATCTCTCCATCTCTGCTGTCGTTGTTTGTTACTAAGTGGTCCACCTGGTTTGAGTGGTCTACCCATTCTTGGTTGAGTTGTAGTAGTCATGTTCATTTCATTTCCTTAGGTTATATCTTGTCATCTGCTTCGCATCTAACACAAAACTCATTCGTTTCTCTCATTTCGTTTTGAATTCATTTAAAACTAATTTGCTTTTTAGGCGTAGCCTCTCGCAGAGAGCGTAGCAGAAAGCAAATTCGTCTAGTGCTTTAGCACTGGACGACTTAGTATCAAACAACTCAATACATTCAATCAAGCAGTCATAGGTTAGCAACAGTACTTTTTTCATTTCCAAGGACTCCTCCTTTATGCCATGTTTATCATGTTTATACCCTTGGCGGAACTGCCTAGCTGTAACAACTCTTACTCCCTGCGTCTATGATCACGGACTTTTCATCCAACCCTCATTTGTAGGTAACCGCATAAACCTAGGCCGCTTACGCCATCAGTTAGGTAATTGTTATAGCATACGGGTGGGTGCTGTTTTCACCCCACGGCTTGCTTTTTTATATTTGAGTTTTGTATTAGCCATTGTTAGTTGTAATCAATAATAGTTATGCAAGTTTGCGTTGGGTGTTTACTCAAACAAGTCATTGACCATGGATTGTAACCGTTCAAATTCTGCCATAACTTCATCCTTGGAGGGTCGCTTTTTTGTTACGATCGCCACTGGCAGAGTTTCAAATGGTCGTTCAGTAATTTCTGCAATGATATCTTTGATGGCCATTGCGGCACGAAACACAGGCTTGTTGTAGCCAGTTTTGTTGTAGGGAATAGTCATGCGTTTTGTGCCACATGTTCTTACATAGATCGCTTCTGTGTCATCCCCAATGTATGAATGCCCAGCAAACGCTGAGGGACATGATTCTTCTAGTGTGTGAAATATACTGACCCAGGCTGACCAAACTTCTGGTTTGACAGTATGGATGCATTGCACCCAAAAGTCTTTGTCATTGTGTACATCACCATTCAGGTGACGCCAGTGTGGGCGCATGGTGTTGACCCAGTTGTTTACTAGGTCAAACTGTTTTACAAATTCTTGTTCGTTCATTGTGGTTTCTCCAAGTGTGCAATCATCTGTCCGTGCTTTGAAGCACAGTAGTAGGCCAAACCTTTCATCAGGTTATCATGTGTACTAGTCTCGAGCTGATGAGCTCTGTTTAGAAAATAACCAGCAAGTCCTGGTTTCATTTCAAAGAACCAGCACCAAGCGGCTGGAGTAGAATTTAATGTTGGGTAATTGAGTTTCATAGTGTTTAACGGGAGGGTTTCCCCTCCCTATCCTTTATTTGTTTGCGATTGTTGCCAATGATTCAGCAATTGATTTTAAACTGTGTCGCATCTCGCTTAGGTTCCATTCAATTGCGTTTAAGTGGTCTCTGTAATCATGTGTAGAG
>Ga0181359_1000127_pt1 | contig 15304 bp, 28 predicted proteins | sample Fa13VDMM15SD_FD_141229 | JGI IMG/M metagenome (GOLD analysis project Ga0181359, IMG submission 141229) | Freshwater viral communities from Lake Michigan, USA - Fa13.VD.MM15.S.D | ecosystem: Environmental > Aquatic > Freshwater > Lake | place: USA: Michigan | collected 2013-09-24 | reverse complement strand
TTAGATCCACTGTAACTTGAATATGCCCAGGATGAACCATCTTCAACAATGGGGGAATCCAAAGTATATCCTGTTCCATTATTCCAATTTTGAGCAACAGGTAATATTTCTAAAGAAGTATCTGAATTAATTCCTTGGGCTTCTGCTATAAAATTTTTAAAATATATATCATATGTACTTCCAGATATTTTATTACTAATAATATCTATAATTTCAGTTGTATCAAATTTTATTAAATATCTAGCTATATCTGGGGTTCCGCTAATATCTAATTTATTAGAAACTTCTAGAATAGCATCTAACCCTGTATTCATTGTAGGGTATGCGGAATATAATGTAGCGTCTTGGGTAGGGAATATTTTATATATAGCCATTAATATATTTTATTATAAATATAGCATTATAAAGGAACTACTTTACCTTTTATATCTTGGTTAGGGTATTTTAATTCAAATATACTAGGGTCTAATGAAGGATAAATTACTTGGTTTTGAGTAGCTCCCTCTATATCATAAGCATATTGTGAATATCCTGTTGAAGTTCCTGCTTTATTTACAATAGATATATTTTTTACTGTTTGGACACCTTTAATTTTATCAAGTAAAATATATAAATCTCGTATTATAATTGGTTGATTTAATTGCCATTTATCAAGTAAAAAATATGCTTGGATTGATGATATACAAGATAATAAAACTTCATTATTATTATATTCAGGTAATACTATAATTTCAAAATTTACTCCAATATTGATAATATATGCATCTCTAATTTCTATATTATCCCCAATCATTCTGTATTGAGATAAATAGGTTCTTAGATTATTTTTTAAAGTTGTATTAGCATAATCTAATTGTCCAGAAGAATTTAAAGATAAAACATATAAACTTAAAGTTTCAATTATTGATACTTGATTATCTGTTAATTTAGGTTGTTCAATATATGCTTTTGAAACCGCTCCATATTCAGAGGGCATACTTAAAGCTCTAACTAAATAATCATCCGCGGTAACTGAGCGTTTTTGAGATGCAACTAATGCTAGTGTATTTTGGCGAATTTCCTCTAATGTGTCTCCTCCTCTTCCACCAGTTGCCGCTATTGGGTTAGTTGCTGAAAGTGATGCAAATATATAATTTGCAGTTATTGAGGTTAAATTAGAGTTATTAAATCTAGTATTACCTGTATTTAAATTAGTTAAAGAATTTGCTGTAATATTTGAATTTACTCCACCACCTGTTAGATATCTAACTGTTAATGTTGTGTTGGCAGGTGAAATTCCATATGTTCCGGTATATAAAAAGTTAAGTGGAGAAAATGCTGTAGTTAATTTATCTTTTTTAAAAGGTAATCCAATACCTACATTATTAGGGTTTGGAGTAATTTCTTCAGTTGTATCACTTGGTGAACCTGCTCCAAATTGGATTTGTAAATTTGATAAAGATGTAAATCTAGTAGCAAATCTTCTTGCAACTTTTTTTAATTTTAATAAAAATGGAGTATTATCTATTTTATTAGGATCATTAATGTTAGTATTTTTTATTGAATCAAATACCATTTCTTGTCCTAAATGATCTACTTCATACCATATATTACCATCAGAATCAGTAATATCTAATATTTTTATAATATTATTAGCTTGTATATTTATAGTTGCAAATTGTTGAGGTGATCCAAAACTAAAACTTGTTGTGTTAATCGTAGATGAAATAGCATTTCTGCTTTTTTTTAAAAGAAAATATATGGGGGTATTTCCAGATATTTGATATACAGAAACTTCTGTTGGATCTAATGAACTTGAAACTGAAAAATCAATTTTATCCTGTATTATGAATGAAGCTCCGTTTTGGGAAGTAATAGTAGTATTTTCATTAATAGTAATAGCATAACTATAGTCAGGGACATAATTACCAGTACTATCAGTAATATAAGGTAATTGTTGATAAAAATCAACACTTGTTTGAGCAACTCCTGTTGTTTTTGGCCTATAACCAAACATATATGCTAATTCAAATACATTATTTGTTTGTTGGGCATATTGAATAAATGTTTCTTGAAATTGATTATCTAAATAGAAACTTAAAACATCTCCTACATAAGAAGATTGTTCCATAAACATCATACCGGGTGATGTTGATGAAAAATCATTATATGTTGCTGGGAAGTATGTTTGGGAGAATTCTATTAATCTTGATCTAAAGGATTCAAAATCACGATTAATATATTTTATATCTCTATTAGTTTTAGCCATTTTTTAAAATTGAAAAGTTAAGTTATCATTAATATTAGAATTAGCAATAGAATATTTCAATTGAACTACTACAGCATTTTCATCATCTTTTTTAAGTACATCTAATGAGTTAATTATAACATTTGGGAAGTATGTTTCTAATTTTAAACTTACATTTTCTTTTAATCCATCTATTGAATTTTCATTGATTTGTTGGAATATAAAAGCTCTTAAACCACCTCCAAAAGTTGGATTTAATGGTATTTCTCCAGGATTGGTTAAAAAATAGTTAATTAAATTATTTTTTATAGCTTGAGAAGTTAAATAATTTGGGGTAAAAACAGAAGGTCCACTAAATGGAATATTTACTCCAACTGCAAGATTTGGATTTAAATCAATCGGATTTATTAATTGTGGATTAAATGCCATTATTTACTATTTAAAAGACCCATTATTTGATCCATACCTAATTCTCCAGCTCCTAAACTTCCGTTTACAGGATCACCCATTTGTGGGGTAAAAGATTGAGCGTTTTGAGAAGTAAAACTTAAAGCTGTTTCTCCTAATACTTCAGCATATTTAGATCTAAAGTCTATTGGTGGGGGTGCATAAGATGGATTCGGATTAGAAATAGGAGTATAAGATTCTCTTACTATTTGTTTAGAAGATTTTACTGCTTCTAATAGAATATCCTTTAATTCTTCTTGAATTGCTTCTCTTACGGCTTCTTTAATTAATTTTTTAAAATCTGTACTTTTCATATGTTTATAAATATAGGGTTAATCTGCTTTTAAATCTTTTTGTTGAATATAAAATACAAGTTCATCTATTAATATTTGATCAATTGAGCTGTATGACCATTCTCCTGTTAACATTGTTATATTTTGTTTATTTTTAGCTATAGCTCTTCTACGCTTTATAGGACTAGGTGTATTTTCAGGTTCTACACCCATTATAAAGCCATTTATACTAGATATTGGGTTAGGATTTTGATTAGTTAGATCAGTTAATTGATTAGCTATAGCAAATTGATTTACTTGATTTGTTTGAGTAATAAGAATAGGGGTGCTTGATATACTAATAAGATTTGTTTGGGATTGGAGAGTATTTAAAGTTGAGGAAATATCTGTTAAAGATTGATTTGAATTAATTTGATTTGTTAAAATATTAAGGGTATTAAGAGCTAAGCTTTGATTTGCTGCTATTAATGGGTTAGGATTTTGAATAGTATTAATTATACCTTGAATATTATTAATACTTTGAATCAAAGCTACATTATTACCACCACCATAACCAACTCCTCCAGTACCAACTCCTCCAGTACCAACTCCTCCAGTACCAACTCCTCCAGTACCAACTCCTCCAGTACCAACTCCTCCAGTACCAACTCCTCCAGTACCAACTCCTCCACCACTAACACCGTTATTATTTAAAATATTTTCTATATTATTAATTTCTTGATTTATTAATGATGAAGGAGCATCCCCATTAATTTCATCTTCTATTTCATTAGCGGCACAAATTTGCATTAAATAATCTAATAATTGTAATAAACCTATAACAATTGCTAAAAAACCCTCTAATAAAATTAAAATACCTAAAGTTGTATTTACAATGTGTTTAGAATATGCTATTAATTTTTTTAAAAAATCCATTAAATCTGCAAATCCATTTAATACAGAAGCAGGAAGTCCTATTCCTGGGGGAACTGCTGTTGGTAAAGGAAGAAGTTTAATAATTTTAAAGGCAATATCTGTAGCATCTATAATACCTTTTACAGGGACTAAAGTTTGTAAAGCTGCAGTAAGAGCATTTTGAATATTAGTTAAAGCTTTTAAAAGTTTATTCTTTTGATCAATTATTTTTTTACGTTCTTCGGGTGTTGGGCATTGTAGTTGGTCTCTAATTGAATTTAGGGCTTCTTGAGGATTTTTTTTAAATTTTTCTAGTAGTTCTTTTGATTCTGAGACTGCATATGCCTCTATCATACCTAAGATTAATGGAATGATTAGTTTTTTTATCTCATCTATAAGATTATTAAGATTTTTTTGAAGGTCATATTCAAAAGTAACATTTATTGTCTTATATTTATCTTCTTCTACTTTAGGGAATCTAAAAAATTCTATAATTTCTTTTTTTAAATTAGATTCTTTTGGATTCATTGCAATTATTCCTACATTTAATTGAATATCACCAGTGGAAGAATATGGTAAAAGTTTATAATCTTTAAATCTTGGTTTTTCTAAAAACTTTTTAAAATATATAGGGAATTTACTTGGGGGTAATAAAGTATCTAATAGATCGGGATGTTCTATAGTAAATTCTCCTTTTTCATTTGTTGTATCTGTTTTTAAAAATGAATTAGAAACTTTTACTCCTTTTATAGGTTCATTATTAAGTGCATTAACAACTTTTCCTTTTACTTCTCCAAATTCTATAGATCCGGTTTTTGGCATTGATCCTGTAGGAGGAAGAGTTATTCCTGCTATTCTTAAAATTTCTTTAAGAGGTAAATTAAATTTTATTTTATATGTAGGAGTTGTTTCATTAAAACTACCACTATCTAATCCAATATCATTATTATTTATTGATTCTCCTTGTACTGAGGATGATATAAATGAAGCCATTATTGTACTTTTGTAGTTTGTGATTTAAGACTACCATTAAGTAATCTATTTATTATTCCATCAGATCCATCTAAACAGGTCATTACACCTCCTGCTATAGAGTTAAAAGATGTTTTTAATACCCCATCAGGATAATCTCTTTGAACTTCTAACATATTTGCTAAACTTCTAATAGCATATGCTAATTCTAACATAATATCAATAGTTTCATTACCTAATAAAACGGGTTGAGTTGCTTTAATTGAACCTAGTCTAATATCATTTGAACTAACATAATGAGATTTAGCATCAATATTAACACTTCCATTAGTTGATAAACCTATAGATTTTTCAGCACTTAATAATATACTATCGGATGAAGCATTTATTACTACTCTATCTGAGTTAATTGCTACTTGGGGTTTTTTAAATTGGCTTGGGGGGATTGGTTTTACATCATATGATTGATAAAGTTCGCTAGAAACTTTAAAATCTTTAAGTTTTTGAGTAGAGGTTAAATAAATAGATGATTGATCATATCTAATATTTTCTGTTATAGGAACCCAACCTTCGTCACTTGTTTTTGTTGGTTGTCCATTTCTTAAAATAGTAATAGGATCCCCATTTTTACCAGAATTAGACCAATTATTTTGAATTTCAGTAGGAAAAAGGAAATTAGATCTAGCAGTACTTCCAAAACGCAAACTTTGACCATATCTTCCTTCTAGTAAAGAATCTCCCATAAAAGGCAGTAATGGGTGTATATTTATTTTTTCTCTAAATGTGTTTTGGGAAGAATTAGAGCTATTTAATTCTATATCTGTACCACTATCTGTAACTCTTCTAACACTTCCTGATAATTGGTAGTCATTTGTTTGTTTTTTATCTTTTATCCCATCTAATAAATTTGGGTATGCATTATGGTGAGGATGGTTCCAAATACCTAATGGGCTCAGGTAAAAATATGATTCATTTGATGATACAAACCCCATAGATTGGTTTGGTAAAGAAATTAAACAAACTATTTCATTTATTAATGGATAAGTTTTTAATTGGGAATCATAAGGTAATGCAAAATTTGGGTATGATTTAGTACCAGATTTATTTACAATTTCGTAAAATATAGCTCCTATCCCATTCCATTGACCTACAAGGTCATAATATTGGTGCTTTTCATTTAAAACAATATCTATTACTCTAGCAGCAACTACTTTTTCTTGAGCATTTGATATTGTATTTCCAAGATTATTATTTTGTCTAGAAGAACCAGCTCCGCTAGTTGAACCTACTAAACCAAATTTCATTCCCATTAGTCTTTAGGATTAAATTTTTTAACTTCAGATAATAATTGTGCCTTTTCATCATCAGTCATACCAAAAGATTCCTCCTCTGATTTTCCAGAAGATAAAGCACGTTGAGCTATATTAACCATTTTAATTAGTTGCTCATCATTTTTAATACCTAATTCCATATATTCTTTAATTAATGGAACAATTAATGTAGCATCACCAATATCATTAATTAATGGTTTTAATTCACCAATAAGTGCAGAAATTTGAGCTTCTTTTTTCTTTTGGTTATCGTAAATTTCTTTTAAGAGATCAGAAAATTTTTTCTTACCCCAAATGTTAGATTCTAAATTATTCATATGAATATTTTTGGGTATAAATATAGAAAAATACTAAAGTTTAAAATCTGTATATCCTTGTTCTAAATAAAACAAATAATTTTTCTTAAATATTCCGTATAAAGATGTTGCTATTTTTGTAATTTTTGGAGTTTTAGCATCTGGGACCATCTCATGTATGTAGATGTAAAGTGCTTTTTTATTAAAGATGTCAATTCCCTCTCGTTTACGAAACAGCTCTAAAATTGCATCTGCAATCTTAGCATCATAAGGTTTAGGGAAGGTTTTATATATGTTTAAACTAACGAATTCAACGTATTCATCCATAAAATTAGATAAACGATCATTTGAAGATGATTGATCTAATGTATATGAATGAGTATCGTCTTTTTCTAATTCATCCGTAGAAACTTTTTTAACTTTGCTTTTGTAGTTTTTATCGTTGTACAAAATACACCAACGTTTAACAATAGTGCCAAAGTAAGAATATGCTTTAGCCCCTTTTCTTGGATCAAACAAATGAATTTTTGAAAGTAAGAATACAATGATTTCATGTTGTAAATGTTCTAGATTATCTACCTCAGTATGGTAGAATTTAAAAGTGTGAATAATATTTTGAGTAAGTTTAAAAAACGCATAGTGAATTTTTTCTTCATATATACTACTCCGAATTAATGGGTCAGAGGTATTATTGTATAATACAATAGCGTCTTCTGTCTCTTGAGTAAAGTAATTTTTGCTTACTTTCTTTTTTGGAGACACTTTAGTTTGTTTTTCTAAGATTAAATTCATTGAGGATTTCCTGTACTTTAAGTATTGATTGAAATATAACCCCAACTTCATCGTCTTTTTCAAAAACTCCACCACGGTCTAACTCTTTTAATTTCTTGCCAGAGATTTCTATGGTTCGAGATAAATTATCTAAATACGTTAGATAACCCGCAAGTATGTCTTCTTGCTTTTCATTTTTTTTAAGTAAATTAAAAGTAGTAAATCCTAGAATTACTACTAATGTTGCTAAAATGCATAATATAACTATCATAAGCTGTTAAATATATTTTTTAAACCTTCACTTTTAAATGAACCTAAAGCTTTGGTTTTGGTTGATAATTTTTTAGACATGTTTGGTTTATTCCCCAATGTAAAATTAGTATTTTGCTTATCCCCGGACTTTTTACCTTCTTTTAATCTAGGTAACCACTCACGTTCAAATTCAATACGTGCTGCCATTAAATCTGCCTGATGTAAGATAAAAGGTAATGAAGTTCTTGGTTTTTGCTCTGGCATATAAGGCATTAAGTATTTTTCATTTGCTTTATCATATAAACCATCATGTGTTTGGATAGCAATCATTTCATTAAAGGTATAAGATATACCATGTGATTGAAGTAAAAATAAACCTCTATCTGGAATTGAAGCAAATGGAACTTTAGTATTGAACATATAATCCTCTCCTAATTTTTCACGTCTCCAATTATCTGTTTGGGGTATATAAGAATCTTCATCTTCACTCCCCATTTTACCTAAATCATGATTTAGTGCTGAAAATACAAGCTCTTCAGTTGTAAATGTAGACATGTCACATCCTTCTTCTTCCCATAATGTAGCTTGCTTAATAGCACATCGAATAACGCGTAAAACATGTTCTACATATCCTCCGGGGAAAGCGTTATGGTATTCTTTTTTATGCGCAGCAGGCATTAACATCAAACGTTCTGAATATTGATCATAAAATGCTAAAATGTTTTCTTTACGAGGTTCGGAAATATATTTTTCAATATAATTCATTAATTCAATCCAATTTCCTTGAATTTGTTCTGGGGTTAGGTTCATAACTTTTATTTAATTTATTAATTTTCTCTTTCAACAATTGATTGAGCATCTTCTCTCAATTCTAATACTTCTTGTAATACTAATTTTGCTTTTTCAAGATCTCTTTCGTTCAAAGCATTTCTTAAAACTTTTAACCGGTTTTCAATAGACTCCATCCGTCTCAATAATAATTCTTTATTTTTCATTTTATTTTATTTGATTATTTAATTTTTATCTATATATTTCAACCATTTTAAAATCAAAATATAATTAAAGGTAATAACTTTTTTTTACTTAGCCAAGCATTTTTCAATAAAATCTTGTATTTTTTTAAGGAAAGCACATTTTTCGTACTCTTCGGTACTTTCAAAGTAATTGATAGACAATTTTACCGCAACAAGAAACTCATCACTTGCATAATTACTTAAAGCAAGTTTCCATTCCTTATTTCTAACTTTACAACTTTGAATCCAATAATATGCTCTTGTGTACATCATATATTCCCCAGCGTCATCAACTCCTTTCATATCTAATTCAGGATCAGATTTAGAAAAGAATTTTAAAACTTGCTTTTTAAATACAGTACCATTCATAATTAATTTTTTGAACATACCAAGTTTAAAATGAGGAGAATCCTTATATTCGCTTATATCCTCTAAAATCTTTCCAGTTTCTTTATTTATTCCATCCTCAGGAAACCCAAACATAGCAAATATTCCATTAATTGACATACTTATATGTATATATTATTTTAAAATTAAATCCACGTGTTAACATGTTGATTAATCATAAATAAATATTAGAGGTATTTTCTTCCTATTTTTTCAATAATACTTTTAGCTTCCTCTAGGGTAACTCGAAAAAATTCCCTTTGTTTATTTACACGTTCTAATTTAAAGAACTTGTGTACCTCGGATTCAATACGCTCCCCTTTATAACATTTGTAAGCCCATTCAACTTCATAACCTAGTGGAATTCCTGTTCCTCTACTTAATTGAATTGCTCTATTAAAGGGATCACTTTTAGTATAACCGATTTTTAACATTCCCGGCATCGCAGGATTAGATAAGACATAAACCCATTCATCACCATCCTTGCCAACGTAAAGACCTCGTTTTTTACACGTGTAATACGTTAATTCATCCCAACCATCACTTGATGTTTTAATAGTAAAATATGCAGGGGGGTTATTTGAGTAATCTTCCGAACAAGGAATAAATTCTTTAGCTTCTTCTTCAGTTAAACGTTCCATAACTTAAAATCTAGCTCCAGAACCTTTATACCATGGCAAGCCTTCTCTGCTTTGTAACATTTCCTTCCACTTCTCCTCCGTATATTTGATTCCATTTATATAATATTCCCTTCTACGGTTATTCCCCTCAGGTATTAAAGCGGGTCCTTCCCAATTGTGTAATTTACCATCAAACGTGTACATTATGGTGCCATCTGCGGTTGTTAACTTTTTTGAGGGTTTATATGATTTATTCTCCATCGGTAAATGATTTTAATGATTTTTTAATGTCTGAGATCTCTAGGGCATGGACTGCAGCGGTTAGTCCAAAACCAAACACCATTAATGATGAGCTACATATCATTATTTGTATGTCTAGTGGAGAATGAAACACATTCATTAATGGTTCCCAATTATTTCCAAATCCAATGAGGAGAAATAGTTGAGAAGCAACCATTGTACTATTTGAAATTAATAGGAGTAAATGTCTTTTAATTTCTTGATTTAGTGATTTAATTTTTTCTTCTTTCATGACCTTTATTTTTAATTATTTATACAATTAATATACGAATAAAGGATGAAAAAGCCTAGGATTTATTATTGTTCATTTACAAATATTTCATTACTAAATTGAAAAATAGAACCCTGGGAATTTGTTGCTGTTTCTTTAACTTTGATGAAGTAATTTTGGTCTGATATCGTTGTTAAATAAGTTGTTCCTGTTTGACCTATTTGTAAAATATTATCTCTATACCATTGGTAAGTTAAAGTTGCAGGTTCGTTAGCTTGATAACCTCCTGGTTCACATATAGCTGTATAACCTGTATAAAACGGTAATCCTTCTTGACTATATATAAAAGGGACGCCCGTATCATACGGAGCATATAAAGCGGAGGCTACAAAAATACCTGAAGTTGCATTGGTTGAACCTATTGCGTTAGTTGCTGTCACAACACAAGTAATATTTGTCCCTGCGTCTGCAGTTACTAAAGTATAAGTATTGGCATTCGTTCCTATGTTAGTAGCTCCCCTCTTCCATTGGTAAGCATAGCTAGTAGGTGAGTTGGTCCATGTGCCATTCGTAGTAGTGAGTACACTGCCTATTGTGTCTCCACCTGTTATTCCAGGAAGTGCAGTATTAACAGGAACTGCTGCTGTTGAAGAAATTTCAAGAGAATATCCTCCTGTTCCCCTTAAACGATAGGTAGTACCTGTAACAGTTATTGCTGGAGTAAATTTAAATGATTGGGTACCTGGTTGTACAACAATACTAGCTATATATGAGGAAGTAACTAATCCCATGGATGCTGAAACTATAAAAGATCCACTAAAGTTTTTAGGGGAACTAGCTTCATAAAAACCACTAGAGGAGGGAATGGTTTCCATAGTAAAATATGAGGAACCACTTGGGTTAGTAAAAGTAAATACTTTTTCAACTCCTGAACTAATGGTTTCCCCAATTGATCCTGTCCCGTATAGCTGGGTGTATGTGTAAGAGGCCATTTATTTTATTATAAATATATTAACAAGCACTAATCTCATTAGAGATTATTTAATAAAAAAATTGGTCTAGTTTATTTGGTTTAATTTTAACTTCTTTAGTGTATTGAAAAAGTTGTTTAAACATTTCAATTATAGATAACCCTCCACAAAGTACTATTCCAATATAGCCTAATGTAAGATAAAATGGTATTTTAATTATTCTGTATATCATGGTATTCGTTTAATATACATATATATCCTGTTATAAACACGCATTTTTTTTAAAAAGAAAGATTTGGGATCCGTGGATTTTTACATTTTTTGCGGATTTTAAAATTTGGGATACATTGTGGGGGTATTTTATTTTAATATATAAGGATATACAATGTCGATGGGTGAAGAGTTGTAGTCGATGTGTTAAGCCATATAATTCCACCACAACCACACCCCGCGCCATATTGACGGCGGCGCGCGTGGGGCGGTATGACCATATTACGCCCATATATATACCGCCATACGCCGTACCGCCCGCCACCCTTATACCAGGGTCTTACCATGGGGGGGTGTTGCGTTTGGATCCTACCAGAACACCATCTTTAAAATAGTAGAACGTTAACACCATATCATCTCCCATAACTGAGATATCACCATCATCCAGGTTACCATCTATATTATATATGCGGGCTCTGTTCTGTTCTATAAATTCTACCATGCTCATAGACACCGAAAGCCCGCCAACCGCGAGCCACCGATTCTATATCGTGTTTTTAGAAAGCGAGTTCAAAGTTATCTAATATAATTTGAAGCGCTTCTTTTGATTCTCTTAACTCAACATCTGATTCTATATCTAAAGCCGACATTAAGCACTTAAGCGTCATCCATCGTTCTCTATACTCTCCAGGTATATGGCTTCCTTTACCATTTTTTACTTGAGATTTTTTAAATGCTAACCAAGCTCTTGCTTCTGTTAATTGGATCGTTTTAATCATGTCTACTTTTTTCATATGTCTTATCTTTATTTATACCACAATATACGAATCAGATCTTAATAATTATATTCCCGTTTTAGCCGTTAATACATCATCCATCATACCAATTAATTTGCCTAAGTGACCTTTACTGGCTAATTGGTCTAAATTATACTCATCAACCTCCCAATATGAACCACAACACTCCCCACCACATGGATATTCTACCAATGTACCTAAGTAAACCAGATCATCCTCAAAATCGATCCCTCGAATGGTAAGCCCATCACTGATCTCCTCATTCCATAATTCATCAGCAAAATCAATATCCTTGATCTTACCAAAACCTTCAAATCCAATATATGCCAATCCATATTCTACCGCTGTCATATCTTTTTAAATTTAATTATTATTTATCCCTAGATAATCATTATTATACATAAAATCACTAACTGCTAAGTTACTTTCATTCTCAATTGCTTTTAACATAACGTATCTTAATGTTGAAACCTCCATAGTTGTAAGCTTGGATGAATCCACTCCCACTGCTGTTAAAAATTTATCTACAGCATCAAATTGAGCTATCATCTTTACTTCCTTTACTTTTTCTAATTTTATCATCTTTATTTCTTATTTATACCACAATATACGAACCTGATCTATGATCTCTATGTCCATTAATTAGCCCATATAATCGAGTGTTCAAATTTCAGGTAGTGAGGTGCATACACAATCTCACAAGCCAATTCTTGTTTAACCAAAAACAACAACATCATCATTTCATCCATTTCTTTCTTACTCATAAAAATAAATCAGTTAAAAAATCCAAAATCAATACAGTTATTAACACTAATACCATGCTAACCAAAATCCCCGTTACCACCATCATAAAAATAAACTCATTAAAATTAATTTAAATCCTATTAACAACATTGTTAAACCAATACAAACTCCTATACCTATCATTTACTTATTACTTTTAAAATTAATACTACATTCAACAACAAACTTACATAAACTAAACTACCTATCATTTTCTTTTATTTTTTAATTATACATCAATATACGAATCATATTTTGTTACTCTCTGTCCTCAATTAATTTTTGTAACTCATAAAATTTATCTAATAAATCATCATCACCTAAATTCTCTAACATATTCTCAAACAAATCTTGTACATCAATACTTACTACAGTTCCGTTATCTAATATTAAATCTGTTTCACTTGAATCTCTATTATCTGTTTCTTTAATGTTAACTCTTTTCATATCTTATCGTTTTTTAATTATACATCAATATACGAACTAAATATCAAATTTACTATTCCCATAATCACACCATACATTAATGCTGAACTCAATATCGCACTCCAAGTCACGAAAATTACTTTTGTCATTTACTTTTTTTTTAAATTTATATTATTTTCTTTATTTATGCTATAATATACGAAAGCAGCTTTAATTAGCTGCTTCCATTATTATTTATTAACTGCTTATTCCTAAGCAGCTATTTCATCAGTTACACTCTTAATCATTTTAGGTCGTCCTCGTTTAACTAAACCTAACTCTCTTTTTTCATTTAACTCTTTAATCCTTAACTGTCTTACACTATTTTCATTTACAGGACGTCCTAATTTCAACTCTCCGTTTACTCTTTTACTCTCTAACTCACTAATCCTTAACTGTCTTACACTGTTTTCATTAACAGGACGTCCTAACTTTAACTCTCCGTTACTACGTTTTAACTCTAACTCTTTAATCCTTAACTGTCTTACACTGTTTTCATTTACAGGACGTCCTAATTTTACACTTTTAACTTCACTTTTCATAACTTTACTTTTTTTTAATTTAATTATTTATTTTCTTTATTTATACTGTAATATACGAATTATATTTTGTTTTACTTATTCCTTAACAAAACTTATCTAACAATCCTTTATTTTCTAATTTAATCAAACAATTATTAACATTAAAAGGATTTTTTCTTTTATAATTTTTTAATTCTTCATTTACTAAATCTAAAAACTCACTTTCATCATTATTATCTACAAAATCAACTTCATCAAATTCATTTATAAACAAATTTAATTCTTTAATACTTTCAAATTTCATAACTTTTCTTTTTATATTTATACTGTAATATACGAAAACCCTTTATTAAAAGGGCTTCCATTTAGGTTCTATCCAACTACATTCAATATCACTTCCTACTACTTTAAAAATATATTCTAAATCTTCATCATCAAAATTTCCTATATATTTTATTTTACCACCTTCATTCTTAATAAACTCTCTTACTTCAAAAAAGTTTTTAACATCTTCTTCATCATATAAATCATCATCACCTTTTTCATCTTCTTCAAACAAAAAACTTACTTTACTACCTACTTTATATTCATTATCATTACCACAACAAAAATCATAAATCATTTCTTCAAAATAATTAATAACTTTTTCATTTAATTTTTCATTTTTCATATTATCATTTTTATTTATACTGTAATATACGAATTATAATTTGATTTACTTATTCCCAAAACAACTTTTATGAAAACATGCCATTACATCAGAATTTATAAAATAATTCTGTTCACAAATAGTTTTAAATGTTTCTTGATTTACTATTGTTTTATTCTCTAATAAAAACAATTCTTCGTTTAATCCTGTTAAACGATTTTTTAATATAATTACAACTTTTTTCATATGTTTCTTTATTTATACCTCAATATACGAATTAATTTTCAATTTGCTTATTCCGATATTGCTTTAATCATATTAAATAACTCAATAACTTCCTCACCATCTAAATCAACACCAATTGATCTATTATTAATCACATCAATCAATTCTTTAGCAGTTGAAACATTCATCTGATTAATCAAACATTCACTTAAATAAGCAAACTCTTCTTTATCATTAATATCATCTTTAAACATTTCTTCTAGAATGCTTATTTCATCCTTTAAAAAATTATTTTTAATTACTTCAAAATTCTCACTAACAAATTTAATCATTTCATTTTTCATATCTTATCATCTTTATTTATACTGAAATATACGAATTAATTTTCAATATTCTTATTCCTGTATTTATCTTTTCTAGTGTATTTTTTTCTATTCCTATACACGTTTGGACGTGTTGCAGCTTGTATTTCCTGAATAGTTACTTCAATTGTTTTCATTTTTCTTATTTATACTGAAATATACGAAATCTTATTTAATAAGCTTAGTCCTTAAACAGAACGATAGCCTACATCTCTTGTGCAAGCTTTTTACTTTATAATCCAAGCGCCACGTTTGGCTATAATCGCGGTGTGAAGTTTTCAATGATCGCCTTACATACTCATTCACA
>Ga0181359_1000123_pt1 | contig 15465 bp, 11 predicted proteins | sample Fa13VDMM15SD_FD_141229 | JGI IMG/M metagenome (GOLD analysis project Ga0181359, IMG submission 141229) | Freshwater viral communities from Lake Michigan, USA - Fa13.VD.MM15.S.D | ecosystem: Environmental > Aquatic > Freshwater > Lake | place: USA: Michigan | collected 2013-09-24 | reverse complement strand
TGGTGGAATGTTTATAAATACTAGTGGTGGAACTTCTGTGTGGTCTTTAACTACAAACTCAACTACAGAATATATAAATGTAAATGACACAGATTTAAACGGAGTTTCAACTAAGAACTTTTTTGGAGGCGTAGCTTTAGGCCAAACCATAACATTAGCTTCAGGCACTAATAGTGCTACTTATACTGTAACTTATGCTAATGGTAGTGGTACTAATTATCTTATAGGAGTCAAAATGACTTCAAACTCAAACTTCACGTTAACATCTGGCACTAGTTTCACAATATGCATTTAAAAAATTAAAGTAACAAATGGCATCACTATATCAAAATACATTTAGCTACGTTTCTTCAAGCGGCACCCCAGTATCGGGTTCGTTTGTGATTAACAATGCTCAGTGGAACTTAGCAACCTCTCTTTCATTACACGATTCCCCATTCTTGACGTTTGGTTCGGGTTCAGGAGGTATCCAAATTACTGGTTCAACCGATGTAAACTTTTCTTCTTTCTACCCATCAGTAAGCCCGAACTCTATCATTTTTATGGTATATTCGGGATCAACTTGGTCATTTAGTGTTAATAGTGTTACTGATAATGCTGGGTACGTTACATATGGAGTTACCAACCTAACAGGTCCTTCTATAAGCCCAACTACAGGTCTTTCTACTGTAGGAATTGCTATTACCCCTGTAGGACAAACTGGTTCTTCAGGTACATCAGGAACTTCAGGTAGCTCAGGTACATCAGGTTCAAGTGGCACATCAGGTTCTTCAGGCACTTCAGGTTCATCTGGAAATGATGGATATGCAATTGCTTATAGATACAATGGAAGTAATACAAACACAGATCCAGGGGCAGCATTCGTAAACGTTAACAGTTTAGTATCTACTTCTATAAATGCTATTGCGTTTGATAATTCACCATTTTCCCCCAGTGGAGCAGACATAGGAGCTATACTTTCAACTTTAAATCCTAACAGTATTGTTAAAGTTTCCCAAGATGGTAGTAATGGTACATTCGCAGTTCTTGAAGTAGCAACTGTAACCAATAACACTGGATGGTGGAGAGTTACATTTAGTAACGTAGGAGGTTTCGGAACCTTTAATGGTTCTAGTAATATGTTATTCCTTTTCTCTCCTGCAGGAACAAGTGGTACTTCAGGTTCATCTGGAACTTCAGGCTCATCCGGTACTTCAGGCTCAAGCGGAACATCAGGAACTTCAGGTTCATCAGGTACTTCAGGCTCCTCAGGAACATCAGGTTCATCAGGAACTAGCGGAACTTCAGGCTCATCAGGTACAAGTGGCACATCGGGTTCATCAGGCACTTCAGGCTCATCAGGTTCTTCAGGAACATCAGGTTCATCAGGAACTAGCGGAACTTCAGGCTCATCAGGAACCTCTGGTTCATCCGGCACTTCAGGTTCATCAGGAACAAGTGGCACTTCTGGTTCATCCGGTACTTCAGGTTCATCTGGTACTTCAGGTTCTTCGGGTACATCATTTACTTGGTTAGGTGATTGGAATAGTGGAACCCAATACAAAATTAACGATGTTGTCTATTACAACGGAAGTTCTTACATTTCAATACAGGGTAACAACACTAATAACCAACCTGATACTTCTCCAGCTTTTTGGGAATTAATGGCTCTAAAGGGTACTGATGGTTCATCAGGAACTTCAGGCTCATCAGGTACAAGAGGTACTTCAGGTACTTCTGGCTCATCCGGAACCAGTGGAACCTCAGGCTCAAGTGGAACCTCAGGAACATCAGGTTCAAGTGGAACAAGTGGTTCATCAGGTACAAGCGGTTCGAGTGGCTCGTCAGGCACTAGTGGAACATCAGGTTCATCAGGTACAAGCGGTACTTCAGGTTCTTCAGGTACTTCAGGTTCATCAGGAACAAGCGGTTCATCAGGTTCATCAGGTACAAGCGGTACTTCAGGTTCATCAGGTTCATCAGGTACAAGCGGTACTTCAGGTTCAAGCGGAACAAGCGGAACATCAGGTTCATCTGGAACATCAGGTTCATCTGGTACAAGAGGTACTTCAGGAACCTCAGGTTCATCAGGAACTAGTGGAACATCAGGTTCAAGTGGAACTTCAGGAACCTCAGGTTCATCAGGAACTAGTGGAACATCAGGTTCAAGTGGAACTTCAGGAACATCAGGTTCAAGTGGTACAAGTGGTTCATCAGGAACTAGCGGCTCATCAGGTACATCAGGCGCTGCTACTATAAACAATAATACTAACAACTACGTATTAACCGCAACTGGTACAGCAGGTCTTATTAATGGTGAATCTAATTTAGTATTTGATGGTACTGCATTAACAGTAGCAGGTACTGTAGTTATTGATAGTAATGGTATTGATTTTAATGGTAGTGATATTACAGACCTTAGAAATCTTACTATGACCGGAGCTGGTAATATTGATGGTGGTGGTGGTTCTAATATTAATAATTTTAACGAGATTAATGGTAACGTTAAAAACTTTGATATTGAACACCCTTCAAAAGAAGGATGGAGACTCCGTTACTCAGTACTTGAGGGACCAGAAACTGGTGTGTATATTAGGGGTAAAGTAGAAGGAGATGGAGTAATTATCTTACCTGACTACTGGAAAGATTTAGTATATGAAGATAGTGTATCAGTTCAATTAACTCCTATTGGAAAAGCATGTACTCACTACGTATTATCAACATCAGTTGAACAAGTCGTGGTAACATGTGAATGTGGAGAAGTAAATGCGTATTACGTGGTATTTGCCGAAAGAAAAGTAAATCCAAAATTAATAGTAGAATACCCTGTAGAAAACTAATATTTATTAGTATATAAAAAATGGCACAAAACGTACAAATAATACCTAAGTCCGGAAGCTTAAATTTCCAAGACACAGCTTTAGGTCAAGAAGTTAAATTTGATTTTTCATCTTCAGGTCAACTAGTAATTAAAAGCGGATCAGTAGATATTGCTACTTTAGATGGTACTAAATTTGACATAGCAGACAACGCATTTTTTATACTCCCTACAGTAGCAGGAAACCCACCAACCCCTTCTACAGGACAAGTTTGGTTTGATTCCAGTGCTAACGCTTTAAAACTTCAAGGAAATTCAGGACCTCTTACAGGAGGTGGAGCACAAGGTCCTATCGGGCCTCAAGGTCCTATTGGTGCACAAGGTCCTATTGGTCCTAAAGGTGATACAGGATCTCAAGGTCCAATTGGTCCAACAGGTCCTATCGGTCCTCAAGGTCCAATTGGTCCACAAGGTCCACAAGGTATTCAAGGTCCTATTGGTAATATTGGTCCTGTTGGTCCAACCGGTCCAATTGGTCCTCAAGGCCCTATTGGTGTTCAAGGCCCTATTGGACCTAAAGGTGACACAGGCTCACAAGGTCCTATTGGTCCTGTTGGTCCTACAGGTCCAATTGGCCCTCAAGGTCCAATCGGAGCACAAGGTCCTATCGGCCCTATTGGTCCACAAGGTCCTATTGGTAATATTGGCCCGGTAGGCCCTACTGGTCCTATTGGTCCACAAGGTCCTATTGGCCCTCAAGGTCCAATTGGCCCACAAGGTTTACCGGGTGATCAAGGTCCTATTGGTCCTATTGGACCAACTGGTCCTATTGGCCCACAAGGCCCTATTGGTGTTCAAGGCCCTATTGGACCTAAAGGTGACACAGGCTCACAAGGTCCTATTGGTCCTGTTGGTCCTACTGGTCCTATTGGTCCTCAAGGTCCTATTGGTATTCAAGGTCCTATCGGCCCTATTGGTCCACAAGGTTTACCTGGTGCTCAAGGTCCTATTGGTCCTATTGGACCCACTGGTCCTATTGGTCCACAAGGTCCTATTGGTGTTCAAGGTCCTATTGGTCCACAAGGTCCTCAAGGTGTTCAAGGTCCTATCGGCCCTATTGGTCCAACAGGTCCTATTGGTCCTATCGGTCCTATTGGTCCTCAAGGTCCTATTGGTCCACAAGGTTTACCTGGTGATCAAGGTCCTATCGGTCCTATTGGTCCTACTGGCCCTATCGGTCCTATAGGCCCACAAGGTCCTATTGGTAATATTGGTGTTCAAGGTCCCCAAGGCCCTATTGGTCCTATTGGTCCAACAGGTCCTATTGGTCCTATTGGTCCACAAGGTGCTATTGGTCCTATTGGCCCACAAGGTGTTCAAGGCCCTATCGGTCCTATTGGTCCTACTGGCCCTATCGGTCCTATTGGCCCTCAAGGTCCAATTGGTCCTATTGGCCCACAAGGTGTTCAAGGTCCTATTGGTCCTATAGGTCCAACAGGTCCTATTGGTCCTATCGGTCCTATTGGTCCTCAAGGTCCTCAAGGTCCTCAAGGTGTACAAGGTCCTATTGGTCCTGTAGGTCCTACAGGTCCTATTGGTAATATTGGTCCTATTGGGCCACAAGGTCCTATTGGTCCTATTGGTCCACAAGGTGTTCAAGGTCCTATCGGCCCTATTGGTCCAACTGGTCCTATTGGTAATATTGGTCCTATTGGACCACAAGGTCCTATTGGTCCTATTGGTCCACAAGGTGTTCAAGGCCCCATTGGTCCTGTAGGTCCTACTGGCCCAATTGGTCCAATCGGCCCACAAGGTCCTATTGGCAACATTGGCCCACAAGGTGCTCAAGGTCCTATTGGTCCTGGTGGTTCAGCAGGTGGTCCTGGTCCAATTGGTCCAATCGGCCCAGTTGGTTCTACAGGTCCTCAAGGTCCTATAGGTGCTACAGGTGCTCAAGGTCCACAAGGTCCTATTGGTAGTACAGGTCCTATTGGTCCTATTGGTCCTGGTGGTTCAGCAGGTGGTCCTGGCCCTACAGGTCCTATTGGTAATATTGGCCCTATTGGTCCAGCAGGTACAGCAGGCCCTCCAGGACCACAAGGTCCTATCGGCCCTATTGGTCCACAAGGTCCTATTGGTCCTATTGGTGCTCAGGGCCCCGCAGGTGCTACAGGTCCTATTGGTTCTATCGGTCCTATCGGTCCACAAGGTCCAATTGGCCCTATTGGTCCTAAAGGAAATGCTGCTCCAGGTGGTTTAAGTACTTCATTTAATCTAAATACTGGAGGGGGTACTCCAGGATTCGGATATAGTGCTGGGGTATTAACGACATATAACCCGTAAAATAACTTATGGCTGAAAACGTCAAAATAATACCTAAATCAGGTAGTTTAACTTTCGAAGATGCTACTGCGGGTAAAGCTATTCGCTTTGATCTATCGTCTTCAGGAGACTTACCTCTTATAAGTGGTGCAAGTACTATTATAAACATTAAACCACAGGGTATAGCCGTAGGTAATGATATACAATTCTTACCTCCTAACAATACAGGAATAACTAGTCAAATAGGCTCTTTAAATTTTGATGCCCCCGCTAATTCATTAGAGGTAGTAGGGAATGGAGGCACCCCAATATCTCTTCAGGGTCCTATAGGACCTAGAGGTATCCAAGGTCCACAAGGCATTCAAGGGCCTAAAGGTAATAGTGGAGATACAGGTCAAATAGGACCTGGACCTCAAGGTCCTTTAGGTATTCAAGGCCCTAGAGGTATTCAAGGCCCACAAGGTATAATAGGTCCTATTGGTCCTATTGGGCCTGGTCCACAAGGTCCTAGAGGAATTCAAGGTCCACAAGGACCACAAGGTCCTAAAGGTGAAACAGGTGCTACTGGAATCATTGGTCCTATTGGACCAGGCCCACAAGGACCTCAGGGTATTCAAGGACCTATAGGTCCCACTGGAGATTTTGGCGTACAGGGGCCTATTGGTAATATCGGCCCTATTGGTCCGGGCCCACAAGGTCCTATAGGTATTCAGGGTCCAAGAGGTCTTATTGGTCCTATTGGTCCTAAAGGCTTTACAGGAGCTATCGGTCCTATTGGACCTGGCCCACAAGGACCTAGAGGTATTCAAGGTCCACAGGGTTTAATTGGCCCTAAAGGTCCATCAGGAGATACAGGTATAATTGGTCCTATTGGTCCTGGTCCACAAGGCCCTCAAGGTATTCAAGGTCCTCAAGGTATTATAGGAGCTATCGGTCCTATTGGCCCTAAAGGCTTTACTGGAGAAATTGGCCCTATTGGTCCTGGACCTCAAGGTCCTAGAGGTATTCAAGGACCACAAGGTATTATAGGTCCTCTTGGTCCTACAGGTGCTACAGGTATAATTGGTCCTATTGGACCAGGCCCACAAGGTCCTATTGGTCCTATTGGTCCTAGAGGATTAATTGGTCCTATTGGTCCTAAAGGCTTTACAGGATCTATCGGCCCTATTGGTCCTGGTCCTATTGGTCCTATTGGTCCTAGAGGCCCTATCGGCCCTATTGGTCCCTCAGGTATAGCTGGTATTATAGGTCCTATTGGTCCTGGTCCTCAAGGTCCTATCGGTCCTATTGGTCCTCGTGGTGACATTGGTCCTATAGGTCCAACAGGTATTATTGGTCCTATTGGCCCCGGCCCTATTGGTCCTATTGGTCCTCGTGGTATTATAGGCAATATTGGTCCTATTGGCCCAACAGGAATTATTGGCCCTATTGGTCCTGGTCCTATTGGTCCTATCGGTCCTATAGGTCCTTTAGGTGTTCAAGGTCCTACAGGTGCTACAGGAGTTATTGGCCCTATTGGTCCCGGCCCTCAGGGACCTATCGGTCCTATCGGTCCTCGTGGTCTTATAGGTAACATTGGTAATATTGGTCCTCAAGGTATTATTGGCCCTATTGGTCCTGGTCCTATTGGTCCAATCGGTCCTCGTGGTCCAATTGGTAACATAGGCCCCCAAGGTATAACAGGCATTATTGGTCCTATAGGCCTACCAGGAGCACCAGGTCCTATTGGTAATATTGGTCCAATAGGTCCAACAGGTGCTACAGGTCCTATTGGGCCTAATGGAGCCCAAGGTGCACGTGGTCCTATAGGAGGAACAGGTGGTATAGGTCCTATAGGTCCTGTAGGTTTACCAGGAGAACCAGGACCCCCAGGACCACAAGGACCAATTGGTCCTATAGGTCCCCGAGGAAATGCTAGTACTACCTCAGGAGCTACTGGTTCTATTGGTAATATTGGCCCCCGTGGTAATATTGGCCCTATAGGCCCTATAGGTCTTAGAGGTCCCAGTGGAGGTCCAGGTCCTATCGGCCCTATAGGTCCACGTGGCTTAATTGGCCCTATCGGCCCTATTGGTCCAGCTGGTGGTATAATTGGTATCAGTACTACAGTATCTATGACAACTAATAATACTAGAGTAGACTTAACATTTAAATTTGGTTACTTAAGTAAAAAAACACCATAAGAATATTAAATATTTTTAATAAGGGGGACTTTGAATGTCCCCCTTTTATATTTATATTATATATAGGTTTATGAAAATAGTTTTATACACAGGTTATCACAAAACACCATGGAATCCTTCTTTTTTAGATACTATAGGTTTAGGAGGTACTGAAAAAACCACTTATTACTTAGCTAAAGAACTAGCTAAACTTCCTGGATTTCAAATTTGGGTAGTAGGAAATATTATCCCTGGTGATTTTGATGGTGTAAAGTATAGAACTACTCAAAGATTTAAACAAGAAGAATCATCAGTTGATACTATTATAGGTATAAGTTATATACACTATATAAAAGAATTCAAAGATTTTAATTATAAAAATTCTATATTTTGGGTTCATAATACTGATTATTATACGTGGTGGAATGGTGAGGAAATATCTAATCATAGAGAATTATTATCCCATCCAAAACTCAAACATATTATTTGTTTAACTCGTTGGCATAGAGAAGTTTGGCTGGAACAATTCCCAGAAACTAAAAATAAAATAAAAATTATAGGTCACGGGATTGATATTGAAAGATTAGTAAATGTTTGGCCTAAACCACAAGTTGTAAAAGGTTTAACTTTCCCTAGACCTTTTTCTCAACAATATCAAAAAATTAAAAATCAATACATTTATTCATCCCATGCCGAAAGAGGATTAACTAAAGTATTAGAAGACTGGTCTCAAATCAAATATCAATCCCCAGATGCTACCTTAAAAATCTGTACACCAGAATATGGTTTAGAGTATTATAATCAATATTTTAAAGAATGGGTAGATAATTTAGAAGGAGTAGAATTTTTAGGCAATTTACCCGAAAAAGAATTATATCAATTAATGGCTAATAGCCAATATTGGTATTACCCATCAACCTATGAAGAAACATTTTGTTTAACAGCTATAGAAATGTTAGCTCACCAGGTATTACCTATTACTTGGGAGTGGGGGGGTTTAAGAGAAACATTACATGGATTTAATGTTCTTGATAAAAATGACACTATAGATTGGAGATTAGTAAGAGATTATGTATATTCCCTCGATTGGTGGTATGTAATGACAAAACATTGGATGCCTCTATTATTAAAATTAAATATGAATTTAGACTTTTTTTACGTAATATCATTAAATGATAACTCTGATTTAAAAGTTAAATGTGATAACATTCAAATGCCTAGTCCTTTTAGTTATTGGATTAAAACCGGGTTTGATTATCGCACTTTAACTCAAGAAGAATTAAATAAATTTGGAGTTAAAAAACATCCTAATTGGAAAATTGATAGTGATACTCATTGGTGGAATCGCGAAGTAACAGATGGTGAAGTAGGGTGTGCTTTAGCTCACATTGATGCTTGGGTTGATGCTTACGAAAGAGATAGAGAAGTAACCTTTATCCTAGAAGAAGATTTTAAAGAACAACTCCCAGTAAACTGGCAAGAAGTTAAATCTCTTTTAGATTTAGGATACGATATGATTTATTTAGGTCGTAATGCCCTAAAACCCGATCTAGAACCTAATATTGAAGGATTATTTAATTGGGTAGAACCTGATTATTCATATAATACTCATGCTTATATTTTATCCCGCTCAGGTATTCAGAAACTAGTAGAAGAGTGGATTCCACGTTATAAAAGCAAAATATTTGCTTTAGATGAATTTTTCTCTATAGCTTTTGGTATGACGCACCGCCAAGATATTTTAACAGAATTTTCGGATTTACCTAAACTAAAAGTAGCTGCCCCAAAAATTAATTTTTTTGAACAAGAAAAAAGTGCAGGAATAACTGAAGGTAATAAACCTATAACAGAAATTTTAGATGATAGCAATTGGGAAGAATGGTGTAACAAATATATTGATCCTTATATTTTAAAAGGTCAATATAAACTTATGACTGATGAAGTTGGTCCTAATATTATTGAATTCCCACTATTTACTGAAAAATTCTGTGATGAAGTAGTAGCTTTAGCTGAACAAAATGAATGGACTACTACAAGACATACTTATTATCCTACTACTGATCAAACTATGTTTGATTTAGGTTTACAAAATATTTACCAAAAAGTTTTAGAACAATTTGTTTATCCTATTTGGATTTGGTTTTGGGAACTTGAAGGAGATAATTGGAATACATCGAGAAGCGAAAACTTTATTGTAAAATACGATACAACTAACCAAGGAAGTTTAGCTATTCACCATGACAGCTCAGCTATTACATTGAATGTTAGATTAAATGATGAATTTGAAGGTGGGGGTACTTTCATTCCACGTTATAAACTTACAATTCAACCACAAAGAAAAGGATATGCTATGGCACATCCTGGACAAATTACCCACAAACACGGAGGTCGTCCCGTAACCGAAGGAACTCGATATATTTTAGTCTCATTTACAAACCCTTAATTAAAAAACCATGATGAATGTTAATTATACATTTCCTCTAGAAAACCCTGTAAATCAATGTAATTATTATTGGTTTGGAGAAGGTTTTACTCCCGAGGAACTTTCACTAATTGAAACCCAAGTAGCTGAACTACCCTTTAATATAGCAGTTACTGAACAAGGGGGTCAAGATATAGGTGAAAATCTTGAAGCTCGTAACTCTAGTGTTAAATGGATTCCATTTTCTGAAGAAACCAAATGGATTTATGATAAAATTGGAGCTATGGCTTACGAAGCTAATAAAGAAATGTACCATTTCGATTTGAACTTTATGCCTGAACAAATTCAATATACTGAATACTATGGTACAAATAAGGGTCACTATGATTGGCATATGGATATAGGTAGCCAAGGATTTATGCCTTTTAGAAAACTTTCAGTTACTGTACAATTATCTGCTCCTGATGAATATGAAGGTGGTGATCTTCAATTTTGGACAGGTGGTCAAGCTCCTATGACAGGACCTAAAGGTAAAGGTAATGTTGTTATTTTCCCATCATTTATGCTTCACAGAGTTACCCCAGTTATTAAAGGTACTCGTAAGTCATTTGTTCTTTGGTTAGGAGGAGGTCATTATAAATAATGAAAGTAGCAGTTTGTATAAGCGGTCAACCCCGCAATTATGAGCAAGGTTTTAAAGAACTAAAAAAATGGTTCTTAAACAAGTATGATTGTGATGTTTATATCCATACTTGGTATGATACTGCCTCAGTATTTGAAACTGGTCATGATTATTTAGAAAAGAAAACATACACTTTTACACAAAGTGATTATGATAAAATTCTAAGTTTATATAAACCTAAAGCATACGAATTTCAAATTCCTATACCTTTTGATGAAACTGATATTTGCGGATCTCATTTAAATTATAAATTACATAATATTTTAAGTGCTGCTTATTCTATACAAGCATGTTATAATTTAGTACGTGAATCTGGAATAGAATATGATTACATCATTAGGTATAGGTTTGATCTTCAATTTACTAAATATGTCTCTCCTAAGTGTATCTTTTTAAAAGACATCATTCAATTAGACCCAAACAAATATAATTGCTTTAAATACCCAGATATTAACGGTTTCCCCCAAAGAACTTCTGAAATAGATGACCAATTTATAGTTAGTGGACCTCAAGTAGCCGAAATCTACTCAGACTATTTCAGTTATATTCTTAACTATGTTTATATAGATGAAGCTTATGGGGAGTGGTTAAAAACTGTAACTACAACTGCGGATAGAGTAGTAGCTGAAAGTCTTTTAAGATGGCATGTAGTAGAAAAAAATAATGTAGAGGTAAATTACGTTGAAAGTTTAACTGAACATTTTCACGCTCATATTATTAGATGAAAATAGCAATGACAATAAGTGGGCAACCACGAAGGTATAAACATGGGTTTAAAGAACTAAAACGTTGGTTTTTAGATCGATACGATATTGATGTTTATTTACATGCTTGGCAAGATAAGCAATTTTATAAGTATGATTTTTTTAACGAAAGTAAACTAAAACATGTTTATAACGTTGAAGAAAATACATACCAAAATTTAGTAGATTGGTACCAACCCAAAGATTATTTGTTTGAAAAGACTATTAAATTTGATGCTACTGAATTAAAAGGACGCCATAATCAAAGACTTAATTCCCAAATGGGGATGTGGATGTCTCTAAAACGAGCTTGGGATTTATTAGAAAAATCAGGTATTAAATACGATTTAGTAATTAAAACTCGTTATGATTTACTTTGGACACACCGAGTAGCAGAAACTTGTGTTTTTTTAGAAGATATAACCCAAATAAACCCAGAATCAGTTAATTATTTTGAATACCCACCACATTGGAAAATGGCAGATCAACTTAATGATACATTTGCAGTTGGTGGGTACGATGTAATGAAAGTATATCATAACGTGTTTCCCCAAATGTTACGTACTATATTTGTGGATCCTGAATACTATCATTTTTATTACGATATGTTTGTAAATGAAACTTTAATAAGACAACATTTAAGAAATTATGGGATACCTTTAAGCCCTATATATCATGGGTTTAATGGTTATAGAGGTTTAGATGGGGGATGTTCAATAATGAGATAATATGAAGCCAAAAATTTTTGCACATGGTCCTTATATTGGGACTACAGGTTATGCTAATCACACACGAGACTTTTTTAGACATTTATCTAAACATCTTGATGTAAAGGTTAGAAATTTTACTGTAGGTAAAACTTGGACTACAAATGGTCCTACTCCACACGATGAAGAACCTTACCTAAACGAGGTAGATAAAAAATTACTTAAAAAACAAACTCTTTGGACAGGAGAAAACACTAGAGAAGATTTTGATATTTATAAAAATTTTGGTGAAGATTTTGAACATAATGTAAACATTGTTTTAGAAGAAACTGGTCATCATTATTACTACGATAGATATCGTGGTCCTAAAATTGCGTATAATGTTTGGGAGTCTACTCTTCATAAAGATGATTTTTTTGATAAATTAAAAGAATTTGATCAAATTTGGGTACCTTCAAAATGGCAAGCCGAATGTACAATTGCTCAAGGTATGCCTGCTGATAAAGTTAAAGTTGTACCTGAAGGTGTAGATGTTGATACTTTTAGTCCGGGGATTTATTTAGATCAATTAGATGATTATAAAGATAATCGTTTTAAATTTGTTATATTTGGTCGTTGGGATTACCGAAAATCTACTAAGGAGTTAATTGAAACATTCCTTAAAGAATTTTTACCTAATGAACCAGTTGATTTAATAGTATCAATTGATAATCCATTTTCAGGTGATGGACATGAAACAACTGAAGATAGACTTGAACATTACAATTTAGTTGATGATCGAATTAAAGTAAAACATTTCCCTTCTAGAGAAGATTACATTCAATACTTAAGAACAGGTCACGTATTTTTATCTTGTGCTCGTAGTGAAGGATGGAATTTACCATTAATCGAAGCAATGGCTTGTGGTACTCCCGCTATATATTCAGCATGTTGTGCTCAAATGGAATTTGCTGAGGGTAAAGGATTACCTGTTAAAGTATTAGGTGAACGACCTGCTTTAGATGCTAATTATAATCACTTTAACTCAGTTGTAGGTAATTACTACGAACCTGATTTTGAAGATTTAGCACGTGTAATGAGAGATGCTTATGTTAATTATGAAACACATAAAAAACGTGCTTTAAAAGAATCAGAAATTATTCGCCGTGATTTTAACTGGGATAAAGTGGCAGAAATTGGACGTGATACTTTACAAGAATTTTTAGACGAATACGAAAAAATAGTAGACACTAACACAGTACATGTATCGTATATAAATGGTCCTAGAGTTGAAATTTTAGGGGACGTAAGTAGGGATTATAATATTGAATTTATAGATTCTAGAGATGGCAAAGTTTACTATTCGACTTTTATTAGAAATAATATGTGGACCGCTTGTTCTAAAAAGTATTATATTCCTTGGATAATTAAAGTAAATGGTAAAGTAGTAAGTCAATTAGATTTAAATAATAAACGTGTTTTAATATCTATTGAATCAAAAGCTATTGGCGATACTATTGGTTGGTCTCCTTATGTTGTAGATTTTGCTAAAAAACATAATTGTCAAGTTATTTTATCTACATTTAATAATGATTGGCTTAAAAACCTCCCAGCTTATAGTAATATTGAATTTATTAAACCTGGAGAATCTACTGAATGCTTTGTTCATTATAAAATAGGTTGGTTTAGAGATGATAAAGGAGGATGGAAAAACTCAGATAACCATCCTCGCCAATGTAATACTATTCCTATGCAAGCAACTGCTACAGATATTTTAGGTTTAGAATTTAAAGAACTTAATTATGGAGTAGATTTTCCTAAAGGTGAAAGAATCCATCCTAACAAATATGTTGTAATAGGACCTAATGCTACAGCAGGTTGTAAAGAATGGAAATATGAATATTGGGTAACTTTAACTAAACTCCTTAACCAACAAGGTTATACAGTAGTTAGTCTAACCAAAAACGAATTTGGAATTCCAGGTGCTATAAACCATTACGGACATTCTATGGATTTTGTAGCTAATATCCTTCACCATGCTGATTTATTTATAGGATTAGGATCAGGATTATCTTGGTTAAATTGGGCTCTTGGAAAACATACTGTAATGATTAATGGTTTTGCAGAAAAAAATCACGAATTTACTTCTCGCGTTACACGTATAACAACAGACAATTGTTTCCCGTGTTGGACTAATCCAAACTTTGTATTTGATGCTGGTGATTGGGATTGGTGTCCTATTTGGAAAGGGACCGATAAACAACATATTTGCCAAAAATCAATTACTCCACAAATGGTATTTACTAAAGTAAAATCTTTATTAAAAAAATAATATTTATAATATATGGAAAAGGTTTATATAACAGACGAAGAAAAAAAAGAACTAACTGATTTAACTGATTTAGAAGGTAAATTTATATTTCAATTAGGAGAAATAGAATATCAAATTCAAAATTTGGAAGAACAAAAAGTTGAATTAAAAAAACAAATTGCTGCTTTTAAAGTAAAAAGAAATCAATTAGCTGCTAGGTTACAACAAAAATATGGAGAAGGAACTATTGATCCCGAAACGTGGGAATTTATTAAAAAATAGTTAATTTTTGAATTCTTTTCTGATATTTATCATAAAATAACAACCTATTAGCAATGGCAGAAACTTTAGTATCACCTGGTGTTTTAACAAGAGAGAACGACCAGTCATTTATCACCCAACAACCTATAACAGTTGGAGCCGCTATTGTAGGACCAACCGCAAAAGGTCCTGTAGAAATTCCTACTATTGTTACTTCATACAGTGACTACCAAAACCGTTTTGGAACAACCTTTATGAGTGGTAGTGATTCAAGTAACGATCAAATTTATACTTATTTTACTTCAATTGCTGCTTATAATTACTTCCAAAATGGAGGTGAATCTTTATTAGTAGCAAGAGTAGTTTCAGGTTCTAGTACTTGGGATTATGCTACAGCTGAAATTACAGGATCTAATGGAACTGGTTCTTTTCAACTTGAAACTCTTGATAAAGGTATAATCTGGAACAACTCAGGATCACAAAATGAAATTACAGGTGGTTCTGGATCTTTAGTTTCAGGCTCAGTAGATAACATTAGATGGGAAATTGCTACTGCTAGTTCAGCTTCAGGTACATTCTCTCTTTTAATTAGAAGAGGTAATGATAATAACAACAATAAGGTTGTACTTGAAACTTGGAACAATTTATCTCTTGACCCAACTCAACCTAATTATATTTCTAGAGTAATTGGTGACCAAAAACAAAATTATAATTCAACTGAAAATTATATTGAGATTTCTGGTTCATTCCCTAACTCATCTCGTTACGTAAGAGTTTCTTATGTAAATAATACTCCATTCTATTTTAATAATGCTGGTGTAGCTAAAGCTCAATATACAAGCTCAATCCCAGTAGTAGGTAGTGGTTCATATGCCGGAACATTTACGGGTGGTCTTGGTTCATTAATTCCAGTTGGTGCTACATATGGTCCTGCTAAATACTACGAAACTATTTCAGGTACAGATGCTACAGCTGGAGGTAATACACAAGGTTTAAAAGGTAGTGATTATGATGATATGTTAGATCTTCTTGCAAACCAAGATGACTATAGATTTAATGTATTGTTAACTCCTGGTTTG
>Ga0181359_1000122_pt1 | contig 15519 bp, 23 predicted proteins | sample Fa13VDMM15SD_FD_141229 | JGI IMG/M metagenome (GOLD analysis project Ga0181359, IMG submission 141229) | Freshwater viral communities from Lake Michigan, USA - Fa13.VD.MM15.S.D | ecosystem: Environmental > Aquatic > Freshwater > Lake | place: USA: Michigan | collected 2013-09-24 | reverse complement strand
GAGTTCGCAAGATTGCGAGTGTCGCAAAGTTGCTATATCACTGGCGAGAACGCTCGCAAGTCTGAGAAAGTTGTCGCAGAAACGAGAATGTAACTCTCGGGCTTTGCCGAACCTGATAGGCGAGAGTTACATTCTCGTTTCTGCGACAACTTTCTCAGACTTGCGAGCGTTCTCGCCAGTGATATAGCAACTTTGCGACACTCGCAATCTTGCGAACTCGTCTCTCTCATTTGTGATTCTACCCCTCGCGCTAGCTAACTGTCAATTTCATTAGTATTGCACGTTAGCTAACTGTTTGCTTAACTTAGCTAACCGTCTTGCGTGGTGTTAGCTAACCGCTCGCAATTTTCCGTTGCCTAGCTCCGCCATTTGCTGTTAGCGTTCTCGCCTATGAGTTACGTCCCGCTCTCCGCGCTCACCGACCGTGAGGAAATCGCCGCACTCGCCAAGGCTGAAATCAAAGCGAAGTATCTACGCGGGCAGGCCGAGCACCGCACCGACCTACCAACTGGCGGTCTGTCGTGGTTTGCCTCCGCTGCCCGTGAAGAGGCGATTGACCAGATCGCATACACGCATCACATCGTCGTCAAGTGCGCGCAACTCCGCGCTCTGCATGGCCGAATGTGCGAAGGGCTAATGACGCTCGCGCAAGCCGCCGAGGAAATGGGCGTGATAATCTCCTGCAATCCGCCAGAGAAACACCCGCAATCATGATTTACCTAGCCACACCCTACACGCACCGAGACCGCGCCGTGATGCTGGCGAGATTCAGAGCCGTGAACAAAGCCGCCGCCGTGCTCATGGCGCAAGGGCTTCATATATTCTCGCCAATCTCGCACTCTCACCCGATAGCCGAGGCTGGGGCGTTGCCGACAACGTGGGATTTTTGGGAGAAATACGACCGCGAAATACTCGAGTGTTGCTCGCAAGTAATCGTCCTGATGCTCGACGGCTGGAAAGAGTCAAAAGGAGTGCGCGCAGAGATAGAAATTGCAGAAAGTCTAGGCATTGGCATAAGCTATGCAGAGCCGGGCGCGCTTTCTAGCTTTACATTTGCGAAAAAATAGCTAGAGAGGCGCAACTATGACGAAAGAAACACCCGTGAAAACCGAGGCCGTCAATCTTTGTCGCCGCTTCCCTACTCTTCCGGCCCGCACGCTTGCTAGGATGCTTCACCGAGACTTCCCGCAGCTTTACCCTACGATTGAACGGGGCCGCGATGCTGTTCGTAAAGTGCTTGGATTAGTAGGCCAAAGCAATCTTCGCAGTTCTGTTCCTGACTTAGTTCGCCCCAAGCGCAACGCCGGAGAATGGGAGGGCGTGCCCGTTGGCTCGCGTGAAATTGACTGGCGCACGTTCGACGTGGACGGCAAATCGAAGTGCCTTGTTCTTTCCGATATTCATATCCCGTTCCACGATGAGACTTCGCTAGTGCTCGCGCTTAAACAAGGCAAGCGCGACAAGTGCGACGTGATACTTTTAAATGGTGACTTGATGGATTGCTACAAACTATCACGATGGGAAGTTGACCCGCGTAAGTTTCCGTTCCACCGCGAAGTTTCAGACACCATCGCTTTCTTAGAGACTTTGCGCGAAAACTTTCCAAAAGCACGAATTATCTGGAAACTCGGCAACCACGAAGAACGATTTATGAACGTGATGAAAAAGGATCACGCGGTCTTTCTGGATGTGCCGGACTTCGACCTTGCGCGCCTTGTTCACGCCGACAAGCTCGGCATTGAAATCGTGGATGATATGCGCCCCGTTAAGCTCGGCAAGCTCTCCGTTCTCCACGGTCACGAATACCGATTTAGCATCAGTAATCCCGTCAATCCGGCGCGAGGACTTTTTATGCGGGCAAAGGTCAATGTTCTATGTTCGCACTTTCACCAGACTTCACAGCACAGCGAGAGCGACCTTGACGGCAAGGTTGTTAGCGCGTTTTCAATCGGCGCGTTATGTGACTTGCACGCCCGTTATATGCCATTGAACAAATGGAATTTAGGATTTGCCAAAGTCGAGACGGACAATGAGGGGCGCTTTGAGGTATCAAATTACCGCATCGTTGACGGGAGGATATACGCATGACGAAAGACGAACTATGGACGGCGTTCGTGAAGAAAAATCCCGCATTGCTTGCGGCGAATGTCACGTTTTCCGCCGCAGGTGTTCGCCACTTCTTTAACCGCACTTTTGAAATTGCGCTAGATGAAGGCGAATATGATATTCCAAAGAAAAACGGCGCAGATATTCCCGATTTCCTTAAACAATTCCTAAGATAAAAGCCATGAACGAACCCGGACTACCAGAAGCAATCACAGCGGGTTCAATCGTTCTCGCCGTGTTCGTCGTCGGCAATATGATTTTCCGCATCGGCAAAAGCGGACGCAAGCGAAACAAAAGGCGCAAGCCGCTTCCATGACTCGCCATGAACGAAGCCGCCGAACAAGCACTCAGGAAAGCCGCTGACATTCTGGGCGAGCACTTTCTTGAGTTCGTCATCGTCTGCGCGCAAAAGGCGTCACGTGACCCGATACTTGAGCACAGCGGCAGCATCTTCGCGGCTCACGGCCTAGCGGAAGCGGCGGCATACGCGCTCGACGTGCAAAACATTCCAGACAAGGAAGAGGGCGACGACGACAACGATAACGAAGGCTGGAAAAAAGACGACGGCGACGACTTCACAGACGGCGACCCGAAAGTGAAGGCTTAGTCAAATCACGAAAACGCCCGACGCTTCCCGCTCGCGCTCTAGCGCGGCAAGAAACGCATCCTCGCGGCGGATGCACTCAGCTTCATCAGCCAAGGCGTCCAACTGCGCGTCTGTCAGCGTATCGGTCATTATGTCAATGGGCAAATCCATTGGCCGCGATAATTAACGATCCGTTAGCTGTTGTCAACAACTGATTCTCATATTTGAGAGGGCGATTCTCATTAGTGAGAAACTAGCCTTCGCGCTTGTTTCTCCGCGTGTTGTTATTTTGCTCAACTGCAGTCGCCCATCGCACATTTCCGGCTTCGTAGTTTCCATCATTATTTATGCGGTCAATGCTGTGTTTATCGCTCGGCCTTCGCCCGACGTGCGCTAGAAACGTAAGATACGACTCGCGCCATTCATCGCTAACTCGTATTCCGCGCCCGCCGTAGTGCTTAAACTGAGGCGCGTTTTTATTGTAGCACCGCCCTATCATTGCGCTCCATGCCCGATATTCTACGGTTTCCGGCTCAGATTCTCCGTGCGACTCGCCGCGCAAGCACCCGCACGACTTTTGACCTCCGCGTAGCGCGCCACTGCTCGCCATTGTCTGTATTCCGCAATCGCATCGGCACATCCAGCGCGTATTTCGAGAACTGTCATTCCCTCGCCTTTCCATAACTTCCAATCGCCCAAATCGCCGACCCGTCAAATCCTCGTAACCCAACGCACACCCGCAGGATGTTGTCGGATTGGCCTTGGCTTTCACGTTGCACGCCCGAATTGTCTTTTCGTTCCCGCACTCGCATCGAAACACCCACATTGCGCTCCTGCCAACCACGCCAGCGCGACGAATCGCAGTTAGCTTGTGAAATTTCCGCCCGGTGATGTCTATGGTTCTTGAATACATTGGAGGACACTAAATCATGCAACCGATAGCGTCAAGTGCATTAAGTGACATAGTTCAGATTCTGGAGTTAGCGCCCGACTGTGCCTGCTTTCAGTCGCCAGCCTCATGCCGCGTGCCGGAAAAGATTCCTTAGGGGGGTGGGGGGTCGGCCTATGTCCTTGCCTTGGTCGCGTTGTTCGCGTATCCCGCCGCAATGTTCGCCGAGATTGACCCGATTGAGCGCGATTTGCTGGCGCGTTTGCGTGTTTTGGAGAGTATCACGCCGAGGATCCGAGCGGCGGTTGACGGGCTGAGTGCTTGCGTGACGTGGAGGGTGTCCGACTTGGGGGCCGGAGATGTGGAGATTGCGGGGATGGAGCGGGCGGGATAGGGCTGGCGTGTAAAGAGGGTGTAAAAAGCGCGGCTAACACGGTTTAACGGATGTTGACAAGCGTTGACGATGTTAACGCCGAGCTGGCGTTGTGGAATCGGCTCAATTCGCCTGTTTTTCACATTACAAGATTGTAATGATTCTGTAATGTTGTTGCAAGATGCTTAGTTTAAGCGGTTTAAGTTGTGTATATACAATGTATATACGAAAGAATAAGCTTGCTTTTTCGAGGTGTAGTCTTATTAAAATCAGAAACCGAGTTCTCGGAGTGTAGGTTGAGCGCACTTGGGTTGTGAGCCGCAGTGTTGCTCATCGTCGTCTTACGCTAGTTGCTAGCGTCTCGCTAAGCAGTGGCTGCGATGGTCGTCTTGCGTTATTGGCCACCGTCTAGTGAAGCCCGTATGCCGGCGGCGTCCTACGTTCCGGCCAACGTCTTGCTAAGGCCAGCCCTTTCCGCTGTCGCGCTCCGCTTGTTACATATTTTTTCCCGTTTTGCTTTGCGCTTCGCGCAGCAAACGAGTGGCGAGGTTACCGGGGCATTTACCGTTCAGTGTTTCACTCGATTGCACCCTTCGGGCTTGCGAGAGCGAGCGGTGCGATCAACCATAGTAGATATAAAGACCGATTTTTGAGGGAAAAAGGGGGTTTCGCTATATTCTAGCGGGCGCGAGGGAAAAACGCGCTGGCGGGCGAAGGGAGAGCGGGAATGGTTGCAGGGCCGAGACTCGAACTCGGAACTCCACGTTATGAGCGTGGTATTATGCCTCTTCACTACCCTGCGATTGACCGCTAGTGATACGCTTTTCGCGCCGGCGTGTCAATTTCCGAGCTGAAATAGCGCCGGATTTTGTTTCAATCGTAAATTATTTTCGCCCTCGTTTGCGTAGGTAAAATGCGCTTTTCCGTTAGCGAGTGGTAAAATAATTGTTGACGTTTTAAAAGCAGGCGCTAGTTTCAGCCCCATATGAAAAAAACATTCCTCAAATCCGACTGGCAGAAAATGAAAATAGTATCGCAGCCCACAGCAACGCGGGCGATGGTGCGAGTCGACGCGCACGGGACAAGGTGGGAGTGGGTGCGCGCCAATAAGCGAGTAGAAGCCAAGGGGGTGCAAGCGTGAGCCATAAAAGCGATACGGCGCGGCTGCTTGCACAGCCCGATGAGTATTTTCGGGCAGAAAAAAGATATTGCCTTACTAGAAAGACAAAAACGCACGCTTGGATTTTAAATATGGCGTATGGATCGTGTAGCAGGGCGCGCCAGCGTGGACTTTCTATGCGAATGGAAATTGGCGATTTTCATAAAAAGTGGGAAGTTATACCTAACTCATGCCGCCGTGAACTAAGGCGAAGGCCAGATGTAGCTATGGAAGCAGGGACACACACGGGCTCTCGATTGCGCGTTCGGGGAACTTGCGAGGTTTGCCTTACGCCTACAAACTGGACTGTGACCACTCAAGGCCGCGCAGGTGCCTATTGGTGCGGATGCGGAAACTAAAACTCTTATTAAGAACCAAACAATGAAAACCATTGACCAACTCCAAGCCGAATACGACGCGAAACTAGCCGAACTAGACAGACTCATCGCGGAGAACAACGCGAAGCTCACCGAGAATCACCTCGCCATGCAATCCGCGATTGCTGAAGCGCAATCCGCCATTGCCACAGCCATCGAAAAATTGAGCAAATGAAACGCTTTCCTCTTTCCTCAATTCCTAACGTCGCAGGATTCCGTTTCATCGGCATCACAAAGGACGACAAGCGCATCAACTGCTATGTAATGCAAAACGAACAAGGCGCACACGAAGCACGCGACGAATCGGATGGCAGTAATTGCTTTCATCGTCTCGCATATTGGGAGATAATCACGGGCTGATATGGCAAAGATACAAACCAAAGCAGTCGGCGCGGAGGAAAAGGGCGCGCCCGCCGCACTTGCGCGTCTGGAAACGGAAGAGCTAAAGTGCTATCAGCGCAAGCAGGAGCTAGAACATCAACTCGACAATCTTCCAGAGCCTTCGCTTAACGCGACAACGGAGCAGCATGAACTTTGGGCCACTCAGAAAACACGGCTGGAAAGCGACCTGCTTTTTGCTTTCAAGCGCTGGGATGTAGCGGTTAAGAGCCTGCGCGAATACCACGAAAAGATAAAGCCAAGTGAGCGCGAAGGAGAGAAGATACTTGTCAGCGAGGCGCGTGAGATATTTCAACAATACGAACTCAGCATATCACTCGCGCTAGAGCAGACAATCATCGCAGACGCGCAATCCGCCGCGCTATGCGACTCACCAGAGGCTTTTCACATCGCCCATGCTGGAAACTACCGCGCAGCAAAGGAAGGCGCGATTACGGCGGCGAAGAATGACGGAGCGCTTCCCGCGTGGCTTACAATATGAACGCGCCTCAATTTACAATAGGAGACATCGTTTATATCCACGAAGGCAGGCTGTGTCTTTACAAAGACATTCCAAGCGGGAACGAAGTGGTGATTTTCGGCGTGCAAACGGAAAACGGAATCAAAAAGCACGTCGTTAAGTGCGGGATTAAGCCATGACCACGCTCGACTTCGCCCGCAAGCATATCGTATTTAATAAGTCCTCGCCCATCACGGGGCCGTTTCGTGATGAGTTTTACCCGTTTCTAAGAAAGCCTCTCATGGCTGCGGATGGCATCACTTGCAAGCGTCTTGTGATCTACAAGGCGTCTTCGTGCATGGGGACAGTTACGGGGCAGATTATCAACACGAAGCGCATCGTGTGCGATGTTGGCGATCAAAAGATGGTATGCCAGAGCGACGACGACGCCGCGCTTTGGGCAAAGACTCGCGGCAAAGAATGGGTGCGGGCGAATAAAGACGCGATGCGGCTTGTGTCGCGTGACAAATACGCAATTACAAACGACCTCATGATTTTTCGACACAAATTTCTCGAAATCTCAGGGCCGGGGATTACCTCGGCGCAGTCGGTGCAAGTGCGTTATCTGCAAACGGACGAATCGCACTTGGAGGCGTTTCCAGACGGGCGACTAATCGAGTTTGAGAAGCGCATGGGCGGAAGATGGGACAGACAAGGCACGCACATCACCACAGCGCCCGATGAAGGCCGCGAGGTTGACACATTCTTTCTAGCTGGACAGCAAGACGAGTGGCATTTCCGTTGTCCAAAATGCACGGAACTATTTTGGCCACTTTGGGCGGAAGATGCTAAGGATAAATACGGCGCGGAGGTTTTCGTGATTAACGGCGACTCGATTTCTTGCGTTTGCCCGCATTGTCACGAATCATTTCAAGATACCGCCCGCGAACGCTACGCGCTTGTGAAAGATGGCGACTACGTTTCACAGAATCCAACGGCATCGCCGGAAACGCGCTCTTTTCGGTGGAGTGTTTTCGCCGCGCATTGGATTTCATGGCGCGAAATGCTGATTGAGTCAGTCGCGGCAATGGAGGCGGCAAAGCTCGGCAACTTAAAGCCGCTGGAAGATTTTCACAAGAAACGCCTCTGCAAATCTTGGAAGCCTTTTCTTCCCGATTTTGGCGGCGGCAAAGGAGTCAACGATTACAAGATTGGCGACGTTTGGGAAAGCGCGGAGGAAAAGATAAGGATACTCAGCGCGGACTTTCAAGCGGGTAGCGGAGATGAAGGCGCGCATCTTCACGCGCTGTGCGTTGAATACGATCGCCTTGGAAACTCTCGCCGCATCGAATACCGCAGGCTAGACACTTTCGAGCAGCTTCATCAAATGGCGCTCACTTTGGGCGTTCGTGAAGCTAAGGTTGACGGCAAACTTACGGGAAAAGGAACGTGCGTCATTGTGGACTCTGGCCATGAGAACAGGCTAGTGTTTCGTGAGTGCTCAAAATATGGCTGGTATGCCTATCGCGGAAGTGACCTAGAGCAATTCCACGTTGCCACGATTGACGGCAAGCAAGTCTCGCATCCTATGCCGTATTCTGTGCCAAAGCCGGAAAGCGGCATCGTTGGAGAGAAGCAGCCGGATAGACTGCGCGGAGTTGCCAAGGGCGCGCTTCCCGCAGGATGGGCGTATTGCATAGTAGGCGACAATAATACGCTCTACGGCTATTTATCCGCGCTTGTAGGCGGCTCTAGCGGGCGCTACTTCGGCATTGCGTCTGATATGCCGGAGATTTACGTCGCCAATATGCCCGCGTTCATCCCGCTTGTGGAGACGGACAAAAAGACGAACAAGGCAAAGGCTACGGTGTGGAAGCGCGTGCGCAGGGATCATTTTTGGGATTGCGAGGTAATGGCGCTGACGCTCGCCATGAAGCACGGATTTTTCCCGCTTGCTATATCTAAGCAGTCGGCGTAAAAGCTAACTCAGTGACGGACAACAGCATTGTTTCGGCCTATTGGTGTGGGCTGGTTATCTCATACGCTGGGGCGGTAAATCCATAAAAGCGCGCCCGCCGTCGCCTAACTTTGCGCTTGCTAGTTGTTAGGTGTCTCTGCTATATGTCCGCGAAATGCCTAGCCCGCGCAGACTTTTTCGCAACTTTACTACCGCACAAATCCAGCAGTTGCTAGACAGCGGGTTTGATCGCGCACTTTACGGCACATTTACCAGCCTCAGCGGAGGCGCGAAATCGAGCGGGATTCAAAACATGGACTTGAGCGAATTACTCATGGAAGCAAACTATGAGCTAGGCATCCGCGGCGGCACACTTGGGCCGACAAAGACTTATCAAGACTTCACCGGCAACCGCCCATCCATCACCGTTAATGAGTAAGCCCGCACTTTCTGAACGAATCAAAGCAGGCATCCAAGGCATCGCGCTCGGCGTTGCTAAGTTTGCTGGCTACAATGCAGCGATGCCTAATAAGGTGCAAGCGCCAGCAACGCGCACGGGCACGAATCCAAACTCTAGCTACGCGCAACAGCAGCGCGTGCGGCTTTCTTTTGAGGGCGAGAACGCGATTAAAAACACGTCATTTGCTCGCAACTACATTAACAAACGCCGGATGTATTGCAGCAGCGGCATCACATACGCGCCCGATACTGGCGATCACGCGCTAGATGAAGCGGTGAGCGCGTATTGCATGGAGCAATGGAAACACATGGGCGTTGGATGCTCCATGCAACAAGCGTTTGCCCGTGCGAGCGATGTGAACTTGCCGGAACGCGGAGACTCGGCGCTTCAATGGTATCGTGACGACGGGCGCTTGCGCTTGCTGGAAGTCACGGCGGATCGCATTGGCGAGCTTTATCAGTTCACTCGACCCGTGCGCGATGTTCGCAGCGGTGAAGTCTATTTTTCCGGCCTATATTTACAGGGGCCAAACACGACCGCTTATCGCATTTATGAACGCGGCTTTGATGCCGTTTATACAAACCCGCAGCGCGTGGAAGCGTGCGACATTATCTTTTTCAAGGACGACATCACGGGCGGCGTTCGCGGCGTTTCAATCTTCGCCTCGGCGCTGGAAGATGTGAACTCGCGTTATCAGATTTTGAAGAGCACAAAAGACACGATGCAACAGCAGTCGAAGATTGCGGCGATTGCGTCGAATAACAGCGGGCAACCAAACGAACTCGACTACGAGACGCAAGTGAGCAGCGAGGGCGCGGTTGAATACGTGGAGACGATGGCAGACGGCGCTATCGTGAAATACCAATTCAACGGCGACAACTATCAAGTGCTCAAAGGCGAGCATCCAAGTGATTCGTTCATTAACGGGATGCGCTACTTGGACGCATCGGCTTCGCTTGCTGTTGGCTTTCCTTACGAGTTTTTATTCAGCGGAGCACAAAGCGGCGGTGCTCCTTTCCGTGGCGCATTTGAGGCGGCGGGGCGCGAGATTATGCGGCTCCGCAATGACGTTCACCGCCCTCGATTGGACGTTATCAGTTACGTGACAATCATGGACGGCGTTGAGCGCAGGAAACTTCCGCCGATGCCAAACATTGCACGCGGTTGCTGGGGATTTACTACGCTGCCCACGGCAGACGCTTTCCGCGATGATGCAAGCGACATCAAAGCAATCCGCAGCGGCATCACGACGAAAAGCGCCGTTATCATGGCAAACAGCGGTCGCAGCTTTCCCGTCGTTTTGCGCGAGTCCATGCAGGAAGCGGTTGCAACGGCGATGGCCGTGGAAGATGCAAACCGCGCACTTGTCAAAGCGGGATACAAGCCAAGCGTGACCATTGCCGACATCGCGCAAGTTAGCGACAATCCGCAGAGCGCGGCAGCGGCAGAGAATTTGGCGCAAGGCAAACCAGCGGAAGGAACGCCCGTAAAACCAGCGGCGGCGGCGATGGCTGATTTCGACGAATCAAAACACCCACGCGCAGATGATGGCAAGTTTGGCAGCGGAAAGGGCGTGGAGAAGGAATCCGCACCCGCAAACGAGCCAGCCGCGCCAAAGAGCGAGACTAAGGCGCACGATTCCGGTAATTGGGGAGATTTCACAAAGTTACTCACGAATGGCACAGAGATTCAAAAAGAATCCGAAAAGCCGGTTGCGGGAATGGACGGATATTCAACCGCCATAGCCAAGCGCCCGCCTAGACCGCAAGGCAGGCGCGCTTCGCCCATAGTTTCGGAACCAGTTGCCGTGCTTTTGCACAAAGGGGAAATCGTTGGCGCATTCGGCGGGGACACAGTTTCAATCGCGCCGGAACATCGAAGCAAGGGACTTTCAAAACACCTCTATCAACGCCGCGAAGAACTCGGCCCGCTTCATTCGCAGAATTTCAGCCCCGCCGGAAAGGCTGCGCGTGATTCGTATTTGAAATGGAAGGCGCAATCGAAATGAGAGTATCACCACGACGCACTCCGATAGCACGCGCCCGCCTTTCCGCTGGATTACTTCGTTAAATACACATCTAGTCCGAACGCGGACTTAACGGAAAAGTTAGAGTATTTGTCGCTTTTCTTGTAGTTTTGAGACGCCCATAGCGGTTGCAGGTTTGTATAATGAAAGCACTCTCTTTGCTGGTCTTCGTTTCTTAGATCAAATGAAGCGCATGGCCGGATATGGTCAATCTGCCATTGCCCGAAATTTAGCCAAGTCATTCCGCGCTGGAATCTTCTTTCTAAGTGCTTTCGTAAGAACTCAGGAGAGCATCCAACAAGCTCCATTGTTCTTAATGATTTTCTTACTCCGGCCCTAATCAGCGCGCTAAACACGCGCTTGCTCAGCGCGTTTCTTATGTTTATTTTTTTCTTTGCCACTTCGCGCCGTTGCGCTTTGATTTGAAGATGTAAGTTTTGCAGCCTTATTATTTCCGGCTCGTCTCTCCTTGCGCTTGTTAGCCATTCCGGCTCAACGCCAAGAATCCTTCCAAGTCTAATGGAAATTGCCTTGCTAACTGGCATAACACCCAGCTCCATCTTTTGTATGTAAGACCAGTTTCTGTCTAGCTTTTGCGCTATTTCTTTATATGAAAGACCCGAAGCTTGGCGGGCATACGCTAGGTTTGTTCTTAAGCATGAGTTTCGCATAAAGCGCAACTGTATATTGTCCGCGTAGACTAGTCAATTCTTATTAGGTATAAGCGCGGAAATGGCAACAGCTTTAGCATCACTTAGGCACGCATCGTTTTCGCAAGATAGCATCAACGGCGATGTGCTTTTGGGCGTAAAGATTGCAGAGCTAGGCAAGGTCGCGTGCTTCAGCGGGCCGGATGGAAAGCCGCGCTATGCGACAATCACGCCCGCATTTGTGGATGCGCTACTTTCTCATGCTGGCAGTCGTTCTATTCCCGTTCATTGGACGCACGATTACAAGCAGGGCAACGGCGATGCGCTGCACGCCAAAGTTGGCAAGTTAAAAGACATTCGCAAAGACAGTGAAGGAAACCCCATTGCAGACCTTCACCTAGCGCCGGGCCAGTATAAAGAAACCGCTCTATGGAACGCAGAGCACGACCCGGAAAATATGATGTTGTCTCCCGTGTTTTCCTACGACCCCAGCGACAAGAACAGCACGCCGCTCGATTTCCAAGCCGCTGATTTAGTCGAATGTGGCGCAGCGACTACGGCTCTTTTCTCCGCAGCACAAACACAAACACAAACACAAACCAAAATGACAGACGAAGATAAAATCGAAGTCGCTAAGATGATTGCAGAAGCAATCGCCGCAGCGAACAAACCAGCGGACGCGCCCGTCGTGCCCGACACCGCCGAAATGGAAGCAACCGCAGGCGTCACCGATGCCGACAAAAAGCCGGAGGACGAAAAAGCGCCCGCGCTTATGGCCGCGTTCGCTCGTTGCAACCGCGCAATCAAGCGCCAACTCGAAACCGCCAAAGGCGAAGCCGTAGTGCTCGCAGAGGCTAAGTTCACCGCCGCTCTCGGCGCTGGTAAGTTCACGCTTCCGGCCGCGCCAGCAGCTAAGGACGAAGTCGAAGAGGCTATCGCCGCCCAAATCTCAGCAGGCGCTAAAGATCGCTCAACGGCAATCTTCCGCTTGGCTAAAGACAAACCCGAAATCTACAACTCTGCTCGCAAAGCAGGAAAGCTCTAATACCTAACTCATCATGGCTACCTCAAATCCAGCTACAACTAACATCAAAATCCAGAAGACGGTAACAGCAACCGCTGTTGCTATCGTTCGCGGCGCTCGTCTCCTGCTCAATACTAACGGTCTCGTCAGCGTTGCAGGCCTCACCATCGCGGGCGATTACGTCGCTCTGCAAGACATCGCAGCTTCCGGCACGGGCCTCGCGGCTCCTATCGGCAGCGGCGGCAGCGTGCCCGTGCTCGCTAGCGAAAACTGCACAATCGGCGCAGCGGCTTACTCCGCAGCTTCCGGCAAAACATCCGTAACCTCAACCAACGCCGTGCTAATCGGCAAATGGCTGCAAGCTCCTTCTACCGATACTCTCGGCGTGGTGGAACTCGGCTACGTTGCTTAATTCATAACTAACACATACAATGCCAGCCTACACTAACTCAACAGCCCGCCCTCGGCAGGAACTCGCATCCGTCATTCGTGAAGGACGCGGGATTAACAAGCTCAACATTCATTCGCAGATTCTTCCGGCATTGCCGGTGAACAAGCGCACGGTGCATTTGGTGAAAGCCAAAATCGCAAACGCGCAGCTTGCACGAATCTTGGATGATTACTTCATCACCGCCCCCGGCGCAAACGTCGAACGCATGACGGCAACTCTTAACGATGACTCGTTCACCGTTACTATCCGCAAGCGCGAGATTCAGGTGCCCGACGAGGTTGAAATGGACTACGCCGATTATCTCAGCGTGGAATCCCTCATGGCAGCGCAGGCCGCAGAAGCCGTGGAAATCACCACGGAGTATCTGACCGCCGCCGCGATCATGAATACGACCAACTTCGGCAGCGCGACCAACAGCGCAGTTGCTTACACTGAGGCGAACATTGCGACGATTGACTTTGTGCGCGATGTTTATGCTTCATTGGAGCGCGGACTGGACAAGGGCGAGGTGTTTGATACCGTCGTCCTTAGCTCGCAAGTCTATAAGCGCATCCGCCGCTCTACGTTGCTGAAAAACTACGTTGTGTCACAACTCGGCAAGGGATACGAAGTGAACACAAGCAACCTTCAACTCGCGTTCGCGGATGTTGGCATCAAAAAGGTGCTAATCGGCAACAGCGTGTATAACAGCGCGGCAGACGGCGCAACGCCAGTTATGTCCCGCATCTGGGGCAATACCTACGTGTGGTGCGGTGCAAGCGGAGACACCGCTAGCGCGCTGGAAGATGGAATCTCGACGCTGCAAGGCGCGGGCGTTAATGCCTATTGGGATTCTTACACGCCCGCAGACGGATACGGCGTGGATACCTACCGCGAAGAGAAAACGGAGTCGAACATTGTTCGCACAAAAACCTCGAAAGCACCCTACATTGCGAACGGCAATGCCGGAGACCTTATCGCCACACAATACAGCTAGTCTCTAGTTTGAACTAGATTCACAAAGCCCGCGCTTGGAAACAGGCGCGGGTTTTTGCTTGCCAATAACCGCATCCTATAATAGCTAGTCTGCACCTATGGCAAAAGAAACACCATCAAACGACAGGCAAGTTGACGCACTTAAACGGCAGATTGCCAAACAGGAATCAGAATTAGACACGCTGAAAGGCAAGGCGCTAACGAAGGTCGCAAAGACCGACGATTCGTTCTCTGGATACAGCGGCAAATACAAAGACATTCGCACGGGCGAAATCGTTGCGCTAAAGGTTCTCGACGCGCACGAGGTTCGCTTTCTTCGCACGCACCTAGTCAAAGGCGAGAACACAAGCGGCGATTACACGGCGGCGGATTTCCGTAGGCTTTTTGACAAGCTCTAGGAATATGGCATCAAAGCTATTCGTGCCGATTCTCGACAACGGAACTGGCATCATAAAGGCGCAATATGTCTATTCCGCTTTAACGGCGCTGACGGGACGCGGCATCGCGCTTGCTCGCTTTTCTCAGCCCTACCCAACTAGGATAATGAACATGGCAACTGCCACGTTTCTTTCTAGCGATTGCGATGAAATGCTGATTATAGATTGCGACATTAACTTCACCCGCGACGATGTGGATAAGTTGCTATCGCATGAAGTTCCGCTTGTGTATGGCCTTTATCCAAAGAAAGCACTTCCTCTGCAATGGTGCGTTGCCACGTTGACCGATGAAAACCCGTTCGGCGGCGACGAGCCGCTTGTGGAAGTCAAACGCGCAGGGCGGGGCTTTATGCGCGTGCATCGCAGCGTTTTCGAGAAGATGAAGCCGCTAGTGCCAGAGTATCACAACCACGGGCGACCAGAGTGGCAATTCTGGCATGAAGGGTGCGATAATGACGGCGAGTGGCGTAGTGAAGATTGGTGGTTTTGCGACAACTGGCGAAAGTTAGGTGGAAAAGTATTGGTGGATCAAACTATATGCTTGCAACATATAGGCGATTACTCTTATGGTGCGCCTATTCCTAACAACTCCTAACCACATACTAACATGGCAGACCTCGCAGTAACAGCAGCTAACGTCCTTAAATCTTCAAACGGCACTATCGCCGTTTTGACAGCATCAACCGCAATTACTCGCGGTCAATATATCTACACTCTTGCCGCAGGAACGGCGGGACTCGCGGACAGCAACGGCACGACTCCGGCCAATAGCGTCACGGGCATTGCGCTCGCGGACGTTGCGACGGGGCAACCCGTGCCATACGTGCCGACAGACACGGCTCTGACTACGGGCTTTACAGCAAGCGCGGCGGGCGTCACTGTTTATCTCTCCAACACTCCCGGCGGTGCGACTGAAACCTATGCCGACATTGCTAGCGGTTCAACGGTCATTATTCTCGGCAATATGACGAGCACGACCGTAATGAAATTCTCGCCACTTGTAGGCGGCGTGAAGCCGTAAGGCTATGGCCTTGGATTTCAAGGCAGCATCGTTGCGGGCGTTTAACGCCATGCTCAGTTCGTCTATGTATGGCGACACGCTTTCCTTCAACGGCAAAAGCTATGCGTGCATTGCTCCGCCGATTGAATACACGAAGCGCATGGCGACCGCGAATTATGAAGAGCAGATGCCAGCAACCTTTCAAATGCTG
>Ga0181359_1000121_pt1 | contig 15530 bp, 20 predicted proteins | sample Fa13VDMM15SD_FD_141229 | JGI IMG/M metagenome (GOLD analysis project Ga0181359, IMG submission 141229) | Freshwater viral communities from Lake Michigan, USA - Fa13.VD.MM15.S.D | ecosystem: Environmental > Aquatic > Freshwater > Lake | place: USA: Michigan | collected 2013-09-24 | reverse complement strand
AGAAATTTAGCAAAATCGCAACCGTACATGTTTTGTTCGTTCATGCTACTGACTCCAAGTTAAGTTTATTGACCAGTTCGACTTCGTACCCCATCTTGGCAATCAGAGCCAAGACCTGGCTGGTAAGAGTCGCAGTGCCTGCAATGCGAGCAAACAGTTTGGCTTGTTCGCACACGGGGTAGGCTTTAGGCACCCCGTAAACCTCGCGGATGTTGATGATGATTCTCATGCTGACTTCCTCGCAGAGATGCGCACCACGGTGAAGGACTCACCTTGGCTGGTGTGCGCGGTGATCAACTGGCGCGATGGCTTGAGGTGCATCGCAATCGATTGCCAGTCGACGCTGATCTTGCCGTCGGGCTCGCTGATAGCGGCGCGGTAGAACAGGCCCTCAACCACTGACTCGCCGGAGTCAACCAGCTCTTGCCGCAAGGCGGCTTCTTCTTTTTTCAGATCGGCGATCTGAGCTTTGACCTGGGCCATACGGTCAACGACTTGACCAAGGATGTTTTCGATTTGCATACTTTTCTCCAAAAAACCAGGCCGTTGTCGGTCGCCTGGATACACCGCCAATACCCGGCACGCCGGGCATTGGAAGGGGCCGAAGCCCCAACCATCACGCTACTTCGCAAGTCACTTCTGCGACGTCTAGGATGCCAGCCAACCGACCGTTGGCGTTGATCGAATATTCGATCTGTTCCAGCGTCGGCTTGTAACTGCCGCTGTAATCGGCCCACTGGCCACACTTACGTGTGCCCTCGAACCACACCAGGTAAACGGCGTTGCCTTGCGGCACGCCCCGAACCGTGTACACCTGGGCGTCAGGGTGCTCACCGCGCACCACCAACAGGCCAGGGCGAATGTCAGCTTTCTTGTACTGCATTGCACTCTCCAAAAAACCAGGCAGTTATCGGTCGCCTGGATACACCGCCTAAACCCGGCACGCCAGGCTTAGGTGACGGGGCCGAAGCCCCTGGGGTCAGAAGTTGTAGTCGTAAAACTTGACGGGCTGGTCGTTCAACCTGAATCTGCGACCGTGTGCATCTTTCCAACCTTGCTTGCCCAAGCGAATGCGCACCACGGGGTTGCCGGGATTGCTGTTGATGTTCCACCGTTGGTCGCATTGATTGACGCAATGCGCGCTGAAGCCACCGACGTGGAAGTCGAGCTTGACGCTGTCGTCGCGCTCGGCGTCCATCTCGCGTACTTCGATGGTTTTGTCGCTGATGACTTTGACCACCTCGTAGGGGTTAACGTCGCTGAAACCGTAGTGATTGGCAAACTGGTTCATATCAATCTCCAAAAGACCAGGCCGTTGTCGGTCGCCTGGATACACCGTCAAAAGGCAGCACGCTGCCCTTTGATCCTTCCTTCGCACTCGGCAGCCTGGGGGGCTGAGTCTTAGCGGTCTGGCCTTTAGGTTCCCTGGTGGGTACTGCTTAATCGGCTGGTTCCCTTTTTGTATCCCCCTGGTCCTTCGGGGCCGTCTCGTTTCCGAGCACAGCCCAATCATAACAAGACATTGACAGTGCCTGTCAATTATTTTACAAACTGTTATTGCGATTTCACATCTATTTTTTGGCCGCGTTTTGCCACTTGACCTTGGAAACTGAAATCCCCTAGAATGTGGGCGGGAAGATGCGTCCTCCTAAAACCGACTAACCGAGCCGCCGATAAGGCGGCTTTTTCATTGGAAAACCCATGAAGCAAATCACCATCACCATCGGCGACGATGGACGAACCACCGTCGAGTCGAGCGAGGGTGGCGAGCCTTATGAATGCGAAACCATTGAGGAGTGCCGCCAGTACGTTGATCAGATGCTGGCCGAAGAAAGTGGAGAAGGTTCCCAGGAACAGGCCATGGAAGGCGAAGAAGACTATGGCCAAGCCTGGAACGAAGAAGCCGCTCAGCGGAAACCCCAACCCGGCCTGATGGCCTAAACCCCGGAGAACGACCATGCAAGACTATTCCAACCCCGCCAGCCGTAACACCATGCGCGCCGCTGGCAACCCTATGAAAACCGGTGCAGCCATTGGCGGTGGCGGCAATCAAACCCAGGGCGCTGGCACGATCCCCAGCAAAGTCTCGGTGCCCCTGCCTGGCACTAATGAAACCCAGCCCGCGTACAAAGGCGGCACGGCCAAGATGCCTATGGGCTTCAACGGCGGCTTGATCCCTGGGAAAATCTAATGGCCACGAAGCCCGGCTTGTATGCCAACATCCAGGCCAAACGTGCCAGGATCGCGGCGGGCTCTAACGAGCGCATGCGCAAGCCAGGTGCCAAGGGTGCGCCAAGCAAGGCCGACTTCGTGGAGTCTGCAAAGACGGCCAAGAAGGGCATCATTGGCAAGGCCATGCGATGAAGTCTCCAGCCTGGCAACGCTCCGAGGGAAAGAACCCCGAAGGGGGCTTGAACGCGAAGGGCCGCGCCAGCGCCAAGGCTGAGGGCATGAACCTGAAGGCCCCGGTCAAGTCAGGCGACAACCCGCGCCGGGCCAGCTTCTTGGCCAGGATGGGCAACATGCCTGGTCCAGAGCGCAAGGACGGCGAGCCCACCAGGCTGCTGCTGAGCCTGAATGCCTGGGGCGCTTCATCCAAGGCAGACGCCAAGGCCAAGGCTGCGGGCATCAGCAAGCGCAATGGCCTGGTGCGCAAGCACATGAAGGACTGACCAGTGAAGAAAGCAAGCCGAGCCAACGCCCGCCATGCCGACCTGGCCGGAGCGCCGCCCAAGCTGGCGACGCTTGACGACTTGGAAGTGCCGACGGTTGCCAAGCCTGGGAGAGCGCACGCCTCGAACAAGTCAAGCAGCACGAAGAAGGGCGGCGAGCTAAAGATCAACCTCAAAGCCGTGGCGCAGGCCCTGGTCGATGAGGGCTACGACCCAGCCGTGGAGATCATCAGCATCCTCAAGAAGCAGGTGCCGATCTACGACAACAGCGGCACGCCAAAGCTCGACCCGAAAACCAAGAAACCGATCATGCGTGACGCCCTGGACCCAGACACCAAGCTGCGCATGCTCAATGAGATGCTGCAATACACGCAACCCAAACTGAAGGCGGTCGAGATGAAAATCTCCGGCCACCTGGACCTGACCAATGAGCAACTCGACTCCCGTCTTGAGATGCTATTTGCCAAGGCGATGAAATGAAGATCGACGACATAGACCTGAGCAAGCTGGACCTCAGCAGGCTCACGATGGAGGAGAAGCTCCAGGTCTATGAGCTGATGCGTCTGCGTGACATCCGGGCAAAGCGCAACCGCCTGGCGATCTACTCGGCATATGCCAAGCAAGTCGAGTTCCACAACGCTGGCGCGTCGTTCCGTGAACGGCTCTTCATGGCAGGCAACCAGCTTGGCAAGACAGTGGCCGGAGCTTTCGAGGTCGCCATGCACGCGACGGGTCGTTACCCTGATTGGTGGAAGGGCAAACGCTTCCCCTATGCCACGCGCAGCATGGTGGGCTCCGAGTCTGCTGAGCTGACACGCAAAGGGGTGCAGCGCCTTCTGCTTGGCCCGCCTGAGATGCGCGACGAATGGGGCACTGGCGCGATCCCGCACGCTTGCCTGCGCGACACGTCAATGAAGCAAGGCGTGCCCGATGCCGTGTCCAGCGTAGTGGTCCGCCATGAGTGCGGCGAGGACTCGGTAATCCAGTTCAACAGCTACGACCAGGGCCGCACGAAGTGGCAGGCCGACACAGTGGACTTCGTCTGGTTCGACGAGGAGCCACCGCTGTCGATCTACTCGGAGGGCTTGACCCGTACCCAGGCAACCAATGGCCAGGTGTTCGTCACCTTCACGCCATTGCTGGGCATGTCCGACGTGGTGAAGCGGTTCCTCATCGACAAGCCTGCCGGGTCCAACGTCACTACCATGACGATATACGACGCAGGGCATTACACGGACGAGCAGCGCGAAGCGATCATCGCCAGCTACCCAGAGCACGAACGAGAGGCCCGGGCAAAGGGCATTCCTATCCTGGGCAGTGGGCGCGTGTTCCCAGTTGCCGAAGAGGCGATCAAGATACGAGCTTTCCCCATACCGCCGCATTGGCCGCGCATCACCGGCATCGACTTCGGCGTGGACCACCCGACCGCAGCCGCTTGGCTGGCATGGGACCGAGACAGCGACACGATCTACGTCACCGACACGTACCGCAAGAGTGAGCCCGGCATCGCAGGTCACGCCATGGCTGTTCGCGCCAGGGGTGAGTGGGTGCCCATCGCATGGCCGCACGATGGCTTGCAGCGGGACAAGGGCGGATCGGGCGAGCAGTTGGCCAAGCAATACCGCGACCAGGGGCTTAACCTGTTGAAGGAAAAAGCGACATTTGAGGATGGCAGCAACGGCGTGGAGGCCGGGCTATCCGACATGCTTACACGCATGCAGACCATGCGCTTTCGAGTGTTCGCTCACCTGGAAGATTGGTTCGAGGAGTTCCGCCTGTACCACCGCAAGGACGGTATGGTCGTCAAGCTCACCGATGACCTGATGTCCGCTACCAGGTACGCGCTGATGATGCGCCGCATGGCCAAGACACAGGAAGAATCCGAAGCCAGGATACGGACCAACCGTCCACCAGTCGCCCCGGCATTTGGGGTATTCGATGAAGTCACAGGATACTGAGAGGTAATTTGTATGTTTGCTGGTCTTACCCCGGAGAAGATTAAACAAATTGAAGAACAGAAAGCTAAGGATGACGCCGCTGCCGATAGGGCGCGTGGCGGCGGCGGTACAAACGCCTTGGCGCGGATAAAGCGCGGCGCTGCCCAAAACCGGGCGTCCGTCATTGCGGCACCAACCACGGGGGGCCTTATCAGCGATCAGATGACAGGGTCACCCTACGGCTCAAATCCAAACACCCGTTCCCGGTACCGGTAGTAGAGGAGATTGCCGTGAACCATGACGATATACATGCGCGTATCAGGGAAGATATGGCTAGGCAGCAAGCTGAAGATGCGGCCAGACGAGCTGCTGAAGCAGATAGGCGAGCTGCTGAAAGAGAGGCCATAGAGCGGCCTATAAGAGAGGCGGCTGCCGCTCGCGCCGCAGGTGGCGGCGGTACAAACGCCCTAGCGCGGATAAGGCGCGGCGCTGCCAAAAACCAAAAAACCTTTGTTCCGGCACCAACCACGGGGGGCCTCATCAGCAATCAGATGACAGGGCCATCCTACGGCTCAAATCCAAACACTCGTTCCCGTTCCCGGTACCGGTAGTAGCAAAATGCCCGCCGATTACATGACCCCGGCAATTGACCTTAGCGCATACGGCCAAGGCAAGATGGCCAAACCAAGCAAGATGACGATGGGCACGTCGGTAACCGCCATGGAGGGTTCGTCCCCAGTCGGTCCTAAAGTTCAAGCCCTGGGCGTGCAGCAAGCTGGCGTCCAGGTTCCGACAGGTGCTCTTGGCCAAGGCTTGGCTAGACCGCCAGTCGCCGGTCAGGCAGCCCCGACAGGTGGCCTTATTGGCAATCAGATGCTGAGGAAATAACGATGATGCAAGACACCCCGGTCGAAGAAGACCAGCAAGCAGCCAAGGAGCGCATGGAGGAGAAGCTGCAAACCTTCGGCACCAACATGGGCCATCAGCGCGATGAGTGGATTCGTTCGCGCTACAGCTACGGCGTGGACAAGCGATGGCTCGAAGACGAGGACCAGTACAACGCCAAGGACAACATCAACAAGGCAGCCAGCCAGATGATGACAAGCGTGGAGCAGGGCTACCCTGTAACCACGCAGCAGGCCAAACCTCACCGGTCAACCGTTTACATTGGTCTGACACGTCAGAAGTCCAACGCGGCAGAGGCCCGCCTTGCCGACATCCTGCTGCCCACCGATGACCGCAATTGGGGTATCCAGCCCACACCTAAGCCTGATCTGATGACCATGGCGCGTGATGAGCAAATGGCGGGTGACAAGGAAACAGGCGAGCCGCTGCTGAATCCTGATACCCAGGAGCCGCTGCGCATGAAGGACATTGCTCGGGCTGCCATGGATGTGGCGCGCAAGAAGGCCGAGGCCATGCAGTTGGAGATCAACGACCAGCTCATTGAGTGCGACTACAACGCCGAAGTGCGCAAGGTGATCCACAACTCAGCAGTGCTGGGCACCGGCGTGGTCAAGGGGCCTGTCGTCACCAACCGCACGCGCAAAGCCTGGCAGCCGTACAGGGACATGGAAGGCAACCAGATTCACACCTTGGAGATCGTCGAAGAGATCAAGCCCGCGTCGTTCAGCGTCGACCCGCGCAACGTCTGGCCAGACCCGGGCTGCGGCGACAGCATCCACAACGGCAAGGGCATCTATGAGCGCGAGCAGCTTACGTCGCGCCAGGTGCGTGAGCTGGCCAAGCAGCCGGGCTTTATGAAGGCGCAATTGCGCAAGGTGCTGGAAGAAGGTCCAAAGAAGTCGGCCACGTTCCAGGAGCTGAAGGACGAAGACCAGCGCGACATCGCACGCGACGTCTACGAGATGTGGACCTACTGGGGCGAGGTCGAGCACGAAGACCTGGAAGCCACAGGCGTCAACGTGGGTGAGAAGGACGAGCTGCGCAGCATCAGCGCATGCGTCGTAATGATCAACAGCACCGTGGTCAAGGCATTCCTGAACCCCTTGGAAGGCGGCGACTTGCCTTATGACTTCTTTGTCTGGGAGAAGGTAGCAGGCAGCGTGTGGGGCTACGGTGTGCCATACCTCATGCGCGCGCAGCAGCGCGTGCTCAATGCGGCATGGCGTCAGATGATGGACAACTCGGGCGTCACCAGCGGCCCGCAGATCATTGTCAAGGCTGGCACGATCCAGCCAGCAGACAAGCAGTGGCAGCTCAGTGCCCGCAAAATCTGGTACGCAACCGACGACGTGGACGACGTGCGCAAAGCCTTTACGGCTGTCGAGTTCAACAGCCACCAAGCCGAGCTGGCTAACATCATCAAGATGGCCATGGAGCTGGCCGACCAAGAGACTGGCGTGCCAGCAATCACCCAGGGCGAGAAGGGCGCAGCGCCTGACACCGTGGGTGGCATGCAGATGCTGATGAACAGCGCCAACGTGGTCCTGCGCCGCCTGGTCAAACAGTTCGATGACTCGGTCACCAAGCCGCACATCCGCCGGTACTACGACTACAACATGATGTACAGCGAGGACGAAGAGATCAAGGGTGACTTCAGCGTCGACGCACGCGGCTCTAGTGCCCTGCTGGTGCGCGACATCCAGAACCAGTCGTTTCTAAACCTGCTTGCCGCTGCTGCTAACCCGGTATTTGGTGTTTACCTGGACACGCAGAAGCTGTTTGAGAAAGCATTGCAAGCACAGCACATCGATCCCAAGGACGTGTTCAAGCCGGAAGACGAGCTGGAGAAGATTAAAGAGCAGATGGCCAACCCGCAGCAGCAACAGCAGGCACTTGACCCGCGTGTCCAGGCTGCACAGATTCGCGCGCAGACAGACATGGAAAGAGCCAAGGCGCAGAACGCAGGCGACATGGCAGAGATTCAATTGCGCCAAACCCTTGCTCAGCAAGAAGGCGAGCTACGCATGGCCGAGCTGCAAATGTCGCGCGAGATCGAAATGCTGAAGATGTCGAACAGCCAGAACATTAGCCTGGAAGAGATCAAAGCAAAGCTGGCCGACACGGCTATCCGCGAACGTGGCAAGAAGGAAATCTATGCCGCCGAGCAAAACCTCAAACTCCGTACCGGTTCCGGTATCTAACCAAAGGAAATTACCATGGCAGCAGTAAACGCAACCATCAGCCGCGACACCGCACCCGGTGCCGTGATCGTGACCTGGGCATTGGCCAACGCCGACACCGGCACGGCCTTCCAACTGCCTGCCGCTGGCGACATGACGTGCCACATCTTTGGCACTTTTGGCGGGGCCACCATTACCCTGCAAGGGTCAAGTGATGGGACTAACTGGCACGCGCTGACGCAGAAGGGCGGCACCGCCAACATGGCCTACACCACCGCAGCCAACCATTCACCCAACGAGATGCCGCCCTTCGTCCGCGCCATCTCGGCAGGCGGCACCGGCACGGCCATTACGGCGTCCCTTTGCTACTACCCGCGTTACACCAAAAACGCGTACTAAGCGGACAGTAGCGGGCAGTACAACATGTTGCAAGAAAACCCCTTCAGCCTTATACTATGGGCAGGGGCCTTGCGCCCAAAATATACATAGCCAGGCACTGACCTGGCTTTTTAGATGGCATGAACGATTTCACTTCCGCAACCTGGCACCAACTACGCAAATGGGCTGAAACAGAGCTTCAGCGTGCGCGTGTCAAAAATGATGCAGTCGGTCTTTCTCTCACCGACACGGCGTCACTGCGGGGCGAAATCAAAATGCTCAAACGATTTCTCGACTTGCCGAATGAGGCAACTCGGGGTGTGGTGGTTGAGCCGGACGAATAGTCCCGCATGACCTTGTGAGTAAGCCACCGAAAGGTGGCTTTTTTATTGGAGAGCATTGTGGAAGAAACTGAACTGTCTCAGGAAGAGGCTCAAAAACTTTGGAACGAGGAAGCTGACAAGCTCGATGCCGGTGATTATTCACCCGCGTTTGAGTCTCAAGCATCTGCGCCGGGCACACCGCCGCAGGAAACCCTTGATCTGGAGGACGCATCAACCCAAGTACAGGCGGCTGATCCACTCGCCGGTCTCCCGGAGGAAGTGAGGCTTGCCCTTGGCAAGATCACCCAACTGGAGCACGCAAATGCTCAATTGCTGCACCACGTAAAGACTGCCGAGGGTCGCGTGGCCGCGATACAGCGTGAGTTCCAGCAGGGACGCCAAGCAGCGACTTCGGTCGATGCGGCTCCTAGCCAGGGACAAATGACTGCCGCTGCCAAGAACCCCGAGAAGTGGGAGCAGCTCAAGCAAGATTTTCCCGAGTGGGCGGGAGCGATGGAAGAATACGTGGGCTCAAAGCTCAATGGTATGCAAAGCGGCGTACAGGCGATGCAAGTCGTCGACTACGTGCAGCAACAGCTTGCCGCAGAGCGCGCGTCCATGAAAACGGCCATTGAAGAAGCCCGAGTCGAAGGCCGGTACGAAGACTGGCGCGATACGGTGAATACACCCGAATTCGCGCAGTGGTTTGCGATCCAGTCTAACGAGGTGAAAGCCTTGGCCGACAGCTCGGCTGCCAGGGACGCGATCAAGATGTTGGACATGTTCCACAACTTGAAAGCAAAACCGGCAACGGAAATCAGGCAAGAGCGCGGAGCACGTCTCGCTGCGGCTGCGACGACCCGACCTGGACAGACACCGCCGCCCAAGACATTGGACGACATGTCGCCAACAGAACTGTGGAATTACGAGGCCAAGAAGCGCGAGGAACAACTCGCAAAACGCGGCTACTAACTTTTTTTTTGTAAGGAATTTCAAAATGGCTATTCAAAATTACGGCACAGTTGCATCGCGGAATTTAATCCGTGCTGCGCAAGGCATGCTTGAGCACGCCCAGCCCATCACCGTCCTTGGCGACTTCGGTACCCAGCGCGAGATGCCGCAGAATTCGACTGACACCCTGGTGTTTCGTCGTACTCTGCCATTTGGCGCAAGCACCGCAGGAACCACGATTGAGAACACCTCACGCTATGTGGGCACACCGGACATCACCGCTTCCAACTTCGTGTTGGCTGAGGGTGTGACTCCTAACTCCAACACCATTTCCTTCCAGGACGTGTCCGTTCAGCTCCAGCAGTTCGGTGTGTTGTTCAAGTACAGCTCGAAAACCGAGCAACTGTACGAAGACGACATCCCCGGCGAGATGGTCAAGCTGACTGGCGAGACCCTGGCCGAGGTGATGGAGCTGGTTCGCTACGGCGTGTTGAAGGCCGGTTCGACTGTGATCTACGCAAACGGCTCCAGCCGCGCCTCGATCAACACCGCGATCAGCCTGAATGCAATCCGCAAAGCAGCACGTACCCTGGAATCCAACCGTGCCCGCCGCGTGACCAGCCGCCTGGCTCCTGGCGTGAACTTTGGTACCCGCGCAGTGCAGCCTGCCTATGTGGTGTTCTGCCACACTGACGCAGTGTCTGACGTGCGTAACCTGCCCGGCTTTACCCGGGTGGAAGAGTACGGCAGCTTCAAGCCAATCCACGACCGTGAGATCGGTGCATGCGAAGACTTCCGCTTCGTTAGCTCCCCTCTGCTGAAGTCGTTCTTGGCTGCTGGCGCGGCAATCGGTTCGTCAGGCATGTTGTCTGTTGGCGCTGCCAACGTCGACGTGTACCCCTTCATCGTTATCGGTGAAGACTGCTGGGGCCAGGTTGCGCTGAAAGGCATGTCTGCCATCAAGCCTGTGGTGTTGAAAGCATCCCAGACCAACCACGCTAACCCACTGGGCCAATTTGGCTACGTGGGCGCTTCGACATACTTTGCTACTGTGCGTCTGAACGACGCATTTATGGCTCGTATCGAAGCTGGTGTGACCGCTCTGTAATGACTAGGGGCCGGGGCAACCCGGCTCCGTCTAACCCAAGGAAAACACCATGAGCAATGCAGCTTATTACAGCCTTCTTAACGACGGGAGATTAACTGGTGACATGATCGGTGCGGTGGAAGCCACTCCACCCGTCGCAGTTACCGGCGCAACCCTGACTTGCAGCCGCGACGTTCACGGCGGTCGAACCATCGCAATCAATGCAGCCGCAGGATGCGCAGTTACTCTGCCTAATGCGACCGGCACGGGTTCGGTATTTCGCTTTTTCATCGGCACCACCATTACATCGAACAGCACCACCATCAAGGTGAACAATGCTACCGACGTAATGTCTGGACGCGCCTTTGTTATCAGCGATGGCGCTGCTGCGGTACTTGGCTACGCCACTGCTGCCAGTTCTGACACCATCACACTCAACGGCACTACGACGGGTGGGATTGCTGGTGACATGATTGAAATTATCGACGCGTCCCCTGGAATCTTTCAGGTCAAGGTACTCACCGCTGCAACCGGCACGGAAGCAACTCCGTTCTCGGCAACTGTCTAATCTTTTTTAAGGAATTTCACCATGTCTTACAACATCGAACAAGCCAATAGTGGCTTTCTCTCGCTTACCGCTGCCGGTCTGGCTGAAGGTACTAACAGTGCCACCTTTAAGACCGCCAACACCTTGACCTTCACCAACAACGGTGTGTTCAAGTCTAAAGCAGCTACCGACAACCTGACCTTCTCGACCGGCACCGCGCTGGCCAACAGCCAGGCTTGCCTGTTTGCTGTGTGGATCAACGCATCTGGCACCGTAACGACCACTCAAGGTCCGATCCAAGCCGCAGGCGATCCTTGCCCAGTGCCCACCGCAGCGGCTTCCAACCTTACGCTGGTCGGCTTGATCAAGGTTACCACCAGCTCTGCCGCCACGTTCACGCCTGGTACTACCGACCTGTCCGCCTCTGGCGTGACCGGCGCGTACTCTGACTGCATGGACATGCCTGGCTCAGCCCAGTAAGTTGCCATCTCTCTTCTTTGAAGAGCTTTATGCAGACCGCCTTCGGGTGGTCTGCTTTTTGGCAAAACCTTTTTTTAACCCCCGGAGTAAATGATGGCAACAAAACAAAAAATCCAAGGTATTGAGATCAGCGACGATGCACCCGAAATTGACCTTGTGTCAGAGGCAAAGGACTTTGCCGCTCTTGCATCAAGCGAAGCGTTTATGAATGAGCTGGTCACGGTGATGGTCCACTCGACCACAGACGAAAACCAACCTTCCCAAGTCACTGTAAATTGCAATGGCATGAATCAACCGATCATGCGCGGCTACCCCACCACGGTTAAACGCAAGTACGTGGAAATCCTGGCGCGCATGAAAGAGACCAAGTACACCCAGATGACGCGCAACGCTGCGGCACCTGACCAGATTGATATGGTGGCCCGCCACGGCCTGGCGTACCCGTTCGACTTGGTTGAGGATAAGAACCCTCGCGGGCGCGCTTGGCTTAGCAACGTGATGGCCGAACCGGCGTAAACAAAAATGAACTTGCTTCAGCTAGTCAACCGGGCTCGCGTTGAGTGCGGTGTGTCAGGGCCTGCCCTGACTACTGCGCAAGGCCAAACAGGCGAATCCGGCAGGTTCGTCTCCTGGGTTGTGCAAGCCTGGACCGACATCCAAACAAGCAAAGAAGACTGGCTTTGGATGCGTGAGCCTTTCAATTTCAACACCGTGTCCGGCACTTGGGAATACTCAGCCACTGCTGCCGGGCTTACCGATTTTGGCAATTGGAAACGCGATAGTTTTCGTGCTTCCACCAACGGTCAAAATTACGCAGACGAACAGCTTCTGAACTACATGGAGTGGACCACGTTTCGTAACTTGTATCGTTACGCAAACATGCGCAACACCACGGCTCGCCCGGTGGTTGTGTCCATTAAGCCAGACAAAGACTTGGCTTTTGGTTCCATACCGGACGCCGTCTATGTGATTGACGGCGAGTATTACACCCAGCCGGTCACCCTGTCCGCTGACGCCGACGTCCCTCTTCTTCCTTCCCGTTTTCAAATGGCCATCGTGTATCGGTCGATGATGTACTACGCAGGGTATGAGTCCGCGCCTGAAGTGATGTCACGCGGCGAGTTTGAATACCGACGTCTGTACATGCGCATGGAGATCGACCAGCTTCCAACTTTGGTCAGTGGCCCGCCTTTAGCGTAAGGACTGACATGGCCACCGGCATGCCCCCAGTCAAGTACCAGCTCATCACGCTGCAAGGCGGGCTGGACCTGGTGACGCCGACTCTTTCCCTGCCACCCGGTGTGGCCACAGACGCAAGTAACTTCGAGGTATCGATTACCGGCGGCTACACCAGGATCGCGGGATACGAACGTTTTGACGGTCGCCCCAGTCCGTCCAACGCGACCTACACGGCCATCACCGTCGCAAGCGCCGCAACCCTGGCTGTGGGCAACACCATCACCAATCTAGCAACCACCGTATCAGGCGTGATCATTGCCATTGACGGCACAAGCGTTTTTTATACCAAGTCGGTTGGAGGCGGTTTTAGCGTTAGCAACGGCATTTACGTGGGCGCTGTGTTGCAGACAACCGTCACGGCTTTGGGTGCCAGCTCCACCGTCACCAATGCTTTGATTGCGCACTACATCTACTTGGCAGCCGAGCAGTACCGGGCCGACATTGTTGCAGTTCCTGGCAGCGGGCCTATTCGCGGAGTCGCGTATTTCAAAGGCGCAGACGTCTATGCATGGCGGAACAACTCCGCAGGCACGGCGATGGAAATTTACAAATCTACAACCAGCGGCTGGGTCTTGGTGCCCCTGGGGTATGAGCTTCAATTTAACACTGGCACGGGTGAGATTTTTGAAGGTAACACTATTGTTGGCCAGACTAGCGGCGCAACCGCCGTTGTCACCCGCGTTGCCGTCAGTTCAGGCACATGGGTTGCTGGCACGGCAGCAGGGTATATCAATTTTGCGTCAGTCACCGGAAACTTTAGCGCAGGCGAAAACATCCGCGTTGGTGGAGTTCCAAAAGCTCTTGCTGTGGCCGTGCAAGCGGCCATCACCCTGTCGCCAAGTGGCCGGGTCGATGTCTGGATCGACGACTTTGGTGGCGGCAGTCGCATTTACGGAGCGGACACCGTTAACTACGGTTTTGAGTTTGACGGCACGGTCTACACGCGCATTCGCACGGGCATGACAACGGACACCCCTGACCACGTTGTCGTTCACAAACAGCATTTATTTTTCAGCTTTGACAACTCGGTTCAGTTCTCGGGCATCGCCGACCAATACAACTGGAGCCCGGTCGTTGGGGCCGGTGAGATCGCAATGAGCGCGGTTGTTACGGCGTTTCTAGTTCAGCCAGGTAACCAATCCACAGGTGCATTGGCAATTTACTCGGATGACAACACCGCTATCTTGTACGGCACCAGCTCGGCCACTTTTCAGCTTGTGTCTTTCAACATCGGCACCGGGGCCAAAGCATTCAGTGGCCAAAACATGAACGCAAGCTACAGCTTTGATGACCGTGGCGTTATCAACATGGCGACCACGTTGAATTACGGCAACTTCGATTCGGCGTCTTTAACACTCAACGTGCGCCCGTTTATCCAAGCCCATCGCACATTGGTAACCGCAAGCGGTGTCAGCCGGGAGAAAGGTCAGTACCGGGTTTTCTTCAGCGACGGGACAGCCCTCTACGTTACTTTGAGTAACGGCCAATACCTGGGCACCATGCCCATGCAGTTTCCCAACGCCGTGACTTGTATGGCTGAAGGCGAAAAGCCGGACGGGTCCGAGACTTCTTTCTTTGGCTCGACCAACGGATACGTATACCGGCTTGACGCCGGAACGTCTTTTGACGGAGCTGAAATTCCGGCCAGCTTGGTTTTGGTGTTTAACGCCATCGGAAGCCCCAGGCTGCTAAAGCGTTTTCGCAAAGCCGCCTTGGAGATCACCGGGACCGGGTACGCTGAATTTGCGTTTAACTACGATCTGGGATACGCAACAACCGACATGGGCCAGGAAGCGGCTGTGCAATATTCAACAAACCTGGCTGCCAGTTTTTGGGACTCAGTCTATTGGGACAATTTTGTCTGGGACGGGCGGACATTGGCCCCGTCGGAGGTTGAGGTGAAAGGCACCGCTGAAAACATTTCGATCAGGATTGCAAGCAATTCTGCCGAGTTTCAACCCTTCACGATTAACTCAGCCATTCTGCATTACACACCGCGAAGAGGACTCCGATGAGCAATTCTTTTTACACGCACGGATCATTCCCGTCGACTGGATCAGCGGCCACATCGGCCACCATGCGCAACGAGCTAGACCTAATTACCCAGGGGTTTGACAAGCTGCCAACGCTGGGTGGTGCCTATGCCAACCAGGTCGTAGTCCTGTCTGCGACTGGCCTGGCCTTAGCAGCGTCTACGTCACTCAACGGCATATCGATTGGCGGCACTACCCCAGCGGCTGGCGCGTTCACCACACTGAGCGCCAGCGGCACAACCACCTTGTCCGGCCTAACAGCTTCCACGGCCTTGGCGTTGAACGCCAGCAAAAACGTCGTAAGCGTGACCAACACAGGTACGGGCAGCAACGTCCTTGCGACCAGCCCCACGCTGGTGACCCCGGCACTTGGAACGCCCTCTAGCGCGACTCTGACCAATGCAACCGGCCTACCCATCAGCACCGGCGTATCTGGCCTTGGAACAGGCGTAGCTACCTTTCTTGCTACGCCAAGCTCAGCCAATCTTGCATCTGCCGTTACGGACGAAACAGGCTCTGGCGCTTTGGTGTTTGCGACCAGCCCCACGCTGGTCACCCCAGCACTTGGAACGCCCTCTAGCGCAACTCTGACCAACGCCACGGGCTTGCCAATTTCCACAGGCGTATCGGGCCTTGGAACAGGCGTAGCTACTTTTCTGGCTACGCCAAGTTCAGCCAATCTTGCATCTGCCGTTACGGACGAAACAGGCTCTGGCTCCCTGGTGTTTGCGACCAGCCCCACGCTGGTGACCCCGGCACTTGGAACGCCCTCTAGCGCGACTCTGACCAATGCAACC
>Ga0181359_1000120_pt1 | contig 15767 bp, 22 predicted proteins | sample Fa13VDMM15SD_FD_141229 | JGI IMG/M metagenome (GOLD analysis project Ga0181359, IMG submission 141229) | Freshwater viral communities from Lake Michigan, USA - Fa13.VD.MM15.S.D | ecosystem: Environmental > Aquatic > Freshwater > Lake | place: USA: Michigan | collected 2013-09-24 | reverse complement strand
GACCGTATCTACACCGAGCGTCTAGAGTATGACCGCGACCATGCTGAGAAGGCTATCGCCAAGGGCCAACGCCTAGCCCTTACTGACCGGCTACCGCCACCTATCAGCACCGACCCAACGTGGTTTGAGTGCAAGATGTGTGCGGCGCATGACTTCTGTCACGGCAGCAAGACCACCAAGCAAGTTAACTGCCGCACCTGCGCCAATGTAACGCCATTGTCTGATTCGACATGGCATTGCGCCAAGTGGGATGCCATCGTACCAACTGACGCCCAGCATACCGGCTGCGAGAGCCACGTATTGCACCCCGACCTAGTGCCGTGGAAGCGCTTGGAAAGCCCTAGCGACTGGGTAGCCGTGTATGAGATTAACGGGCAGGGCTTGGCTAATGGTGAGCCAGGCGAGGGCGTGTACACAAGTAAAGAATTGCTTGCCAATGCTGCGGCTTGCAGTGACCCTACCGTTAACCGGCTGCGGGCTGAGTGGGATGGCAGGGTAGTGGGATGATGCTCCGTGAATACCAAACCCGCACCATTGACCAACTCTACGCCTGGTTTGAGGCAGGCAACGATGGCAACCCCTGCCTAGTCCTGCCTACAGGGTCAGGCAAAAGCCACATCATTGCTGCGCTGTGCAAGGACGCGCTGCAATCATGGCCGGAAACCCGCGTCCTGATGCTAACCCACGTCAAGGAATTAATCAGCCAGAACGCTGAAAAGATGCGCCAGCACTGGCCTAACGCACCAATGGGAATCTATTCTGCTGGTCTGAACCGTAAGGAGATGGGCGAGCCGATAACCTTTGCGGGCATCCAATCGGTGCGAACCAAGGCAAAGCAGATAGGCCACGTTGACCTAGTGATCATCGACGAGTGCCACCTTATCGGCCACAAAGACGAAGGCGGTTATAGAACTCTTTTGGCTGACCTGATAGCCATCAACACAAGCCTGCGGGTTGTCGGTCTGACGGCAACACCGTACCGGCTAGGGCATGGCTACATCACCGATAAACCGGCCATCTTTGACGCGCTGATCCAGCCTGTAAGCATAGAAGAATTGATTTTCAAAGGCTATTTGTCAACCCTGCGAAGCAAACTCACCATCACTAAACTGGAGGTGGATGGGGTTAAAAAGCGGGGCGGCGAGTACATCGAGGCTGAACTACAAGCCAAGGTAGACACCACCGACAAGAATGCTTTGGTAGTGGCTGAGATCATCAAACTGGGAGCCGAGCGCAAATCGTGGCTGATATTTTGCGCTGGTGTAGCCCATGCCCAGCATATTAAAGAGTCCTTTAATGAGCAGGGCATCATTGCCGAATGCGTGACCGGAGATACACCACCAGCCCAGCGTGACCGTATCCTGCGAGACTTCAAGGCAGGGCTAATCCGAGCGCTGACCAATGCTAATGTACTGACCACCGGCTTTGACGCGCCAATGATCGATTTGATTGCTATGCTGCGCCCTACTATGTCGCCAGGGCTTTATGTGCAGATGGCGGGTCGTGGCCTGCGGATTGCTGACGGCAAAACCGACTGCCTAGTCCTAGACTTTGCTGGCGTAGTCGAGCAACATGGCCCTATTACCGCCGTGAGGCCGCCCCTAAAGAAGGGCGACAAAGTAGGCGAAGCGCCCGTCAAGGTTTGCGACCACTGCCAAGAGATATGCGCGTTATCGGTGCGCGTATGCCCAGCCTGCGGGACACCATTCCCCGAACCCGAGCGCCCAACACTGCGCCTGCACAATCTGGACATCATGGGCGTCGAGGGCGTGGATATGGAAGTGAGTAGCTGGACGTGGCGTAAGCACATAAGCCGTGCCAGTGGCAAAGAAATGCTCTCCCTGACCTACTATAGTGGCCTAAGTGACCCGCCAGTGACCGAATACCTAGCAGTAACGCACGACGGATATGCAGGCGAAAAGAGTCGCCGCCTATTAGCTGAGATGGCGCACAATGCTGGCGTGGCACTAGACTATGCCGCCGCAGACTTGCATGAGATGGCCCAACAGCTAACCGAAGGCCGACCACCGGCCACAATTGAGTACCAGCGCAAAGGTAAATTTTTCACCGTACTACAAAGGACATGGAACCAATGAGACATCCAGAACCCCAGATCGTCACCCACTACCGCAAAACGATCAATGTCGAGCCACCAAGGGTATGCCATACCTGCGACCATTACAGTAAGGACGGAATTTGCGCCGAGTTTAAAGACGAGCCACCGGCTGATTTTGCAAGCGAACCAGGCGGGTGCAGCTTGTGGGAGTGGGAATTGCCATTTTGAAACCTAAACCCAAACCCGAAACCCATGCCTAAACCTAAACCCAAACCCGAAACCCAGCCCTCAGAACACCTTGAACAGGTGCGCTTTGTGTCGTGGTTTAGGCGCCAGTGGCCGGACGTGCGTATCTTTGCAATACCCAATGGTGGAGGGCGTAGCATGGCCCAGGGCGCAGCATTTAAAGCCGAGGGCGTAAGCCCAGGAGTGCCCGATTTATTCGTACCTGCCTGGTCGCTGTGGGTGGAGATGAAACGCCAGACTGGTGGCGTGGTGTCGCCAGTGCAGCGGGATTGGATCGAGTATCTGCAAAGCATAGGCCACCAGGTGATTGTGGGAAGGGGCTTTGAGAATGCTAAGAGCCAAATTGAAGGCATAAAAAAGCCCCAGTGAAGGGGCTTTGTGGGGCAGGGTTATCGTCTACCTAAAATCAAGCGCAGTAGCAGGGCTAGTACAGCGTAGATCATGCTTCTCCTTTGCCCTTGCAAGTGCGGCACGTTGTGCCGTCGTGCATACCTTCCCCGCTGCCGCTACAAGCATCGCATATGCCGGTTTCGTAGTCTCCGCATTCTTCGCCCATGTAGGCGTCGTCGTCGTCGTCGCAGTAATCCATCATGCGCTCCATTGTTGTGCCATTGCGTTGGCAATGCCTAAATATGTCGTGCTGCGTAACTTCCACCTGTCCGCGCTGGGTGGCAGCAAATGCACCCGTGCCTCCCGTCCCTCCACGATGTTGGTGGGGGTAAGCAAGGGTAGCCCTTTGAGCCACAGGCAAGTCGCCTTCGTCTCGCCGTGACCGAATTGCCAAGGTTGGATGATCTGGTCAGGTTTGCGTATGCGCGAGGATATGATGCTTATGGGGTTCTCCACGCAAATTCGGGGGACAGGCGCGTCCAAAAGAATGCGGACAAAGTCCAAGGCGGCATTCTGCACCCCGCTGGCTCGCTTAGCTGCAAACCACTTAGCACCTGATACCGCGAGGTGCGTACAGGGCGGGTGCGCGATCATCAAGTCCCACCCGTGGTCTAGGATCTGGGTAACGTCCCCTTGGTAGTGGTCACCCAGTGGGCTATCACTAGGCAACAAGTCGCAGGATAGCGCGTAGTGCCCAGCCCGTAGGAAGGCATCACGCACCGCGCCCGAGTACTCACAGGCGACTAGCACTCTCATGCTGCAAGTTCCCTGAATAGCTGGATAGCCCGATCCAAGGGCATCAAGTTCAGCACCTCATCGGCGTTTAGTTTGTCTTTGAGGTCAGGCCTCGCCAACCACTTAGACAATGTCGCAGCATCCATTTGTGTAGACTCAAACAAAACCTCTGCCCTGCGGTACAGAATACGCTTAGACATCGATTTCTTCAGATCTCGCGCGTACAGGTATGCGGTCAGTAAATCATCAATCACAGACTCTGCATTTTGAGCAAAAGAGAAATCGTTGTATTTCATTGGCGGCAATGTCTTCGCGTATGCCTCCAACGCGAGGTAGAGCGTATTCGGATAAATTGAGGTAGGCGCTCCGTGGCCTGAATTTTCTGCACTACCGGCCTTTTTGCCGTCTACATAAATAGTAGCCTCAAAGCAGTGGGTTTCGTGCGATGCAAATTCTGAACGCTTGACATTTTTGAGTTCGATTTTCATAATTGGCTCCAAAGGTTACAGGTTAAAAAATAAGACAAGGGCCAGCGCAAGGCCTATAGCGCACGCAAGGGCTATATCGGCCAACGGGTAGGATACTGGGTCGGGTTTGTAGTGTTCGCGCATGATTGTTACTCTAGTTTAGTGTCCGGCTAAGATTAGCCCGCAAGCACTGGCGCGCAGCGCTTGCAGAAAACCCTATCCCCGCGCGTAATGCACGGGCCGCTCATATAGCCCTTTTTCGTCCCTATAAACGGACACATAATGCCCGTACCGCGTCCCGTCATCATAGGTAAGGGATAGGGTTGTTTCATAAGGTATCGGTCGCCCGTCCCACATATGCGGGATGTGTTCCGACTCAAGCGCTTCGCTCAGGGTTTGAAATCGATTATTTTTCATATGGTGCAGCATCCACAGCATGGCGCATCCTCACACCGGCCGCGCGCGTTGCGCGTAAAGTGCGACGGGCCATATTCACCCATCAGGGTAATCTTATTCAGGTCCGGCGCCAGCGTAGCGCGTTTGGTCCGGCCGTCGTAATAAATCAATGCGCCGGGCTTAAACGGCGCGCCAGTGGCCGCGCACCGGCCGGAATAACGTGCGCGCATAGTCTTATTCATATGTCACCCCATTAGCTAAGATACGGGTTAAGTTAGCGGCCGGTACATGGCGCACTGTCCCCCCGTTTTCGTGGCGCACCCACGTACCAGCAAAATCAACGGATACGACTGGACCGTTGACGTCAACTACGCGGCCGCGCGCGTCACCCACGTTTTTATCGCACCCCAAGCGACGGACCACGTCGCGCGAAAATGTAACGCGGTCCCCTACTGAAAATTTAATCATGGTTTATTCCCCCACAATTGAGTTAGCAAACACAAAGACATACCCGCGCCCGTCGGCACTGTCGCCATAACACATGGCGGATAAATCCCATTCCAAATCGTGTTTTTTGACCAGTGCTTTAACGGCCTCAAAATGCACCATTTCATTTGACAGCGAGTTAACATATGGGACCGTGGCGGTAAAGCCACTATTTGTGTAGGCCTTGATACGCGAGTCGGTTCTATTTGTTCCGGGTAGAAATTTGGTGTGTATAGCTATCATGGTTTACCTTTTTGGTTATGACGTGCACAATGCGCGCCCCTAAACGGCCGTTGCGCGGCCGTTTAGAGAATGCACTATGCGGTAGCTAGCATAATTGTCCGGCGCCGATCATGGCCCGCAGCATGGTCCGCGATGACCACATCGCGCGCCTGTATCCGCGTGCCACTACATAGCGTGCACTTGGCGCACGTCGATTTTTTACCAGCTTCCGCACTGGCCGGGCAAATTGTCTCTCCGGGTTGTTTATCGACGCCTACGGATACCCGAAAAACGCGCATACCAAACAAATTGGCTAGTGCAGCTTGTTCGAGGGTATCGGCCGATGCCATCGCCAATGGGGACCATGCAGCATGGTCAAAATTGTCGTTTTGCCATTGATGGGTATATCCGCGCACACCGGCCGCGTAGCGGGTAATTTTGGCCCACATCCGCACTGGTGCGGCCGCGCCATCGCCATATGTGCCAATCCGGACTACTTTACCGGCCATTGCTTTTGCAATAGTGGCCGGATCCGCGCGCACGTAGCGGCCGCGCAAATACGCGTTATAAACCGCCAGCACTGACTTTGCGACTTGTACGTAGCATGGCACTTTTCCCGTTTTGCGTGCCAATTTTGGTCGATGCTCGCACTGGCCGCATATGCTCTCATCATCACCGGTTTGCAGTGCTTTGACCGGGTTAACGTCACTGCGGATGATAAAGCTCTGCACAATGTCACCCGTTTTGCCGTTTTTACTTGCGCCGGTGATTTTGTTGACGATAACGACAATTGGCGCGCCATCGATGATCGAAGGGCCTTCGTATGCGATGTATCCGAGAATTTTTTGGTTTTCCATAATTTTCCTTTGGTAACGGGACAATTCCCGCCACTGCGCCCGCACTGGGCGCAGTAGCTGGGACTGTCAGGGCCTGTCGTAAAGTGTGTCCGAATAAGGCCGCCCTTCAATCTCGGCCTCATGCCTAGCCCAGTAGCACACGTGGCAGCGCTGAATAATGTAGGTAATTTGTTCAAGGCTCATCTTTTCTCCAATAAGGGTTATCGGGACAATTCCCGCCACTGCCTACAAAATAGGCAGTAGCTGGAGCTGTCAGCCAACAATGAATTCGTCGTTGCTTACAACGCTGTACGCTAGGGCTATTGCCATAATTTCGTTTTGCGACTTGTTGCTACGAGCTGCGCGGTACAGTGCAGACAGTGCGCGCGCCATGTAGTCTGCGCCAAGGGTTTGGCCGTATTTAATTGTGAGTGTTACTTCGCGGGTTTCTGATTTAGTCATGTGGTTTCTCCTGTTTTTGGTGCCGCACTATTGCTGCACCATGGTTGTTAGTGTAGCGGATTTTGTAGCATGCGACAGAATTTATTGCACCATTTTGTAGGGGTTTACCCTTAGTTTTTCTTGCACAAATGCATATTTTTGCATTTATGCATTTGTGCAAATAGGGGCAAAACAGCGCTTTTCATGCATCATTGCACACACACCTTAAGGTGTGTGCAAATGTGCAAGCGATGCGGATCGTTTTATGCGTGATAATTCGATGGTTATGGAACTATTGGGGTGATTTATGGCCAGACCTTGCAAAGTGGATACGGTTCAATTTAGGCGGCGTTTAAATGACCAGGAACGGGCCATTTTGCTCGCAGCTGGAGCTGGGTGCCTGACCCGTGGATTTCGCGATCTACTGGCGATTTATGCCACGCTGCACAATGCTGGATATAGACCAGACAGTAATATTTTGGACTGGATAGTTACAAAAAATACTGGTCAGTAATTTAATTGTGGCTTGGTCAGGTATGGCCGGGAGGCTGCCACCTTCTTTTTCCCCTTCCCCTTCGCTTTCCCTGGCGCTCGCCAGCCCGCCAGCTGGTCGATTCTCTCTGCTGCGCTACTTGATACAACGGGCGTTATGTTAAGTGCGCCGGCCAGTGTGCACAACCTGTTGACAGCGATTTTGATGGGGGGGGGAGGGGTGCTGTTGGCTTGTAAAAGTTACGGGAGCCTCCCCCGTTCTGAAAAAAGTAAAAAAGCCAAATTTAAAAAGTAAAAAAGCCAAATTTAAAAAGTAATACAATGTCTCAAACTTCCCGAAAGGATAAAAGTGTCTGAACCAAAAAAGCGTGGTCGTCCGGTAAAGATGACTATCCAGCGTTATGCTGACAATCCTCCACTGGTGTTACCAAAGACTGACCACCAAAGAATCAAGGAACTCAAAGAGTTGATGATTCGTTCTGGCGGGAAGGATGTGGCCGAGAAGGTAATCCAGATTGCACTTGACGACAATCACCCAGGTCAGATGACGGCGCTAAAGATGTGTATAGACCGCACACTGCCGGTGAGTATGTTTGAAAAGGATAAGCATCAAAGAAGTGCAGTCACCATCAACATCACTGGTTTAGGGCAAACCACGGTTGAGCCAACAATCCTTGAAGCAGAGGATATTACTGATGTTTCCAATGTCTAATAAAACCAATGTCTGACCTAACATTTAGCCTACTACCCTGGCAGCAAACCGTATATACAGACCAAACGAGGTTCAAGGTTATTGCTGCTGGACGGCGTTGCGGTAAATCTAGGCTGGCGGCAACTACGCTGATTATTGAGGGGCTGCGGTGTCCACAGGGGTCTGCGGTGCTGTATGTAAGCCCTACGATGGGGCAGTCGCGGCAGATTATTTGGGACTTGTTACTTGATCTGGGGCGGGAGGTTATCCAGTCGAGCCACGTCAATAACTTGGACATTACGCTGATCAATGGTGCAAGGATACATGTGCGCGGTGCGGATAGGCCGGATACGTTGCGCGGGGTGAGTTTGACGTATGCCGTGTTGGATGAGGTGGCTGACATTAAGCCAGAGGCTTGGGAGCAAGTTATTCGGGCGTCACTGTCAGACAAGAAGGGTCGGGCCATGTTTATTGGTACGCCCAAGGGCAGGAACTGGTTCCATGATTTGTGGAAGTTGGGGCAGGGTGAGCAGGATAAGGATTGGAAGTCTTGGCACTTCACCACGGCTGATAACCCCTTGATTGACCCAGATGAGATTGAGTCAGCCAAAAAGACGCTATCTACTTTTTCTTTCAAACAGGAGTACATGGCGTCATTCTCTAATGCTGGCGCAGATGTATTTAAAGAGGAATGGCTGAAGTATGGTGTTGAGCCTGAGCATGGCAGCTATTTTGTGGCGGTTGACTTGGCGGGGTTTGAAGAAGTTGCAAGGCAGGCAGCCAACTCTAAGAAGCGCCTGGATGAGACGGCCATTGCCATTGTGAAGGTGACGGATGAGGGGGTGTGGTTTGTCAAAGAGATTCAGCACGGGCGGTGGGATATTCGTGAAACGGCGTCCAAGATACTGATGGCAATGCGGGAATACCGGCCACTAAGTATTGGGATTGAGAAGGGGGCTTTGAAGAATGCTGTACTGCCGTATTTGAGTGATTTGATGCGAAAAAACAATGTGTATAGTCACATTGTTGATTTAACGCACGGTAACAGGAAGAAGACTGATAGAATCATCTGGTCATTGCAGGGGCGGTTTGAGCATGGCAGGGTGGTATTGAACAGCGAAGAAGAGTGGGATGACTTTGTTGACCAGCTTCTTATGTTCCCATCACAAGGTGTTCACGATGACCTGCCGGATGCATTGTCATACATTGACCAATTGGCCGTTACAACCTACTTTGAAGAAGCAGAAGACGAGTGGGAGCCAATGGACATAATTGCTGGAATATAAGGTAAATCATGGATCAAAACGATTTCGAAGAACCTTCAGAAAGCGACAAAGAGCTTACGGACTTTGTTGTTAGCCATTGTGACCGCTGGCGTGACTACCGCGATACCAATTTTCTCCCAAAATACCTTGAATATGAGCGTATTTTCCGTGGTGAATGGGCTGCGGAGGACAAAACACGCGAATCTGAGCGTTCACGCATAGTTACCCCTGCCACGCAGCAGGCGGTTGAGACTCGGCACGCTGAGATTATGGAAGCCATCTTTGGTCAGGGCGATTTCTTTGATATTGAGGATGACCTAAAGGACATAAACGGCAATCCTTTGGATGTTGAAATGCTTAAAGCCCAGTTAATGGAAGACTTTAAGCAGGACAAAATTAGAAAATCAATTGACCAGATTGAGTTAATGGCTGAAATCTACGGCACGGGCATTGGTGAGATTGTGGTGAAGACGGAAAAGGTCTTTGAGCCAGCAACTCAGCCAATTCCAGGCCAGATGGGTCAAGCCGCTATTGGTGTGGTGGAAAAAAGCCGCATTGCGGTGAAGATTGTGCCGGTTAACCCTAAAAATTTTTTGTATGACCCCAATGGAACGAGCATTGATGACTGCATGGGTGTGGCAATTGAGAAATTTGTCGGCATTCAGAAGATTGTTGAGGGTATGGAGAAGGGTATCTACCGCAAGGTGGACATTGGCACAGACTCGGATGACAATGATTTAGAGCCAACGCAGGAAATCACGCAATACCGTGATGACAAGGTTCGTTTATTGACGTATTACGGTCTGGTTCCGCGTGAGTATCTCAAGCAATTGGAGAACGAAGGCGGCGAGGTTGTGGACTTGTTCCCAGAAGACTCGGTTGCTGACGACTACGCTGACATGGTGGAAGCCATTGTCGTGATTGCCAACGAGGGGTTGCTACTCAAGGCAGAAGAAAACCCGTACATGATGAAGGATCGCCCTGTCATCAGCTACCAAGACGATACCGTCCCGAACCGGTTGCTAGGGCGCGGCACGGTTGAGAAGTCCTACAATATGCAGAAGGCTATTGACGCGCAGGTGCGTAGCCATTTGGACTCATTAGCGCTTACCACAAGCCCTATGATGGGCATGGACGCCACTAGACTGCCACGGGGTGCTAAGTTTGAGATCAAGCCTGGCAAGGCCTTTATGGTCAACGGCAACCCTGCTGAGATTTTGTACCCATTCAAGTTTGGTGAAACAAGTCTTAACAATTTGAACACGGCCAAAGAGTTTGAGCGTATGTTGCTACAGGCCACTGGCACGATGGATAGTCAGGGTATGGTTAGCCAAGGCAACCGCGACGGTGCTGGCCTGAGCATGGCCGTGGCAACAATCATCAAGAAGTACAAACGCACACTGGTAAACTTCCAAGAGGATTTCCTGATCCCGTTTATCCAAAAGGCTGCGTTCCGGTATATGCAGTTTGACCCCGAGCGCTATCCATCGGTGGACATGAAGTTCATTGCAACGGCAACGCTGGGTATCATTGCCCGTGAGTACGAACAGCAGCAATTTATTGGCTTGCTTCAGACGTTGGGGCCGAATACGCCAGTGCTACCGTTAATCCTAAAAGGTATCTTAAATAACTCTAGCTTGAGCAACAGATATGAATTGATAGCTGCACTTGACCAGATGAGCCAGCCTGATCCGAATGCACAAGAGAAGGCTCTGATGCAAGAGCAGTTGGCGATGCAGGCTGCACAAGCACAGATTGCTGTAAACACCACGCAGGCAGAACAAAATCGGGCTGAAGCGCAGAAGTTGATCACTGAAGCGCAGTTGATGCCTGCTGAAGTGCAAGCAAAAATGAGTGCCAGTTTGACTAAGAATCTACCCAATGAAGATTCTGCTAACGCAAAAGAGTTTGACAAGCGCGTTAAGATTGCAGAGTTGATGTTGAAGGAAGCTGACATCAAGAACAAATCCAAGATCGTTGAACTGCAAATGAACAACGCCAAAAGCAATGTGGTTGACATGGAAAACCAATTTCTCGAAAAACTAGCAACGGAGTTAAATTATGGCAATCGATAAAATTTTTAAGAATTCTTATGTTGACGATTTAGCGGATAACGTATTGAATGAAGTTGATGATTTCATGGTTAGCGTTGACAAAATGCAACAGCAAAAGGTTGCTGGTAATGTCCAACGAGTTGTTCAAGCCTTTAAGCAAATTGAAACCAACATCACCGAGAAGTTTGACAACGTAAGCAATGTCATTGAAAAGCGCGTATTGACTATCAAGGACGGGCGCGATGGAATTAATGGCAGCGATGGACGCAACGGTAAAGACGGGCGTAACGGTAAGGATGGCATCAACGGTAAGCCAGGTTTGCAAGGCCCACCAGGTAAGGACGGAATAGACGGTACTGACGGTGTATCAGTTACCGATGCAAATATTGATTTTGATGGTAGCCTGATTATCAATCTGTCGTCTGGTAAGCAAATCAATGCTGGCGAGATTGTTTCGCCCGAGTTGGAAAAGCAAATCATTGCAATCACAAGAGGCGGCGGCAGTAGCGGCAGCGGTGGCGATGTTATGGGGCCGACATCTGCAACAGATAACGCCGTTGCTAGGTTTGATGGGACAACTGGAAAGCTAATACAAAACTCGGCAGTCATTATTACCGATGCAGGTAATGTGTCTGGCGTTGGGACACTAAGCGCGTCAGGTGGCGCTACTATTCAAGGGATGACCGTAGGACGTGGCGCGGGTGCGGTAGTGTCCAATACGGTGGTAGGGAATGGCGCATTGGCAACCAATTCTACCGGCGTATTTAATACAGCGGTTGGGATTAACGCTTTAAACGCGGCAACAATAGCGGACGACAATACGGCGATTGGTAATGCCGCATTGCAGAGCGCAATTACTGGCGCAAACAACACTGCCGTAGGTAGTAATGCGTTAGGCAATTTAGAAACTGGAAATCAAAATGTTGCAATAGGAGATGGTGCTTTAAGTAACTTGGACGGCTACGCCTCCAATGTTGCCGTGGGGCCGAGTGCCATGAGTACCGCGCAATGCGACGAGGCTATAGGCGTGGGATTTTCTGCTGTGGCTTCAAATACTGCTACTGGGACAGTGGGGATTGGATCACTCGCGTTATCCAGCAACACTTCAGGAGTTGGTCAAACGGCTGTAGGGTATTACGCGTTGAAATTAAGCACGGGGGGTGGAAATACCGCGATGGGGTATCAAGCTGGTAGTGCCATCACCACGGGCGCTAACAACACCGTCCTTGGCGCGTACACCGGCTCCGCTGCTCCCATCTCTGCAACCGGCAGCAACTACATAGTATTAAGCGATGGTGCTGGCACGGTTCGCCAAACTATTGACTCCACAGGCAAGGTGGGTTTTGGGACTACTTCGCCAAACGCAGCACTTGAAGTATCCTCTGTCACAGGAAGCGCAACACCAGTACCCACAGAAGTTAGGATTACCACTAGCACTAGCGCTGCTGATTGGAGTACAACATTGCCTTGGGCAAGGCTTGGATTTTATTCTTTTGACGCTTCTACGGCTGGCCCCAAACTTCATGCATCAATTAATGTCATCCACACTGCTCTAAATGGAGGCACATCTAGCCTTAACTTTAATACTTCCGACACTACTGGTGCATTAACGGAAAGGATGAGAATTGACCAACTTGGAAATGTAGGCGTTGGGACTACGGCCCCTTCAGCGTCTGCCATCCTAGACGTTCAAAGTACCACCAAGGGTGTGCGTATGCCAAACATGACTACAACGCAAAAGAATGCGATTGCTAGTCCAGCAGCAGGTTTGATGATATTTGATACCACTCTTGCAAAACTCTGTGTTTATGCTAGTGGTGCTTGGCAAACCATTACTTCTGTTTAAGAGAACATTATGACTACATTCAACTGGCAAATCGTACAAATGGATCGTATCACCTCTGACGGCTTTGTGTTCACGGTGCATTACAACGTGAGAGCTATTGAAGGAATCTACCAATCCTCTACCTACGGCACTACTAGCTATACACCTAGCGAAACATATATGCCATACGAAGACCTTACGCAAGAAATTGTGGTTGGCTGGGTGCAAGCCACGCTTGGCAAAGACGCCGTAGAAGCCAATCTGCAAAGCCAGATAGACGCGCTAAAAGCCCCTGTGCAGGAATCTGGCGTGCCTTGGGCTACTGCATAACTTAGAGTTTCAACATGACTCAAGACATAACTCACCGAGAAATTTACGACCGTTTGGTGGAGGTCGAAAACAAGGTTGATGCTTTGTCTGAAAGCACTAAAGATGTGACAACTGCGTTTGTTGCTGCACAGGGAGCTTTCAAGGTGCTTGAAACTTTAGGAAAACTAGCAAAACCACTGTTGTGGTTAGGTGGGTTATGTGTAGCGGCCGCAGCTTTTTTTGATCAATTTAAAATACGCTGATGACACCTGAACTACAAAAATACTATGAAGATCGGTTTGACCTGTTTTCTCGACCAGGCTGGGCTGATCTTATGGAAGATGTTGAAAACATCCTTATCCCGCTAAACAATATCTCTACCATTGCAGATGAAAAAAGTTTACAATTCCGCAAAGGCGAGATTTCTATACTTATTTGGCTAAAAACCCTTAAAGGGGTTAGCGAAAGAGCATACGAGGACTTGAATGAAAAGAATGTATGAATTTGTCTGCGATTGCAGCAAACGCACTGAGGCATTGGTTGATTATGAGACAATCAGTGTGCAGTGTTCGTGCGGTTGGCAAGCCAACCGTATTATTAGCGCTCCGTCATTTAAATTGGAAGGATGGTCTGGTTCTTTTCCATCAGAGCATGGAAGGTTCGAGAGAAAGCACCGAGAAAAGTTAAGTGCAGAGCGTAAAGCCAACTCATAAGCGCAAGCCGAGTTGAATTATCCTACAACCGTTTTGGCAGGAAAAAATATGTTGATTGATCAAGAACAAGAGCCGCTAGGTGAACTCGAAATCGAGGAAAATAAATCCTCTGAACTTCCTGACAAGTACAGGGCTAAAAGTTTAGAAGAAGTTGTACGGATGCACCAAGAGGCTGAAAAGCTAATTGGCAAGCAAGCCCAAGAAGTGGGAGAAGTCCGTAAACTCGCTGACGAATTACTCAAGCAAAACCTCAGTTCTAAGCAGCAACAAGTAGAGGTTGAACCGGAAGTTGACTTTTTTGAGAATCCTCAAAAAGCAATTAAAGGCCAGATTGATAAACATCCCGATGTTCTTGCGGCCAGACAAGCTGGGCAAGATTTTAAACGGATGCAGATTCAGCAGAAGTTAACGCAAGAGCATCCTGACTACTCGCAAGTGGTCAACGATACTGGGTTTCAAAATTGGGTGAAGTCTTCGCCTATTCGTTTGGGACTCTACGCAAAAGCAGATGGTGAATTTGACTATGATTCGGCTAATGAGTTGTTGTCCACTTACAAAGAATTGCGCGGCATTAAGGCCAAGGAATCCGAGCAAGCAGATACTGCTGCACGAACCAAGACCATGAAGGCGGCGCAAGTTGATGTTGGTGGTTCTGGCGAGAGTTCAAAACGAGTCTACCGACGTGCTGACCTTATTCGTCTCAAGATGACAGACCCTTCAAGGTATGAAGCGCTGAACGATGAAATACTCACAGCCTATGCCGAAGGGCGTGTAAGATAATTTAATTTTTTTGGAGCATTATTATGGCATATCCCACCCCAGCGGTAACAGTAACTACCGCCGATAAATTTATCCCCGAGATTTGGTCTGACGAGATCATAGCCGCTTACAAGAAAAACCTTGTTCTGGCTAACATTGTAATGAAGATGAACTTCAAAGGTAAGAAGGGCGATGTGGTTCACATTCCCGCACCTACCCGTGGTTCTGCTTCAGCGAAAGCGGCATCTACTGCCGTTACTCTGATTGCCGATACTGAAACAGAGATTACGGTGTCTATTAACAAGCACTTTGAATATTCACGTTTCATTGAGGACATCGTTGAAGCACAAGCACTAAACAGCTTGCGCCAGTTCTACACTGCTGACGCTGGCTATGCGCTTGCCAAGCAAGTGGATACTAGCCTGGTTCAATTGGGCCGCGCATTCAATGGTGCTACTGTTGGTACTAACGACTATGCGACTTCTGCTGCAACCACCAAGGCTTTCATTGGCTCTGATGGTACTACTGCTTATAACAGTTCTACATCAAATGCAGCCGCTTTGACTGATGCTGCTATCCGTAGAACCATTCAGCGTTTAGACGACAACGATACGCCAATGGACAATCGCTTTTTCCTAATCCCTCCATCTAGCCGCAATACGTTGATGGGTCTTTCCCGTTATACAGAGCAGGCTTTTGTGGGTAATGGCAATGCAATCCGCACTGGTGAAATTGGCAACCTGTACGGCATCCCCGTGTTCACATCTAGCAATGCTGATACTGGTGCTGGTAACAGCACTACAGATCGTATTTGCTTGATGGGTCACAAGGACGCGATGGTTCTGGTTGAGCAAATTGGTATCCGTTCACAAACTCAGTACAAGCAAGATTACCTTGCCACTTTGTTTACGTCTGATACCCTTTATGGTGTTGCAGCACTCCGTGCAGCCGCTACAACCGGTGCATAACACCACTGGCGCTGCTGTTGACCTAGCTGCAACGACAATAAAATTGGTTATTGCTCGCATGGTTTAAATACGGGGGGGCTAATAACCCCCTCTTTTAAGGTAATCATGGCAACCTTTCGTTGTTTGCAGTCAGGCAATACTGTAACTTTTACTCAGGCCGTAGATATTGAATCAATGCGCGGTCATCAAGGCTATGTTCGTTTGGATGAGGATGAACAAATTGAACTTAAAGCCAAACTGTTGCCAATGAATGCGCCATCAAAAAAGTTAGGTAGACCTCGTAAATTAACTGTTGAAAGATTAAATCATGTACGATAAAAAAATGCCTAGTTCCAAGAAAAAGGCCATGCCGGTAACCGTCATGGTTGCCGTTGGCAAGCCCAAGCCTATGCCTAAACGTGGTCAGCGCACTGCCA
>Ga0181359_1000118_pt1 | contig 15840 bp, 24 predicted proteins | sample Fa13VDMM15SD_FD_141229 | JGI IMG/M metagenome (GOLD analysis project Ga0181359, IMG submission 141229) | Freshwater viral communities from Lake Michigan, USA - Fa13.VD.MM15.S.D | ecosystem: Environmental > Aquatic > Freshwater > Lake | place: USA: Michigan | collected 2013-09-24 | reverse complement strand
GTCGCCCACAATGCGTCATTCGACTACAAGATGCTGGCCCAGGCCGGGCTGGCTTTGAAACTCGCTACCCTAGACGACACGGTCATTCGGGCCGTCCTGATCGACGAGCATCTCGTGAGCTATTCGCTGGACGACCTAGGCAAGAAATACCTGGGCGAGCGCAAGGATTCCTCGATCTATGCCGGGCTGGCCGAATTGTTCGGGGGCCCGGCGACTCGAAACGCCCAGATGAAGAACATCGACAAGGCCCCGGAGTCGCTGGTCGGACCCTACGCCATCCAGGATGCGATCCTGACCCTGCGCCTGTGGCACTGGCAAGAATCCGAGATAGCCAAGCAGGGCATCCAGTCGATCACCTCATTCGAACGTTCGGTCATGCCGACCCTGATTCGGGCCGAATGGGCCGGGGTCCGGGTCAACATCGAGGCCGCCCGAGCCGCTCAGGAGCGCCTGACGCCCGAGATAGCGATCGCCCAGGCTGAGCTTGACGCGATCGCCGGGGGGCCGATCAACGTAAATTCCTCGCCCCAGATCCGATCGTTATTCAAGACGACCAAGACCAAGCAGGGCTGGGTGACCGACTCCGGGCACGTCCTGACCGAGACCGGCGGCGGTCAGCCGTCCATCGGGGCCGAGGCCCTGCGGGCTATGGAGGGCGACCCTCGGGCCGATCTGGTCTTGCGGATCCGCTCGATGATCAAGACTCGCGACACATTCTTGGGCGGCCACGTCATCGGCTCGTCGGTCGACGGCCGGGTCTACCCGACTATCAACCAGACGAAGGGCGAGTCGGGCGGGACCAGCACGGGCCGCCTAAGCTACACGAACCCGGCACTCCAGCAGCTGCCCAGCCGGGGCGGCCCAGCCATCGAAATGGTAAAGTCGGCATTCCTGCCCGACGAGGGCCACGACTGGGTGTCTTTCGACATGAATTCGTTCGAGGTCCGGGTATTCGCCCATTTTGCTAACGACCCAGGCCTGGATGCGGCATATCGTGAATGTTCGCTTGCCGACTTCCATCAGGTAGTCGCCGACCTGACCGGGCTGCCCAGAAGCGCGAAGTACTCAGGCCAGGCTAACGCCAAGCAGCTTTCGCTCTCGATGATTTTCGGCAGCGGCAGCGGCAGCATCGCCGCCAAGATGGGGATGCCTTGGACTTGGGGCGGGTTCATCGCCGACGATGGCGAAGAGGTGACCTACCGCAAGGCAGGACCGGACGCGATGAAGGTCATCGACCTTTATCACGAGCGGATCCCCGGGGTCAAGTCATTCATGTCTAGGGCGAAGCGGATTGTCACGACCCGAGGGTTCTTGAAGACCCAACTCGGTCGACGGATCCGAATGCCCGACGCCAGATTCGCCTACAAGCAGCACGGGCTCCTGATTCAGGCCACGGCGGCCGACATCAGCAAGATAGCCTGGGCACTGTTCGAGCACGAATGTCAGGTCGTAGGCGGCCGCATCATCATGAGCGTTCACGACTCGTTCGAGTGCAGCCTCCCGCCAGATGCCGATCCGGTGGCCCTGCGCGACCGGGTCCAGGATCAGCTGCGCCAGGCATGCAGCTGGTTCCGGATCCCGCTCGTCATCGACTACAGCGGATCCGGGCCGAACTACTACGAAGCCACTAAGAAATAATTGGCCACGCCGGGCGGCCACGAGCCCGGCAATAAGGAGATAGGCACATGAGGAACATCAAGGGTCGCAAGACGTTCGTGGGCGGGGCCCAGTGGGGGAGCGAGGCGAAGGGAGCGGTCGTGGGTTATCTGGCCCGCCGCCACCCGTACACGGCATGCGTCGCCGCATTCCCGCCATCGGCCGGTCACACCTACAAGTGGGACGGCCTGTCGATCATGAATATGATGCTCCCGATTGGTGTCGTGAGCGACACCATCAAGGACGTCTTCATCGGCCCGGGGGCCCTGATCGACCCGATCATCTTATCCAGGGAGATCGGCTACGCTACGGGCCTGGGCCTAATGGAAGGCAAGCGTATTCTGATTCACGAGCACGCTGGGGTCGTCACACCGGAACACGCCCGGATCGAGAAGGACATGGGCCTGACTAAGATGGGCAGCACGGTCAAAGGCGGCATGGCCGCCCACGTCGCCCGGATGGCCCGCAATCCCGACGACCAATGGGTCGCCCGCGAGAAGCTGCGCGGCACGGGCCTTGACCAGTACGTGGTCAGCCGGACCGAATACCTGGCCGCGCTATCCAGGCATGACGACGTCATAATCGAAGGCGCTCAGGGGTTCTGCCTGTCGCTGTACCACGGGGCCTACCCCTATACCACGGCCCGCGACACGACCCCGGCCGCCGTCTTCGCCGACTGCGGTATCCCGCAGTCCTGGATTGAGCACATCGAATGCGCATGGGTTATGCGCACCTACCCGATTCGGGTGAACAATCGCGACGGCTCGAGCGGTCCGTGCTACCCAGACCAGGAGGAGACTTCATTCAGTGCGCTCGGCCAGTCGGTCGAGCTGACTACCGTCACCAAGCTTCCGCGTCGCATATTCACACTCTCGACCCAGCAGATCGCCCACCTGCGCAATCAGTGCATGGACGATAAATCATGGGTCGCCTTGACGTTCGCGGACTACGTAAACGAGAAAAGCCTGGCCGATATCCTGGTCAAACTCAAGGTCATGGGCCTGGACGTCAGGCTCATCAACCACGGACCGGACGACAGCCAGATGGTGCAGACCGGGAGCACGAAATGAGGAAGCTGTCTTTCAACGACGTGACTCGGGCGGTCATAAGTGAGCGAATCTATCAGGACGACACGCACGGCCGAATCGAGAATGCGCCGCATGAACTCGGCACGTGGCTCATCTTGATCGAGGCGGAGCTTGCCGAGGCAAAGCACGCCATCATCAAGGGAGGCCAGGGTCGCAATGGTCTGCGCTCCGAATTGGTCCAGGTGGCGGCCCTGTGCTTTGCGGCTCTCGAGCAGCACGGCCTGGACGAGCAGACCGGGAGAGCGATCTGATGGACCTGACCGTAAATCAGCTGATGCGGGTCGCCCACCTGCGCCGCTGGCACATGGTGCGCACGGCTCGGGACCAGACGCTGGCCGAGCACATCACACTCGTCCAGATCATCGGGCTGGACGTGGTCGCCCGACTCGGCCACGACCAATTCCTTCAGGAGCAGGTCCGTCGATGGGCCTACTGGCACGACATGCCCGAGGTGGTGACGGGCGACGTGTCGCCCCCATTCAAGACGATGGCCGATACCCGGGTCCGTGGAATAATCGACGACATCGAGTGCTCGACCGACAGGCGCTACGAATCGGTCATGAGTGCTACTAGCGAGACAGCCCTGACTATAGTAAAATTCGCTGACATGCTCGAGGCGGCCCTGTTCCTGCGCGACGAGGGCATTGGCCCGAGGGCGGCCGAGATCGCAGCCGAGATCGATTCGGCCGTGGACCGGGTAGTCGACGAGGTAAGGGACGAGACTCTTCGAATCGCATTGATCGAGACCCGCCGCCAACTAGTAAGAGGCAAACCATGAGCGAACCAATCAAGCACGACCGGCACAAGCTGCCGATGCACCTCATCAGCCCGATAGCCGTGGAGGAGTTGGCACGTGCCCTGAGGCACGGGGCCGAGAAGTATGGCGAGCGCAACTGGGAGCCGGGTCTGCGGTACTCCAGGCTATATTCGGCCGCCCAGCGGCATCTGATCGCGTGGTGGGGCGGCGAGAACCTGGATCCCGAGACCGGCGAGACCCACATCGCTCACGCATTTGCGACCATGATGATGCTAACGCATTTCATCAGCCGGGATCGGGTGGACCTGGACGATCGGCCGGATCCGGCGAGAACGGCCAGGTCATACGATCGCCCGGACTGGGCGAGCGAGGAAGAGATATGAGGTCGAGAGTAGACAGGGACCTGACCCTGATTTTCAAGCCAGCCGGGTCGGGGATGGGTATGACCCGATGCTGTTCGTTCTGTTCGAAGAATAGAATAACCCTAGGCGGCCGGACCTGCAAGCGCACTAAACGCTGGCGGTGCGGCGAATGTGTAGCTAAGATTATGGAGCAACCCAGTGCCTGAATTCGACACCTGGACCAACCAGTCACTCGTCTTGTTCGCCTACGAGGCGCACCGCCGGATGTGCGAACAGGAAGATACTATAAAGGCCCTTCGGGCCGACGTTAAAATGCTGCTCGAAGCATTTCGAAAGGAGACCATCGATGAAACATCCAAGAACGATGCAAGAGGCCTTCGGGCCATACACCCATGACTACATCTACGAAGACGACCCGGACGCCTCGTGGGTGTTTTGGTTGGCGGTCGGCATTACCGTGTTGCTGGCTGTCCTGATCGTGTGGCTGATATGCTGATATTCCGCCGCTGCATGCTGGTGGCCATGCTGACCGAGGACGCCCCGGCCGAGAAGGCCGAGGGCATCGTGCTGGGGGCACTGGCGGCAGTCGGCTACACCGTGCCTACGCCCATACCCCAGTCAGTCAAGAGCGACGTCGTGTCTCTGACTCTGTATATACGAAATTTCGCGTATGAATCCGGCAGACGGACCAATTAAGTGCTCCGAGTGCGGCCGTCACGCCAAGGTGCTCGAATCCCGGAAGCGCCTGGATGGACGCTACCGGCGATTCGAGTGCCAGTCAGGACATCGATGGAGCGTTGTGGAACGCAAACCAGAAACTGGCCCTGCTCCTCACAATACCAAAGATCGTCCTCCTCAGGGGGACTAGCGCAACCGACGAGAAGAAGACCGACGAGCCACTTCACGCACCTATTTGGCCTTCTTGGCCGGTTTTGCCGTCTTGGCGGAGGCTTTGAACGCAGCGGCCGTGGGCGCTCCGGGCGACCCTGCTTTGCGCATCTTTTCTTTGCTGCCTTCAGCTATGCGTTCGCGTTTAGCATTGATGTTCGCATATAGACCGGGTTTAGCTTTCATGACTTGACCTCTGAGTTTATGAGTTTAAGCGCGGTGGCTCGGACTTCTTCCACTCTGCGTTCCCAGCCCTTACCAAAGGTCGGCCAGGTTGCGAGCTTTTGAAGAAATGCGAGCCGGTTGGCGCTATATTTATCAATGAGCATCTGGGGATTGGTCAGCGCCACCTGTCTGAGCGTTTGCTCGCCGATCACGCCATCCGGAACGGCCCCAACAGTCACCTGAAGCCACTTGGTCGCCCGAAACACGCCGCTGTTTACGGCCGCATCGAACACACAACAGTCAACGCCGCCTGGCAACTTGTCGCCTTTGATGCGGTCCCAGTACATGTCGCGATACAGGGGTGCGACCTTGGCTGGGGTGAGCGCCCGCATGTTTTCCTCTGTGACTGCGCGGTCGATCCAGTCCTCCCAGACATCCTGGGTTACCCCAAGATTGGTCCTGCCCCCAGGATCTCTGGGGTGGTTAACGTAGCCACCCTCGTGCTTGAGGAGCTCGACCAGACTTTTCTCAAAGTTTTCGCGCATCTTTTTCCTTCGAACCAATCGAGGAACCAAACCAGAAGTTCAGCATGGTGGCTACAACAGTTCCAAGTATGAAACCAAGAATGGTGTCTGCAAACCTGACGTTTGGCTCTGGGATTATTGAGAAAGTGATGAAGCCAATGTACACCGCCGCAGCAATGCTCCAGAACGAAGTCAAGTACATCGTGAAGCGTTTGCTGAACACGTCCGACTGAGCCAGCGCAGCGACTTGCATGGCCCGAGCGTTCTCGGTGTTGGCGTGCTGAACCCTGATCGTCTCCAAGTCAATTTGCGCCAGTTTCAGCGCGGCGTCTGGATCAGCAGCGACGGCCTGGGTCACCGCCTCGACGGTATCCGCTACTCCCAGGTGCCGAGCAATAGTAGACACAGCAGCACCCCCGGCAGGGCCAGCAACAATGCTTGCCAAAGCAGGGGCAATGTTTCCCAGAAGTCGAAGAAGCTCATTCATTTATCAACCTTGTTATCTAGACGATCGAATATCTTGTTTAGCATTTCTTTGATTTCGTAAATATCTCGACGGTAGTCTTCTTTCATGACATATGACCGAGGCATCTCTTCGCGCAGTTTAGATAAATCGGCTTTCAATTCTTTGACCGCCGTCCACATTTCTCTGGCAAACCAGCCCAGCACGCCCGAGGCTGCGGCAAACGCAAAATTGAGAAAATCCTGTGAGTCCATGACCGATCACAAGCCCTGACCAGGCGTGATGTAGACGGTGGAGGCCGCTGCTGCCAAGCCGCTGAAATACGTGCCTTGATTGAATCGCAGGATTGCGACTGAACTGGGGAGCAAGACAACGGCTGGCGATGGGTCGCCAGCAATCGGAGCAACCGCATTGCCTGTTGCCTCTGCTGCGGTTGCGCCAGTGCCGATGAATACGGTGTTGGCCGTCGATGCATTGGTAATGCGGTACTGGCCTGCATTCGCGGGGTCGAATTTTGCGTAGACAGGGGCTTGGATGCCGGTCGGCGCTGTCGCATCAGCGGCAACGACGATGGTTTCGCCCAGAGGCGAGAAGGCGATTTGAGAATTGTTGCTCATAGCATTGCTCCAATGATCGTCACCGCCGTGATTGGCAGTGCGAGGTTCCAGAAAAAATTATGCGTGTTCCAGACTTTCGGGTCTAGCGCGTTCCACCAGCGTAGATTGGTTCTGTCTCCGTCGCCAAACTGAGCGATCCAGCGGTACTCAGCCTGGGCCTGCTCGCGCCCGATCCACAACGCAGCACACACCGCAGCGCCAGCCCACCAGTTGCCGGTGGTGAGGCCGATGGCTGCTTGGAGGCAGAGGCTGATGAGGAGATGTTCTAAGTCGTACATCAATCGCTTGCCCGAGCCAGAACTTCAGCCGCAGCCAGCCGCTGATCCAGCGAGCTGACTACCTTGGCGTTGGTAATGGCTTGCTTGGTTTCGTAAGCCATGTCCAACAACGTGCCGGGGAACTGCACTTGCGCCATAAGTTCAAGCAAAAACTGCTTTTGAGCGGGGTTGTCGAGGGTCATGATTAGGCTCCGTAAAAACCAAAAGTTTTCATCTGCGTGATGATTTGCGCAATGGCTTGTGAACATTGCGCCAACGTGGCGGTTGCGCCGGGGAAGTTGGTTACAACAGCATTGCCAGTTGGGGTTCCCCAACCCGTCGCCTGTCCCGCCGGAGAGGCGTTAAACACAGCAAACAGCGTTCCCTGATGTCGAAAAGATGCTTGGGGGTTAAAATTGACCGTCGGAAGAATTACTGTTGACCCAATTTGTAATGCTGGCGCGCCTCCAGCAGTAATTACGATTGCATTAGTTGAGCCAGCAACGTAAGCAATATGATCCCCGTTAAATACGGTGGTTCTATAATTTGCGTCTAAAGTTCCAGACGCAGTAGCAGCATTGTTAAAATAAATGCGCTGCCCACTTCTCAAACTGATAGCGGCTAGATTTGCCCCAAAATCTAGCGTAGCCATTGAAAAATCAAGACCAGTTGCCCATTTTCCGGTTGCTGAAATCATTGCATCGCAAGACGCCGCGCCAATATTTTGCACCCTGTATCCGCCCCAAACAGCAGATTTTGCGCCCGTAGCATTAGTGCGATTAAAATTATTGACCATGCCAAAACAGGCAACGTCATAACCTGAGTCACTAGCTATAGTTTCGTAAGGGTTAAGATAAACACCATCTGCGCCAGCGTTCAAATCCCCAGCAAATAACACAGCAGCAGGGTTTGCAAGAAAGTTGGTTGAGCCTGCTTTAGTGCCAGTTACAAACGCTGTAGCGTTGTACGCCATAGCGTCGCCTTGGCCGTAGTTGTCAACCTTGGTGCGGTAAGCGCACGCAGCAGTTCTTCCGATGTTCCCAGATGTGCTTTGGTTCCAACCGCTGAAGTTGGTGAGGTATGTAAAGTGGGGATAAACCTCGTTCACATACACATAGCCAGTCGTCGGCTGTGTCAGCGTTGCCGCACCCTGAATGTTGTGCCCCACCGGGAATTGGCAACGGGTCAAGTCGCCGTCAAAAGCAGTCAACAGGCTGGTGGCGCTACCCGTGCTTGTCGGCGCTGCGTTCGCGTTGGCGTACCACGGGGCCAGTTTCCTGTTGGATGCGTCGGCAATCTGACCAACGCCCCACCAACTGCCGGGGACGGCCGTGTAATTTACGAACGTGGTGTCATATATTCCCGCCGACACATACGTTTTGGGGTAGGCGCTGGCAGCAGTAACCGCTGCGGTGTTGTCAGCAACGCCATTGCCCACCGCACCAAAATCTGTAACGCTAATTTGTCCTGCCAGTTTAACGACGTTATTAAATGCATTGCTCATGATTATGCTCCAATCAAACCGTGTGCGGTCAAGTCAATGATCAGTTGCGCGACCGCCGCAGATGTCTGCGCCAGCGTTGCGGTGCTGCCGTTCAGCGCCGCCTTGCTGCCGTTGGTGGCTACACCCCAACCTGTTTTGCGCGTGCCTATCAACTGCACATCGTTTGCCAACAAAGTAAAGTCGTCTTTCAACTTCCAGTAGTTCACCGGCCCCGCAGGGTTGCGGAACAAAAATTCTGATCCGTTGTGGCTAAGTTGCCTTGATGCAGCCTGATTAAACGCAATCGGTTGCGTTTGCGCCAACTTAATTGCCGCTTGGAAATAGGTGCATTGAGACAAATCAATGCCTACGGTAAAACCGGAAGTAGCGTCTGAGACGTTTTGCATCCGAATACCAAACCCCGCAACACACGCTGCGCCGCTACTGACTTGTTTACGAACCACAATATCAATACCTAGCCGGTTGTTAGTAGCGTCAGTTCCGTTTGCGCTAACATCAACCTCAAGCGAAACAGCGCCCGTAGTTGGGTCACCGCCGCTGTAGTCAATAACTTCAGTCACCGCGCCCCAAGTGGGGCCAGTTGAGCGGCGTAAGCCTTGGAAGTACCCACCGACGTTTTCGCCTGCAAGGGCGCTGTTGTCCATGACGCCCGTAATGGCCCACTCAAACGCCGTAGCCCCGGCGCTAACTGCTGTATCTGCGCGGATGGCTGAATTGACAAACCCCGGCGTGCCGCCCGTGTACCCCGCAATCCGCGAAACTCTAAGCGTGCCGACATCGTTGCTGGCAGCTACCGGTTGAGACACAAGCAAAGTCGTGAAGACGTTGCTGTTTTGCTGCACCGCTATAGCGTACTGAACCAAGATTTGCGCCCCTAATATCGGAGCCGCAATAAAGGTGAGCGTTGTTCCGCCAGACCAGGTGTAGTCCACGTTAGGCACAAACGTCAACCCGTCCACGCTGACTTTTAACGCCGCCTGTGAGCCGGGGCTGCCCGTCAAAGTAAATACTGTCTGTGATCCTGTTCCGCTAAATTGGTCGGCCACCGCTGACGCAAGAAAATCGTAAGACGCATCTACATTCATTCCGTTCGGAAAGTTGTATACCATTGAGCCTTTGCTGTCCTGCACCAGGATGCTGAAGGTCACACCAAAAATAAACACTTGAGCTGGTGTGCCTGCGCGGGAAATGTAGCCATTTAGCGTGCGCAGTGGTTGCACGGCAGCTATGGTCATTTCTTTGTCGTAGTAAATCGGGACAGGGTTGGTCTGCGGGTTCAGGTTCGGCTCGCCGATCCAGATGTACCCGTTTTCCAGTGGCTGCCCGTCGCGGTCTTGGAAGACCGGGAATGGGACTTTAATAGAGGTGGCAGACATTACTGATTCTCCTAGATAGATTGTCGGTCAAGGCTGCGAGGTATTGGGCTTATAGTTCAAGGCTTTGGTGATTCTGGCCTTGATTCGACGATCCGCCACGTTATCCCGCAACAATTTCATGCCTTGCACGACTGGAAGTGGAATGCCTGAGACAAGGCCCATGGCTGCGGACTCCGCCAACAATGCGGCCACAGTGCGAGCCGTGCCTGAGTTGTTGATGTTGGTCAATGGCGGAGTGGATTGGATGTATTTCAAGACCTGATTAAGGTTCCTGATTTGCTCCGCTGCTGCCACGCCCATGACCTGATCTAACTTGCCATTTTGGTCAAACTCGCGGATGGCTTTGTCGAGCTTAGCCCCACTAATTACCGGCAAGTTATCTGAGCCAATGCCCGACTCTGATTTTTCAAGAAAGTGCCGCACTGTCGCACCTTGAAGTTCTTTCCACGCCTGCTGACCCTCTTGGTCTGGGATGGTGGATAGGACACGCTTAATGTGTTGAATCTCGCTTGGCCGCGCCGATAGAATGGTCTTGCGGAAAACGTCTTCAATAGGCGTTTGTGCGTCAGACATGCCTTTCTTCTCAAGCAGCAAGCGAGCAACGATGGCGCGATCTTCATATTTAACGGCCTGTCGTTTGCGTTGGGCACGCATTGATTTGGTCATTTCTCCGCCGATCGGATCCCCAACTTCGTCGATGGTTCTCTTAATGGTGGTAGCCAATCGCTTATCGTTCGGGTTAGCCACCCCAATGGCTGAGACTGACTGTCGGAATTCTTCTAGTTGACCTAGGGTCGTGCCTGGCACTGCTGTCAATCTACCGCCTTCGTCCATTTGGGCAATGCCAAGATTGACTGCGTTTTGACGAGCAGTGTCCGGCACGCCAGTGATTCCTGACACACCCCTGGCTTGACTATTCAAAAATTCCAACACTGGCGTGGTGTCTACCTGAATTTGAGCTTCTTGCGATTCGCGGAATTTGGTATATAGAGCGTTTGTTTTTTGCTTTTCTAATTTCCACCCGGCCATGAGGATGTCCACGACTTTGATGCCAGTATTGGCATAGTCTCCGGTTTCTGCCCCCGTGTCGTCCAGAACCTGATTGAGTTTGCCCAAGGTGGCGCGATTGTTTTCTTGTTGGCGCTCCAAGAATGGATCTTGGAAGCCTGGAGTTTTGGCCTTTTCTTTTTCGAATGCCAGCAAACCCTGATCGCGTTTTACCTCGCCTTCGGACAAGCGAAGACCAGCCATTTCTGCTTCTGCTGATCGCTGTAACTCCAGCGGTGAGGCAGCCGCACCGACTGAGACCCTCGCACCTGCTGTCGGTGCGGCCGCGCCTGCGGCTGTGCGGGCTCCGGTGGCCGTCACTGGTGCGGCCGGGGCCTCCATACCCAGAGTCTCGCGCACGGCCGTCGTGGCCGCTTGGACGGGCCTGGCGATGGCCTGGCCCGTAGCCCTAGCCACTTGCTGTGTAGCTGCTGTGCCACGTTGGGCCGTGGCTTGCATGATCGGAGTGGCAGTGCGTGCCGCTTGCAAAGCCATGCCTGGCGATGCGATCACCGGCAGGACTGGTGGCAGGACGTTGGACAAGACCTGCCCGACCGCCTGGACCTGCTCTTGGCCTGCTTGGGTGCGCGGCTGATAGGTGAGGGCTTGGGCACCTTTGGCTGCTGCCTGTTCAACAGCATTGGCTGCTTCTGGCGTACCGAATTGGCCGGACAAGATCTGTTGAGCTAACCCCACTCCGGTGCCAGCGATCGTTCCAAGCGTCCCGCCGATAGCCCCGGTCCCCAGCGTTAAGGCAGTTTCGCCCGCGCCGATGATTTGCTGGCCGATGCTAGGCTCTTGTGGCGGCCGCACAATTTGCTGCTGCGTCACTGCCGTGGTTTCCTCTGACTTGGCGAGTTGGTACGCCTGCGCCACAGTGTCGAATTCAGGCGTTCCGCGCTTCGCGGAATTCTGGACGATCCAGGCTGCGTATTCGTCGGCCGTCGCCATTTAGCGGGCTCCGCTCAAAATAGCGTCTGCTCGTGCACGAACGTTGTCCGGTGGGGCTGCTGTCGGAGTGTTCGTCGTCGGAATTCGTGCGATGGATTCTTGACGTCTTTCTTCTGCAATCTGTTCTGGGGATCGGTACTTTTTAGAGACATCGCCAACAATGCGCTGGGCAAAGTCGTTGAAGGTCTCGCCAGGCTTGGTGGCGTAATCACCAGCGACGAAGGTACTCTTGGCACGGGTCAACAAGCCATTATTTTGAGAAAGCCAATCCGTTTTGGCGTTGTTGATTGAAGAATCAATGTCTTGCAGCTTTGCAGTTCCACGCAAAAATGATGCGAGTGTTTCAGCATTTGCAGTTTCGGGCGGTATGCCTTTGAGTGCTAATTCAATGTCTTTGTCCGTCGCAACACCGGGCGGCAATGACTTAATTGCCACTGAATTTCTGACTCGAGTGTATTCGTTGCGGATCTGAGTCCACGCATCTTGCTGGCCCAATTGAGTCGCAAACCATTCTGTCGCTGAGGTGAGCCTACCCTTACCGCCTTGCGCGGCTTCGATGCGGCCGGCAAGATCGTTATATTGCGTTGCCGCTTGCTTTGAAACCGCTGCGGCTGTTGCTGACTCATTGATAAGCTTTCTAGCGCCCTCTGGAATATCGGTAAGGCGTGCTTGAATGCTCGACAATTTTTCAGCGACCGTTGCCTGCGTGGCCTGCACATCCAGATTCAGCTTAGTGGCTCGGTTGCTGATCTCGTCGTTTATGTTCTTGATCTGTGCACCGGTCAGGTTCAGGCTGGCTTGTGCCAATGGGCCTGCATATTGAGCGTCGATTTTAGCCTTGCGTGCTTGCGCCTCGAGCAGTGCTAATCGTGCTGCTTCGGCCTGCTCTGCATTGTTGGCCGTTGCCAGCTTTGTTCGGGCATCTGACACTGCTGAGTCGGATTCTGCCTTGGCCTTGATCTCTGCGCTTGATGCCGTGGCAGCCGCGGTTCTGGCTTTGACTGACTTCTCGAACCGATCTGGATCCATGGCTGTAAGCGCCAGATTGACACCAGACTGGGCACCTTTGATATTGCCATTTTGTAGAGCCGTCAGGACGTCCTCATAAATCTTGGTGGGCTCGCCTGAGTTTTTCTTGGCATCGATGATGGTTTGCACGCGAGCCATTGCGATGTCGGGTGCACCATTCTCAAGAGCGTTCGATATTTCAAAGCCCTGCGTGAACTCTGTATTGACACGCTGCTCACCAGCGCCTTTGCGAACATCACCAAACGCTTCGCGGAACTGCGGATACTTGGCAATCATGCCGAGCCATGCATTTTGAGAGCCGTCAGCCTGGGCGGCTTGCAGGTCGTCGGAGAATTGCTGCTTGATCTGATCGGCCTGTTGGCGCTTTTGGCGATCTGCCAAGACTTGACCGAACTCGGCAAACTGCTGCCCAAGATTAACTTGGGGAGTCATCGCCATGTAATTGGTCGGGGCTTGTAGTGGATTAATGGCCATGTTTTTGCCTTAGAAAGCTGCTGCCGTTTTTCCAATAGAAATAATGTCGCTAAATGCTTGACGCGCAACGCCACCCTTCGCCAGTTGGCCGCCTGCGATGGCTTGGCCTTGGTTCGCCAAAAGGTTTCCGATGTTGCTGGCTGACTGCATGCCCTGCGCACCTTGCCCAGCGGCTGAGGCTTGGCCCAGGGTGACAAGATCGCCAGTCACACCAAGGCCCGCGCCTGCGATGCCTCCAAGCCTGCCGTATTGCTGTTCAATCAATGAATTGAGAACCTGGGGACGAAACTGGGACAGCGCGGCCTGTACGTTGCCGCCGCGCAGACCACCTGTGGCTGCGGCATTTTGCAAGATTGCGGTCTCGCCTTGCTCTTGCAGGGCTTGAAATTGTGGGCTTGCTTCCAGTGCTGCGATGGCTTGCTGCTGGGCTGCTGGGCCTTGTAGGCCGATCAAGGCCTGCTGCTGGCCGAAGGCCTGCTGACCTGCCGTTTCATAAGGAGTGAGACGACTGATCGCACCGGTGCCTGCTTGGACATACGGCGCCATCAAATTCACTAACGCATCGAATTGCCTTCTCTGCTCATTAATGCCCGCCTGAGAAGCGGCTGCTTGGGTTTGTCCGGCTTTCTCCGCAGCTTTAGCAGATTGCTTCGCGCCGGTGATGCCGCCCACCACGCTACCAATGGCGTCGCCGATAAAACTCATGATTTACTCCAGTCTGTGCGCGTTATGCCAAGGACATAGACGCCTTTAATTTGTCCGGATTGGATGCAAGCATCGCGGCGGAATCCTTCCAGCGTCATACCGAGTTTTAAGCCGTAGTTTTTAGCCGACTCCAAGCCTTCGATGACGTAGGCGGTGACACGCAAGATAGGCTGGGCAAAGGCCCACGCCAGAAAAGCACGACCAAGACCTCGAGAGTCTTTGATCGCAGTTTTGCTCAATAGCGAATGCCACTCAATTTCAACTGGTGAAAACCGAATTGCCATGAAAGCACCGACGAAAGTTTCGCCGACCCAGGCCGACAGGTAGGTGACGGCTGGGTGGTCAATGGGGGCAGCTGGCCGATGGTCGTGGCCGACCTTGAGGATGTACGGATCAGAATAGACCTCAAGCAAGTGGCCTTTCGTGATTCCTTCCGTTACAGCCAGCATCGGCGACTCCTGTTTAGGGGAAGCTGCTGGCGGCTCGGGTGACTCAGCGGATTCATTTTAACACATCCCGATCAATCTTCGTATTCGCGGTCTTCCCACGCTTGACACACCCGCATGTCGTTGCAGATGAAGTTCAGTTTTTCACAGCGACCACGGAACCCTGCGCCCTTGTCATAAGCCGCCATCGGGATGCGCTCAATGCGCACTTGGGTCATGAGGCTGTTGTCGTAATACTCACAATTGGAGCAATGCTTGCGACGTGCATCTTTCTCGTCGCACTGCATGGCATCAGCCAAACCAGCGTAGAAATCCTTGTTCGCGCCTGGCTCGTTGGTCGGCACTTCAGGGCCATAGTTCCAGTCCTGCACCGCCACGGCATAGTTCTTCTTGTTCTCGGATGCGCTGATGAATTCCTCTTCCATCGGCAGGCCCATGAAGCCCTTCGGCATCATCATGAATTCTTTCATGCTGTTCTCCTTATGTAATTTCACGACCAGAGACTCGGATAGTCAGCGAGGTGGCTGCGCTGGCAATGGTACTGATGAAGCCGCTTGGCTCCAGCGCCTGGCCGACCAGCTCGGGGCAGGTGTAGCACTCATCGGGCGCAATGCTGCGGGTGTCCAGGATCAAGTTTGATGCCCCTGCGCTGCCGCCACTGGTCACCAAGTTGACGCTGATGGTCACGTTGCCTGCCGTGGTGTTGGTGACAGTGAACTTGTCAATGATGGTTTTGCAGTTCGTCGCGGTGTACTGCGTCGTCTGTGCGTTTTCGGCTTGCTTGGCCGGGATGAGGACTTTTACGGTGACGGTCATGGCAGCACTCCAAAATTAATCGATTCGACTTCTTCCACCGTGGTGGCGGCATCTACTTGAGCCACCAAGGTTGATTCTCTCTCATACAACGGCAGCACCTGGGCGGCAATCTCCAGCGCGATCTGCTCGAGCTGTGCCAGCGTGTAGACCGAATACGTCCCGTCCACCGTCTTATAGCCACACTCAGCGGGCTGTCCTGCGGCGGCAGCCAGTTGGGTCACTTGAATGGCTATTGACAGTTTGTTGTTGTCCGACTCTGTGCTGCCAAACACGCCCAGACTGGTGGTCTTGTCGGCGTACATCTCGACGTTACGCGCCGCCGCGATCTCAGCCTTCTTCTTGGCCTTGGCCTTGTCCAGATCGGGCAGGACGACGTTTGGCGTAACCGTGCCGCCAAATAGTTTGCAGTTGGCATCAGCGACAAGCAGCGTTTCTGCTGTAGCAACCATGCCCGTGGTGATGGGCGTGTAAATCTGAACAGAAAAGCGGTCAACAGGTCGGTCTTTGTCTGTAGCGCGGTCTGCGCTGATGTAGGACGTTACCGTAGCAAACAGGTTGTCCTGCGCGTCGATGATGATCGAGTTAATCCGGTGGTAGTCGTAAACGATACCAGCGGCGTTGGTGAGTTGTTTTGTGATTGCCATTATGTGATAAGTCCTAAAGAAACAAGCGCAGCATGAATTCCTGCTGCTGTAACTGGAACAGCGGTTGGTTC
>Ga0181359_1000117_pt1 | contig 15903 bp, 23 predicted proteins | sample Fa13VDMM15SD_FD_141229 | JGI IMG/M metagenome (GOLD analysis project Ga0181359, IMG submission 141229) | Freshwater viral communities from Lake Michigan, USA - Fa13.VD.MM15.S.D | ecosystem: Environmental > Aquatic > Freshwater > Lake | place: USA: Michigan | collected 2013-09-24 | reverse complement strand
GGATTCCACAGCTACAGCACTACGAGCAATTAATAAAGCTACAAGCTCATCAGTTTCTACTTTTGCGTCAGTTGCGTAATCTACAAGACCATCAGATGATAAAGTAAAACCACGAACACCTGCAAAGAACTCAGACCATCCAGCCGAATCTTTTGTAGTTGCCTCTGGTAAATCTACCGATAATTCTAAACTTGCAGAGGTAGCCTTTAATAAAGCAACACCACCTACTTTAATTGTTAAATTTGTTCCGTTAATTAATCCCATTGTTTTGTTATTTTAAATTGTTAATATTTATTATGCAATACTTGTTGCGAATATTTCAGTTCCTTGTAAACTTCCAGAGTAGCTAACTACGTCTTCCATAGGGCTATCAAGACTCACACTTGATAAATAGCAATAGCCATTGAATACTAAAGCACCAGCAAGGTTATCTGTAAACTTAACCAAGAATTTTGTTCTATTAATGATAGCAGTATTTAGATATTCAATATTAATAATATCTTGAAAATCTACTAAGCCTTCGAAATCAATCGTAAAGTTACGTTGTCCAATAATAAATTCCGACCATCCGCCAGATTCTCTTGTTGTAGCGTCTATTGGAGATGCTTCCAAGTTTAATGTAAAGCTACGAGAATGACCAAAGGCTCTATCTGTTCCTGCGTCATTAATGTATAGCACTAAGTTAGTTCCGTTTACTAATCCCATGATTATAATTGTTCTACTATGTTTCTAATTCTAATTATTTTTCTTATCTCGAAAAACCCATCGTATTGAGTTTCTAAATATGTTGCATTTTCTAATATGGCCGTTACGATCTCAAAATCTGCTCCCCCATCTAATCTTGTGGTTCTATTTAATAGTATTTGCATAACCGAATTTGATATTTCATCAGCATCTTTTTTGCTATAACTTGTTCCGTCAGTACCTGTATATATTTGAATCGTAACTACGCAATTTGAATTAAAGTTATTTTTAGTTGACTCATCAGTCATACTTACGTTTGATATTTGTATATACGGATAATTTGCACTATCTGGTATATTATCGTAAATAGGAACAACCTGAGAATTTATAACAATTAACGTATTTAACGCATCGTAATAAGCTTTTCTTATGCTATATCCCGGGTCTTTCATTAAATATCAAATGGTGGAGGTAAAATTTCTTGATTACCTGCGTTTTTAATTTGATTATATTCGTGTTCTGCTGCAAGGTTTAATTTTTCCATATCATTTGCTTCTTCTAACCAAGAGATAACCTCATCTTTAGTTAGTTGTTCAAATGCAATAAAATCTTCGCTTGTGGGCGCTTTAAATCCGTTACATCCTGCAATTATACCACTAATGTTACCATCGGTAGCTTCGTATTTCCAATGAATGCACTCAATTACGTTTGTTAAACCATCCAATGATTTTGCACATTGAAAACTCTCTTCGTTAAATATCCAATTATATTCCATATTTTATTTATTAAGCCCCACTAAGTCCTAAAAATTTATATTCATTCCCAGCAGAAGCGGTAAACGTTGCACTTGTAGCAGTTGGTATACCAAAATAAGAAGTAACAAATGCAGTATTTAAATAATATTCAAGGCTTGAGCCAAGAGTTTTTGTAGATGTAACAAAAAACGTATCTCCTGCATTTAATGTAAAAGTTTGAGTTCCTGTAATTGAACCTTGTGATACACCATTTTTAGTCCAATTCATAGATGTTGCATCCACTAATTGTAATATTAATGTAGCAGTAGCAGCTGCACCACCATTCTGCATTTGAATTGCCGAAGATAATAATTTACCCATTATGCAGTTAAGTTACCAATTACATACCAATCGTTAGTATCTCTCTTCACAAGAGTTACACCAGTATTTTGATTAGCTATTTTCAATTGTCCAGATTTACTTTTTGTTGTAACACCAATTGCTGCTTCAATAGTTACTTGACCAGCTCCAGATTGTATAACTTGTATTTCAGTACCTATTGGCAATGCTACAGATGCATTTGTTGGTATTGTTAAAGTAATTGCACCTGCATTACTCATTTCTATAATCTTGTTTTGATCTGTTAAAGCAAGTGTATAAGTAGTGCCACTTTGTGCGTTAAATATATTTTGATAGCTAATACCACCAGTAACTTGTAGTTTAGCAGTAGTGCTATTATCAGTTGCTGAACCTATTAATGTAGTTCCTGCCATATAGTTAGAAGCAGTACCAACCATATATAAGTTCCAAGCATTTGAAGCAGATGCTATATCTCCTCTAAATCCATAAGTATTAGTACCCGATAATGAACTTTGGGCTCTAAATCCAAATACATTTGTACCAGTTAAACTTCTAGCAGTAAATCCAGTATTTGCAGTTATTGTACTGCCAGCACCAGTAGTTAAATGTGTTGCTTCAAAATGTACTATGTTAGTTGTAAATGAAGCAGCAGCAGTTGAAGACAAACTTCTAAAATAATAAGCATCTAAAGTAACATCGGATTGTACCACACCTTCATTTGCTATTCCATAACAAGTAGTAGCACCAGTTAATGATTTACCAATTCTTACATTGTATCCAGTTAAAGTAGTTGCACCAATACCCAAAGAACCAGCCATATAGTTTGAAGCAGTTCCATTTACATATAAATTCCAACGATTTGCACCAGATGCTATATCAGAATAAATTGCGTGGTCGTTTGTTGCACCAACAAGAGTATTTTCTATAAATATTCCGTATTGGTTTGTAGTTGTACCTGTAAAAGAACCTTGAGAAATGTATAAATAATATAAATTAGCAAGAGTTCCACTTGTTGTTCTACTTGAAGTTATATTAAGATATTTCGTTCCAGTAAGTGAAAATGCTCCAGAAATATTTGATACTATTGAGTTGGTGGTATTATTTACTACTGAAAACATAGTAGTACCAGTATTAGAAGGAGAACCACCTACACCAACTCTGCTATAAAAAAATGGAGAGCCAAACTCAGAAAGACTTAAAATTGCATTATCTGTACTACTATTAATTGTTACTGCGTTAACAGAACTATTTGAACTAATTTTATTAGCAAAAAATGACTTATCACTAATACCACCAATACCAGTTGAAAATCCACCTATAATATTGTATATACCATTAGTACCAAAATATTCAACTGCCAAATTAGCGTTACCGTCGCTCTCATCTGTTCTAAATCTAAATTGAGTATATGGTACTGTGCCATTAACACCTAATGTTCCTGTAACATTACTATTTGAGTTTAATGATATTAAAGAACCACTATCTGTAATATTTGAATTACCAAGTGCAGAAGCACCAGTAAATTTAGGAAGTGTATTTGTAGTACCGCTACCACTAATTCCACTTGGAATAGCAGTAGTTATAATTTCACCAGCAGATGTAAATGCTAAATACCCAACAGCTGTTCCAGTAAATGACGTAGTGGTAATATAATTACCAAGTTTAATCTGTCCTGTTGACTTTAAGAATACACCACTTGAATTACCAAGACCATCTGTTATTTCTTTAAAAGAAGCGGTAATAGGCCCATTATCCGTTAGTTTAAGTAACGAGTCATAGGTGGTTGATATTGTTTGTCCTGTTAAAGATGCCATGTGTTAAAATTCGTTCTAATATAGTTAAAATATTTTACTTTTACAATAGTTTTTTATCAACAAGTTATTTACCAAAGTTCTTGATAAATCTTACACCCTCTTCGTCTATTGTATTTAGGAAATAATACCTTCCTACTATTGCTTGTTTATGGTAAAATGGAGAATCTACTTTGTATGGAGCAGCTATTTTACTTGCTTCTATTCCACTATCAAATCCACTTCTAATTGATAATGTACCTCTATTGGATTGACGAGTACCAAACTCAAGATAAATTAACTCTCTGCTTTCATTTGCAAAAGCATACCCATCTGCACTATTTTTATTTGAAATAAATCTAAATCCAGTAGCAGCACCCCTGAGTTGTACTCTTTGATCGGTATCATCACTACTATACTTAGAGTTTGTTTTGCTTGATATACTCGAAACCGCACTTTCTACTTTTGCTTCGCTATAATCTTTAATACCTTCTATAAATTTTCTATAATCGCTTATAACTTTATCTACTGAAGCCATTACTTTCTCTTATAAGCTATAACCTTAACGTATCTTTTATCGTTATCTACGTTTATGATAGAATGTATAATATAAGAGTTACTTCTAAAATCTATTTTATATGCTTTTGTCATATCTGCAACAGCAGTTCTATATCTTAATATAAAAGCAAATTTGTTGTTTATAACTCTCTCACCACCCTCTATGAATAAATCTCCATCATAAGGTTCCACCTTTGCGTATGTAGATAGATAAGTTGCGTATCCGGGCTTAGTACCACCAGCAGTATCGGCAGTAGGCACTACATACTTAATATCTATATACTCATTAAAATCTGAAGTTTTATATTTCTTCTCCATTAATACATTATTACTCTTCTATGTAATTTACATAAACCTCTCGCACTATTTGAAAGCTCTTGTGTTTTATCGTCAGAAGTACCCTCTCTATATTCAAAATCCATTGCCACTTGCTTCATAATTGCTATTTTAAGGTCAGCGGGTAATGTAGAATCAGTGTATCCAGCAACATACTCAATTTCGATTGGAGTTCCTGTGTTATAAAATTTAATGGTCTTAAATAAGTTCCCCGTAACAATATAATGAGTTCCCTCAGTTAAAGTAGTTTTAGCACCTGTTTCATCAATAGATTTAACATGGGTAATACTTTGAATAGGCCCATAAGGAATTTCAACTGAATTAGATGTATTTCCAAATGTTGCAATAAGTGTTTTTGTTATAAATGTACAACCACTATATTTCTCTAATCTAACCCTTGCAGAAGTATTCATTATACCCAATAACGTATCCCATAAATCAAAATCTATATTTAGATAGTTCTTTAAGGTAGAAACTGTTACTGGTTCGGTAGCTGTATCAGTTTTAATTTTTACGTCTAAGCCTATGGTCATTATTTCTTGCTTTTAGATACTTTTAATTCTTTTGTTTTAATTTCTAATTTTTCCTCTTTCTCTTCGATTTTTACATCATCGGATACTTCAAGAATCTTAACAAGTCTTTTAGATACAAGAACTATTGCTCTCTCATCAGATACTTCAAACTTTTCTCCAACAAGAACAGCTCTGTCTAACTCTAAATCTCTATAATTGAATATTACTTCTATCTTTGTCATAATTTTTATTTTTTGAAAGTAGGGGGGAAGACGATTCCCCCAGTATAAATACTTTCCAAACTACTTTAGTAATTAAGCAACGTTACCTAAATCAGCAAATACGAATGCGTCAAGACGGTCAAGAGCTAATACTTCACGAGCTTCAACACGACAAGTAACCAAGTTGCGTTGTACGTTATCTGAATCTTGTTCAAAGAACTCAACAGATAAATCATCAACAACAACACGCTTAGCATAAGTCCAATCACCTACTAATACTTTATCATCAGCGATGAAAGAAGATTTGTAAACTGGGATACCAGCGATATTGATGTTACCATTAACGTCGATAGTGAAACCACCTGGTACTGAATAATCAGCAGGCTTAGTGTTTACTAATCTTGCCCACTGCTTAGGGTTAACTACGATACCATTTGGAGTAAAGTCATTAGCTTCTAAGTTAGCAACATAATCAATGATTTGCTCAGCATCTACGGTAGCAGAAGTGGTAGTAGAACCAGTTGCAGAACCTGATAAATCAGTATGGAATTTAGAATCTTCAGCTTTGTAGAAATCACGCAATAACATCTGTGGCAATGCAGTTTGCAAGAAAGGTAAATCTTGTAACATTGACTTGTCAATACGAGCAAAACCAGCGATATAACGAGCAGTAAAAGTAACAGCAGTTAAATCGTAATCGATTTGAGTTTTAGCATCACCAGGAGTAGACTGAACTGAGATAGAACCTTCAGTACCGGTTTCACGATATAAGGTGTAGATACCAGTCGCAGAAGCAACAGCAGGGATTAAATCTCTAAAGTTGATTTTACGATTAGGAACCATAGCAACACCTGGCTGATAAGTTCTTTGAGCATCACCAGTTAGCTGCCCAGCAACAGTCATAGTACCAACTGCCTTTAAGTTTAATTTTACTTTGTTACCCAAAGATACGTCTTTGATTAGATCAAAGTTTTTAGCGATCAATTCGCCAAAAGAGCTAGAGAATGATTTTTCTTCCATTTTGTTTTCGGTAGATTTTTGTAATTTAATTTCGATTTCATCTAAACGATTCTCAATCGCAGTAGACTTCTCGGTTAATTGCTCGGCCACCTCATTTTTAAGGTTTTCGTTAATTAACGATTTTAATTGTTCAACTTTTTCCATTTTGATAACTTTCTATTAGTCCATTTAATAATAACTCATATTCATCCTCCTCTAAGTCTTCACCACCGGCAGGAGTTTCCATAGCAGGATATGCAGCATCTTCTTCTTCAGCCATTGGCTCTTCAGCAGGTGCTTCTCCTGTTACTACTTCTTCTTCCATCGGAGCTACTTCCTCTTCGGTAGGTTCAACTTCTTCTTCAGCCATTGGCTCATCTTCCATCGGGTATTCACCATGCTCAGTATCCTCAATATTGATAGTAACTGTAATACAGCTCTTATCCTCGGATGGCTCAGGGGTGTCTACTGATAGTTCTTTGAGAGCTTGTAGCTCTTTCTGAAGTTGTAAAAATTGGAGTTCTAATTTTGCAAAGGTTTCGTCGGTATACTTACCGCCTTTGATAGCTCTCATAATGTTTTCCATCATAAAGCTAATGTTTTCGTAAGATTTCATACCTGTAATCGGGGTCATTTCGTTAGCACCCCATCCTTGTAATGATGAACCTTCATATAACTTAACCTCAGAGATTTCGTTATAGTGGCCTTGTTTTTTCTGTTTAATAGTAACAAATCCAATTGAATGCTCACTAATAAGACCATCCTCTACCATAAGTAAGAAATCACGACCTAAAGTATGACGACCAGCCTTACTTTCATAATAAAGACCTTTGTTATTTTCTTCTAGCGTTAAGATTTTACCTACCGATTTAGTAGCATCGTGATCTAATAAGTGTCGAACACGTTGGAAATTTTCATTAATAGTTTTAGCAAAAGCACCCTTGCGGATAACATCACCATCACTATCCATATTGTCAAAAGAAGAGAAGTAACCCGTAACAATACCTTTTTTGGTATCTACATCGGTAATCCCTTGGCTTAAATTTTTGTATAGTAACATATCTATTTGTCTATTTGTTTCAATTTGTTAATAGCCCATTCAATTCCTGCTGTTCCACCCCAACAATCCCACATCAATCCACCACATCCTTCTTCGTATGGAACGTCTTTATGTTGTTGGTGTCTTTTAAAACTTGCCATTCTTGCAATAGTATCTCTTGAGATAGATTCTCTATTTGCTAATTGGTTAGCTCTTTGCTTTCCAACTGGAGTACCACAATCGCCCCAACCGTTCTTTTCAGCATAAGCCAAAGCTCTTTTTGCGTTATTGGTAGCTGCCTGTGGATAATCGTTGTATGATTCAGCCTTTTCAGATACTCTTTTAGCTAAAGCTTTTAAAAATCTTGCAACAAAGCTCATTGCAAATGCGTTTTCGTTACCTTTTAAGTTTTGTTCCTTAAATACACGAAGACCAGTTTTAAATACTTCATCTAACTTAGCAACCGTTACTTTATTCTTCGGATACTTCTTGTTATGTGCAGCAGCCATAGACTCAAACTGAGCCATAGGTTTTTCATCCTGAATAGGATTGCTTGACTTTTGAGATTTAGCATATTCAGCTTCTACGGCAGCGATACCAGCAGCTTGTTCAACAGGATCTAAATTCATTTTGTCAATAGGGGTAACCTGAATACTAACGTAAATACTATCCATTAGTGGGTCAGGATTTCTACCATAGCCCATTTCTTCAAGTTTTTGATTAGGCGTAAGCCACCAAGCACGTTCAAGATACTGTATCTGTTCTTTCTTGTCTTCTTGCAGCTCAGGGAATACGCTTAAATCAAAATCCAGGTAATAATCTTTACCCTCAGACTTCTTATAAGGCTCTACAAGCCATTTATTCAAGTCGGAGCGAGCTGACGTAAGCTCAGGTAAAATAGCGTCGCTAATCAAGGCTTTACGGGCCTCGTACATGTTATTGTATGTCTTATTATCAGGGTCATTCAGTAATGCCGAGTTTACCTTGTAAACATTACATATTTGACGAAGATTCATTTTTTGTGAGTCAATAATAGCCAAGTCAACTGGAGAAAGACCTAATTGTTGCCATCCAATCTTTGCAGACGTTACAATTATCTTACCTGAGTTGTCAGGGCCACTATTTTCAGTTTGCCACTTGCGTTGAAGCTCGTAGGCTTGTTCAGGAGTAATCCCATCCTCACTATTATCATATAGGATACCCATAGCCCCTGTATTTTGAAATAACTTCATACTTGCAGTCTGTGCATCATTAGATTGTTGCATAACACGCAAAGCAGCACGAAGTGGAGATTGTCCGTAAAGGTGAGAACCTTCGGTAGAATAATCTGGATTCCAATATTTAGAGTGCATTACCTTTTCAGCAGGTAAGTCTTGACTATCGTATTTAGTAGTTAAAGTGTAACCACTAACAGGATCATAGCGACCATTACTTAAAATTCTAACTAAATGGGCTGGTAATATGTAAAGTTGTTTGAATTTACCGGCGTTAAGTCCACTACTTGCACCAACACCGTACATATACGAGTTACCAGTAATTAATTTAAACCCATAATAGTTATCCATAAACTCATAATAAGACTGAAGCTCATTAGGGTTTAATAGAGTTTGTATTATCGGATGACTACTTTCAACTTCCTCAAGAGCTTTAGTTCTTAGGTGAAGTGCCTCAGCAACATCAGATGATTTAGATATATTAGACGTAAACGCCTTATATTTTTGAAAAGCCCTGTCATCTTTTACCTCATATAGAACAGGAGGGGCAGTTGCAGCCTTTCTTGTTATCAAATTTATTACAGAGTAGATGTCAGCATTATACTGATACCCCTTCTCTACATAAGTTTCGAATGTATCCTCACCCATTAATGGAGCTTTGCCTAACTGATTAAAAATCATTTGAGCATAAGCAGGGTCAATACCTTTTCGCACCATGATAGGTTGCTGTGGCTGTTTAGCCTTGAAAAAATCGAATAATCCCATTTATATGACGTACCATTTACGTTCCTTACCGAATCTTGTAAAAAAAGCACACCGAACCGCATCTAAACAATGGTTAAAGTTATCGATTGGAGTATTGGTACTTTCTCCGTTCTGCATTATCCATTGATAATTTTTTACCTCTGTGGCAATGTTTTTACTTCTTCGTGTATAGAACACTTTATATTCCTTCAATTTATTAATTCCAGCCAAGACAGAACCTTTACCTTTTTTCTGTGGCTTGACGTTGAAATTCATTTTTAAGTCCGCAATAGACTTTGGTTCTGCCGAATCGGCAAATATTTCGCTATAAGGGTCAACCCCTAACTTCTTTAAACTATTAGCAATATCCTTATTTGTCATTTTAGTTGCGTAAAACAACTCATCTAAGTATATGCTCTCACCAACCTTTACCATCCTTACACAAGCTGTAGGGTCATTAGTGAATCCAAAATCGAGTCCGTAAAAAACGTCATCTGTATTTGGGAACTCATCACACTCTTGCCAGTCTGGATAAACCAAACTTTCTGTAGCCGGTCTTGGATCTTGTTGGTATAGTGAGTTAAATATAATTGGACTTGACTCCTTAATCTTCAATAACCTCTCGGCTGATTGTCTTGATTCCCACAATGCCTCTCCGACAATTCTATTATCATATTTTCTACCATCATCTTCACTTTCACGCAAAGCAGGTAGAGTAATAATATTCCAATCATCATCTCGCTTCTCAGCTCGACCAAGTGGATCATCGTTATCCCAACGAGTTGCAATTAATAATTGCTTCCCATTGTTCTGAAGACGACTCTCTGCTACTGACGTAAACCAATCCCAAACGGTTTCTCTTACGTTCAAAGACTTGGCCTCACTATAATCTTTAATCAAGTCATCACATATCAACACATCCACGCTAAATCCTGTGAGCGAACCCCCAGTACCAACTGATTTTAGATAGCCACGCTTTCCTATAACCTCAAACATATCGTTATTACGAATAGCCTCACCACTTCTTGGTTTAGCGAGTTTAGTTTCAGGGAATATCTTACGATACTCAGGTGAATCTATAATCTTTTGAACTTCTCTGTTGAAGCGTGATGCTAAGTCAGCCGTATAGGATGCGATAACAATCTTTAGGTCAGGGTTCACTCCGAGCAGGTAGGCAGGATATAGTTGGGTTGCCAGAGTGGACTTTCCATGTTGCGGAGGCATAGAAATCATCAATTTTTTATCATCGTCATCTCTATACAGCGACATTAGCGACTCCATTATATGGTTGTGAAACCAAGTAGCGTCAAAATCCTTTTTAATAAATCTTACAAAGAACGCAAAGTCATTACGAGCTAAATCAATAGCTGCCGACTCCAATAAATTATTATCTATCTTCATTCAGTACACTCCCAGTTAAGTACCTTTCGGCTAATTGACGCTTTAACTCTTCATCCATGTCGCTTACGTCTACTTTTGTGGTTTGTGTGGCCTGTATTTCTACATTTTGCTTATCCGACCAACCGTAGTGGTTCTTTAGGGCAAATATTGCCATAGTCGAATTAGCTTGGTTTTTTAACGCAGATTCAAATATTCTATTTTCAAATCGTTGTTTAATATATTCAATCCTGTCAAGTTCGGCATCTAACTCTCTACGCTTACACACAGATTGTAAAGAATCCCATCTTGTCCTTGTCATCCCCACAACCTCTAACGCACTCCCCATAGTCATTATGGTTACGTCTTCAGTTACATCTTCTATTTGATCAATCTTAGCATTTATGTCTTCTAAGCTCATAAGCTCAGGTTTCATTGGTACTAATCTTGTTCTATCGTTTCGTGTTAGACTTTTAATGTCTTCCAGCATATTTAGTAATAGTAATTGCGATCTCTTTTAATTATTGAACGCAATATACACATTATTTTCGTCAAAAGCAAATATGTTGATAAATCGTAAAGTAGACTTGCTTATAAATATATCTTTTAGTGAAATTATCAACAACACTTGCATATTAGATAAATTTTACATATATTTGTTTTCATGTTCGCACGGCCTAAGCGAAGGAAGAGCTACACTTTATCTCACAAGGGTATTGGTTCGTGTAAATAGCTTTTGTTTTAAAGCAGAGATTGATTTTTCTTTTTTCTTTCTTCTAGGGGGACTTGTTTCTTTTATTACTTTTTTCTTTTCTTTCTTCTTACTCTTCTTCTTTGTTTTGTTTTTAATCTATCTTAAAAAACTCTCTCCGTTTTTGCGTCAGCAAAAATAGCAAGTCGATGACTTGCGGCTATCTTCATTTCCAGATTCTAATTTTTTCTACAAATATTTTTATATACCTACAATTAGGCATCTAATCGATTCACTATTATTTGTTATCCCCTATAACATTTATGTTAGGTAGTCCAAAACTATGGTGGGTTCTATTCTTATGCCCACAGGCTTGCACCGAAAAACTTATGCTAAGGTTTTTTTTACCACGTTTTTATTTATTTTATTTGCCTTTGGATATATTATCTTACTTTGCCTTTGTGGTTATTAATAGTATGGCCATACCCTACCCCACCCCATCACCCCCGTGCCTCCCGGGTAAAGTCGTGAATCATTTAAATAAATAAAAGTAAATAGAAGATCATTGATTATTTGCCTTAGACTTAAACATTTAACCAATAATTAAATTGTCATAGAAATGTCAGGAAGTAAAATAAGTGTTTATTTGTTTTAGAATATAACATAAAGCTTGTATATTTACGTCAGTAAAGGAAACAAAGAAGATCCTTTAATAAACAAACTAAACAAATAACAAATTAAAAACTAACACTAAAAACAAACATTATGAAAACTAACAACACCAAAACCAACACTAAGACAACCGGGGAAAAAGTATTCTTCGGTATTTTATTCGGCCTTATCGGTTCTTACATTGCCTTTGTTATCTCTACTATGTTTATTCCATATGAGAAATACCAGGCCTTATTAAACCTTATCTTTTAATAAATCAATTTAAACTAATTAACAATAATCAACAAACCACACACAACAATTTAAAAATCAATATTATGAAAAAGCAAATCATCATCAACAAAGTAGTAAATGTTTTAGGTTATGTTTATTTAACAATGGCCGTTTCGTCTATAGTTTGGACTATCAAAACATTAGTAGAATTAATTTAATAAATCAAATCATAAACAATTAAAAACCAAAAATTATGAACTCAGTATTATATATTCACGGACAACACGAGGGAAAATTCGATCTAGATGGAGATCAACTTAATGCCCTGGGAATAGTATTAAAAGCATTCTCAAGACACGAGAAAATCGGATGTGACGACAAAATACATTCAATACAAATAACCGACGAATGGGTAGTAATATTAACCGAAAATGGCGTAGAGATATTAAAAGCATTTGGAACTAGAGATGAGGTAAGATTCACTAGTATCAATTCCGAATCCGGGGAGGAGAAAACCTTCGATGACTATAAATCAGCATATGAATATCAATTCATCAAGGAAGTCGACGTAATTAGCGAAAAGATAGAAACCATTATAGGATCATTAAACGAACTAAAAAAAGAATTAAACAAATAGTATTCACCCGGGGGGGATAACCCCCCATTAATAAATAGAAAACATGCACGACAAAATCGATAACAAAGTTATATTTATAGTATTCGGCTTTATAGTTATAGTAACTATAGTAAATATTCTAGCCAATTTAATTGTAAACTAATAACCATAAAAAACCAAAAGCCATGAAATTAAATTTAATAAGCAATGGGAATACCAACGCCAAAACAATAAAGAACGACGAGGAAACTTATATTTTATATTTATCTCCTTATAATTTAAACGATACCGGGAAAAATGTTTGCCCATTTGCGACGAATGGATGCGCAAAGGCTTGTTTGAATAGTGCTGGGAGGGGTAAATTTTCGAACGTACAAAAGGCAAGACGACGCAAAACAAATCTATTTTTTCAAGATCCCCAAAAGTTTACTCAGGATTTGGCCATTGATCTAGCAAAGATTAATAATAAAGCATTAAAGGAAAACAAAACTATTTTTGTACGTTTAAACGGTACGTCGGATATCAATTTCGAGAAATTATTAAATAGGTATCTAAATATAAACTTTGCCCAATTTGTAGGCCTGAAATTTTATGACTATACAAAAGACAAAAATAAAGCTTTAGAATATTCTACAAATGAAAAAAGGGAAAAATATCGGATAACTTATTCACGTTCGGAAAACGATAGCGAAAGGGATATCCAAAACCTTTTAACTAATGGCGTAAACGTAGCGATCGTATTCGCAAAAAATCTCCCAGGGGAATACTTAGGTTTCCCGGTTATTAATGGAGATTTAACCGACCTACGTTTTAATGATCAATTAGGCGTAATTATTGGGCTTAAGGCAAAAGGCGAGGGAAAAAAAGATACAAGCGGTTTCGTTATTCAATACCAATAAAAGGCCTTATAAATAATGTATTTTTTGATCTCCAAATACTAATAAATTTTTCGGCCATGAATAAAAATATATTCAAAATAATTTGCAATTAATAAAACATTAATTTTATATTTGATAAACAATTTAAAAAACCAAAATTATGACTTTATTCAAAACAATTAAAAAAGACGATTTAAGAGATTTAGAAACTTTCTTAAAACAAATTAGCTACGACCTTAATCAGATTGAGGCAATTAGCGAAACCTATTTAAACGAAACTTATTGTGAGCTGGAAGTATTTATTGGGGAATCTTATCCTTATTATTTTACTTTGCCTTCGAGCGTTTTCGTTCGATATGCCGAAGAGTTTTTCGAATCGGATGTTTTGCCATACATTAAGAACGACGCACAATTTAACGACGCCTTAAAGCAAATGCAAGTCGATGAATTTCCGATTGTATTTTGGTATCGTGAAATAGCCGATAAAAGAGATAAATTAGATTGTAGTAAATATTTCGTTCGTCAATTTTTTGGCGACTTTGCTAGTGAATTATTAATCAAGTAAACCAATTTTATAAACCATAACCCCCCACACCAAAAAAATGAATTACCAGGAAGAAGAAGAAGAAACCGGGCTAGACTATAATAGTCTATCTGATTTACAAGCTGAAATAAGAAGATTAAATCGCTTTGCTTATCAATATAATACTAAAGGTCAAGATGCTACTATAAAGCGTTTAGAAGATAGAGTAAATTATTTAAAATCAATTAATAAATAAAACCATGGAAAAAATAAACAAAGGTAAAATTTTTAGTGTTCGCTTTGTCAAAAAAGATGGAACGACTAGATTTATGAAATGTAGAACGGGTGTAATTTCTAAATTAAAAGGAGGCGAATTAAAATACGACGCAAGTGCAAAAGGCCTAAAGGTAGTTTTTGATTTAACTTGTAATGCTTACCGAATGATCAACGCAAATACCGTTTACGAACTGAGAATAAAAGGTAAAACTTACCTGGGAGAAAATGCAAAACAAATTTTATCAACTTTATAAATAATATAAACATGACAACATTAACAAATATATTTTTCGGAGGTGAAAACCTGAAAAAAGAATTTAACAATTTAACAATTATAAAAAATAAAAAAATGGAAAATAATTTAGAAAAATATAAAAATTTAATAAAATTAGAAAATCTAGGTTTTGAAAATGTAGAGGCTGGAGATTTTTATTATTATTTTGATTTTGATGGCTATAGTTATCAAATAGAAGATGTTTACGATACCATAGAGGAGAATATAAATTATGCTATTATTTTAAGTGGGTGTTGTGGTGAGGAAGTGGATAGCGATTATATGATTTGCCCAAATTGCTTAGAACACGTTTAAAATGGAAAAGAACGATTTAGTTTTATGCGTATGCGATTACTCGAAATTCGTTAACAAATACGAGTTAAATGTAAATTATCCGGAGCCTGGGAGATATTACACGATAAGAGAATGCAAGACCGTAGCAAATGGAAAAGAGTTAATAAAACTCGAAGAGATAACAAACGATAAAGTTTTAACAATTGAGGGAAAGCTTGAGGAGATTTGTTTTCAGGATCTTTGTTTTATGAGAATACCACCCCCCAACATTTCAGAATTAACCAATTTACTAAAATGAAAACAATACAAATAAGAGGCTTTAAAAAGCCACAACGAAACACTAAATTAATAGTCGACTATAGTTATACGCCTACCGAATTAGCCAGGATAAAATATAATCTACTTTTTGAACAACAAATACTATTTAAAGCGGAAAAAACAGATAAACTGAAACAATTTTTGGACAAGATGAATAATTTTTTGAATAAATAATCTATTTTTTGAACAAACGAACAAAGCAAATGAAAATTACAAAAGAAGAAGGCGAGCGAATTAGAAAATCCTTAGCCAAAATGAAAATCTTAAATCGATTAATGTATTTTGAATACAACATGGAAATGCCAGATTTAGGAAAATCGAGTTTAGTTAGAAATCACGTCGCAAAATTGCGAACATCGATTCAGCAAATCGAAACAAATTTAAATCACGTTATTCGTACAAACGAATCGACTGTATTAGATGAGTTCTGCGGCGAGTTATTAGATAGCTTAAGCATATTATCCATGATGAGTTTAGAATCGCTTAAATCGTTTAATAATGATCTTAAAGACTTTTTAAAAGAAGTAGAAAAGGAGCAAGAAAATGAAGCTTAGTGATTATAGAAAAAATAGAGGCTTAA
>Ga0181359_1000116_pt1 | contig 15927 bp, 25 predicted proteins | sample Fa13VDMM15SD_FD_141229 | JGI IMG/M metagenome (GOLD analysis project Ga0181359, IMG submission 141229) | Freshwater viral communities from Lake Michigan, USA - Fa13.VD.MM15.S.D | ecosystem: Environmental > Aquatic > Freshwater > Lake | place: USA: Michigan | collected 2013-09-24 | reverse complement strand
AAAAGGAAAACGTCGGCAAATTTTGGTTCGTTTAAAAAGAATCCTTATGGGGTATATGCCTATACGGTCTCAAAGGGCAAGTAGAAGTTCGGGCTGGCAAGGCACGACGCTGTCGCTTTTGGCTAGGTTTTCCTGTGCAAACAGCGGGCGGAGGTTTGAGAAGTGGAAGCACGCCTGCTGCTGGCTCTTAATGCTCAAGTCAAACTTGGAGCATGGAATAATGTGGTCGACGTGCCACGCTGTTCCGTAATTGCCCCACGTCATACCCCGCTTGAATTGGGATTGGAGATGCATCTTTAGTGTGGTCGCGTTGCATCCAGTTAGTGTGCTAGTTACGGTTCCGCCCTTCCGTTTAACTATTTGCCGCAACCTATTTCTTAAGTTGCTAGCAATTCGATTGACGGGCTTTGATCTGCTCCTCTTGCTATACTCACGAAAGCGTTCAGGGTTTAGGTTTTTCAATCTTTGCTGATATTCGCGCCTTTTGCTTGGGTTAGCCGTGTGCCATTTTTTCAGTGTGGCATTTCGACGCTTTCTAAACTCAGGGTCTTGCATCTTCCTTTTATGGACCCCGGCCTGATACGCAATTATCTTCTCCCTATTGGCGTAATAGTAAGCCTTCGCCCGCGCTGCCGCCCGCGCATTGCGCTCCTCTGTAGTCATTCGCGCTTTTGCGGCTTTTATCTTTTCAACGCGGCAAGATGGCCAAAATGATCGAAGCGCTCCGGGAAATCTCGCTTCCCTCCTACGCTCATTTGCCAGCCTTTGACCCCTCTTTTGCTGCGCCTTGCCGTCACCTTGGCGGAACACTCCAATGGATTTGAGCCACTTGCGCGAGGTTGATGCTTGGTAGCCCGTGGCGCGTTCTACGGCCCGCAAGCCGAAGCCGACGGAGTAAAGGCAGAGAACGCACTTCCGCACGGGGCTTGCGCTGCTCCTGCTTTTGTATGCCGTGGCGCGTTCCGTTGCCGTTTGTTTTACATCCAACAGAGTAATCATTGCTCAAAACTAGGTAATATGGCTGTCTTTGCTAGTCGTGCTTCTTTGCTTTTCCCCCACCTCGCCCCGCTCGCCCGCCTTGCCGCCTCGCTCCTATCCTTCGCCGACACTCCCGCCCATCGCGCGCGCCCCGCCCTTGCCCTTGACTCGTCAGGGATTACCTCGCCGCACTTTGGGCATTCGGTTGCCATATCTCCGCACCTAACAGAATCCAAGCGCGCTTGCAAGGGGAAACGGTGTTTTGAAGTGTAGCAAACGAAATTTGCGAAAAAGCCAATGAATCGCCATTTGTAGGCAACCTTGCTACACGTTTGCTACATTTTTGCCTACACCCAAAAATGAGCCAAAACCCCTTATTATTATTACTTTATCTTGAATAAAGATAGATAGATATAGAGAGAATGTAGCAGTAGCAGAAAATATAGATACGCAATGAGAGAGACTGTCAGGGTGAGGGGATACCATTAGGGGAGGGGGGATATATATATATCTATATCTGGAAAAACTGCCTACATTGCCTACAATCGTCCTAAGTGATTGCGCTGCAATGGTTTGGAGTGTAGCAAAAATGTAGCAAAGGCTGCTACATGTAGCGCTATTCGAGGGGAATGCGGACGGCGCGGTGCACAGACTTGCCAAACCGGACCGACTGACACCCCTCCGCCCCCTTCACGCGGGCCAACTGGTCCTTCCACTTCCCTGCCCACGGGGTGTCCGCGAACACTCTGCGGAGGCTGTGGTGAGAGTTGGATACAGTCAGCCAGTCATCCTCAACCTTGATGCCGTGGCGCAACAGCGTCGCCTTGGCGGCATCCTTTACCGTGTCCACTACGTCCGCTTGGCTCTGACTGATTAGCTCCCCGACGCTCGCCGTGTAGCTGCCGCGGCCATCGTCAACGCGGATGTGGGAATCCATCAGCACGTTCAGGGCTTGCACCTCGTCCGTGTCGGTTGCGTCTGGTAGGAATGGGGACCAGTCGAGGTTGTCCACCCGGCGCGCGGCCTGTTCGTCAGTAAATTGTTGGTCCGTTGTGACCGCGAATGCCCCGGCCAACAATGCCCCTAGCTGGTCCCCGATGCGCTGGTCCCCCAGTTTGGCGGCAACGGCGCGGGCAAGGGTCTTGGAGTTCGCGCGGATGGTTCTGGCGTTGGATAATGCGCGGGCGCGCAACCCGTCCGCGAATCCCGGCTTGCCGACGGTTTCGGCCCACAGCGCCTTGAGGTCCGCGAATGCCTTCGCGCCGGCCTCGCCGTTGCGCTTGGATAGCTCCAGCGGCGTTATGCGGCTGGTGTCGGCCCTCTGGACCGCTGCGATGCCAATGGACGCAAAAACGAAGCAGGAGCGGACGCTGAATTCCATTGCCCGCCCCCCGGCGGTGCCTTTGATGATACCGGCCCCGGTTTCGGATGATGCTTGGCGCGCAAGTTCAAGGATGCGCTGCATTCGGCCCTGCCCGGTTTTGTCTTCGGATTCGGCCTCATCAAACACGACGGGTAGGGCATCGGAGCGCAGAGCTTGGCGAATGCCAGCCTCCGTAGTGGCGGACTGGACTTGCAGCGCGGTTTTGCCTACCAGCGGGTCAACGATGTTTGTCACCACCCAAGTCTTGCCGCTCCCCGATGGCCCCGAAATCCAAACGTGCGGACGCCATGCGAGCACGCCGCAAATGGGAGCCACGACGCACCAGCCAGTTAGCAACATGCCGTGGATTGAATGCCGCCACGGGAGCATGTCGCACAGTTCAGCCAGCCGCGCGGCTTCGGGCATCGGCAGCGGAATGGCGTCTGAGTGCTCTAACGGCTGGCCCTGCTCGTAAATAAAGCGGGACTCGAATTCAGACATTGCCACGGGCACGCCGTTGACGAATAGGCGGTCGCCGACGTGAAGGACGATGTTTTCGCCGTCCAGCCAAGCGCCCCGGCCCCGAAGCCGCTTCGGGGTGAAAACCCCGGCGTCGTAGGATTGCTGAACAAGCATGTTCGCAGCGGCTTTCCAGTCCGGGCCGTCTTTGGACGCGAATATCTGATTCCACCAAGCATCGGGAGCAAGCTGTAACAGTTGAAGGTGCTTATGTTCGCTGGCCGAAAGCTCAACAATCTGCTTTGAGCCGCGCGGCAAATAGAAAAACGTTCCCTGATTGTGGCCTAAGATGCGGAAGGGCAGTTCAACGCCACCGATGGACGGGGGCGGAATAGGCGTTGACTCCTCGGGCGGAATGTGTTCAGGTTCCGGTTCGGGAGCGCGCTCGACGTGCAAATCCCCCTCGGCATCGGAGAGCGGAGGACTATCATCGTTCGGAATATAATCCTGATTGTGCAACGTCTCGGGTAGCTGTGGCGGTTCGGGTTGTGTTGCCGCCTCTTTGCACGCCTTGACATGCGCCCGAATCATTTCGCCGGTCCAGCCTTCGGCTTCGGCGTCGGCTAAGTCCCATCCGACGGGCTTGCCGGGTGGCGGGGTGACGATGAAGACGCTCATGGGCTAGAGTCCTGAGAGGGTGCGCCGCGCTTGTATCACCTCGCAAGCAGCCGCGCGATTTGCCAGAGGGTGATGCAAACGATTGCGACGGGGCCAAGGAATACGAGCAGTCCGGTTAGGATAAGTCCGATAATGGCACAAATGACCTTCAGTTTTTTGATTAGGTTTTTCATGTTTTAGATTCCAGACTGCGTTTCACCCACCTAGCCAGCGCCGCCTTGCGCGCCTGTTCGGTGGTGCGGGCCTTGGATTTGCCACGGCCAGATTGGCCGCCCTTGCGGCCTATGGTGGCAAGGTAGGCGGTGGGCGGTTTCACGCTGGCGGGGCAGTTGTGCCGGGTGGGTTCATGTGCGGAATCCAGTTTTCACTAAATTGATGTAGTGCGCCACGAGCCGTCCGGGTAAATTGAAATTTGGGTTGCGTCTCGGTGTTGGGCGACTTTCACAGTTATGCTTATGGTGGACATCGGCGACGGAGTGTAGCGCTCCACCTCCAGAACCCTTATGCCAGTGTAGCCTTTGCGCGCAAGGTCCAGTTTCACCTTCCTAACTGCTTCGTTTGTTTTCATGCCCGCGACTATGCGCAAGCGGCTTGTGCATTGCAACACCTTTTTGAAATTATTTTTCGAGCCGTTTTTTCACCCACTCCGCCGCATCCCTTCCCGGCTGGTCGTTATCCGGCCAGATTATCACGCGGCGGCCTTCAAGCGGGGTCCAGTTCGTTTGTGTGACGGCCTTGCTGCCTCCCGGCCATGTCGTCACCACAACCGAATCACCCAGCATCCGCTGGGCGGCGTCGGCGGTTTTCTCGCCTTCGACTAGAATCACCCCCGCGTCTGGATTTGCGGCGAGCACGTCCAGACGATACAAAGGGCGAGGCTTGGCGAAGGACTTGAATTTCCAACGCGTTTCGCCCGTGCGGCTGTTTCGGCACCACGCAAACGGGATGATTTCCTTGCCCGTGTCCGTATTGTATCGGCACACCAGCCCGATGATTTCACCCGTCGCGGTCCGGTAGGCCCAACTTGCCGACGGCGCACCGCCAAACCCCGGATGCCACGGGACGGGCGCGGGCGTGCCTTTCGGCGCGAACGGTTCAGCCTGCCAGTCTCCCGCGTCGGCTGGCCTGCCGTCTGGCCCGGCGATAGGCGCGCGGCGTTCTTGAATGCCCCCTGCGGATAATTTCGCGTCCAGCTCCCGCGCGGCCTCAGCTTGTGAACAGTTGCGAATTGCGGCCAACAGGGAAATGGGGTCGCCCCCCCTGACGTGCGTTGTCGAAAAATCCGCCCAAATTCCCGTGCGGAGGTTTATGGAAAGGCTGGACGTGTCCGCCTTGCCTTGCAGGTTGCCCACGGTGAACTCGTTGCCTCGCCGCTTGCCGGCTGGGAACCACTCACAGAGCAGGGATTCAAAACAGCCAAGCGCGGCGGAATTAATGCGGGCGAAGTCTATCATTGCTGGGAGTTAGGGAAGCCCGCCGTCGTGTTTCATGCGGCGTCAGACGTGCCTGTCGCGGAATCTCTCCGCGCACCATGCGAGCGGCGGGCTAAGGGGTCAGAATGGAACATCTGAGTCGCCAGCGGCAGCGGCATCAGGAGTCGCTGGAGTCGCGGGTGCGGCAGCCTTCGGCTTCCCAAAATCCCAAGCCTTGCCGTTGCCCAGAATCGGCATTTCGACGCGGGCGGCGCGTTCCTCTTTGGTGACGGATTGCTTCACGATGTAATCATGCCCGTGCTTCGGCTCGCGTAGTTTGTGCATCGAGAATTCGTAAAACTCCGACACGCTGCCGTCCCGGCGCGTCACGGATTTCATCCGCGCGCGGTCAATGAGTTTTCGGTCAATTTGGAATGTGATTAGTTCAGGTAGGTCCATAGGTTTTCGGTGCGTTAAATTAACCCCGGCGTCATCACACGATGGGCCGGGTTCTCTCGCCGGACAATCCTAGCCAGAAAATTCAGCGAGGGAAAAATCATAGCAGAATCGCAGCCGCTTCCGCAACGCTTCGCGCGACGCCAGCCGCGCCGCCTGCGGATGACACGACGCGCCGCCAGTTGTCTTGGTCTGGTGTCAGCTTGCCGTGTGCGGCCTTAACTTCAATCGACGTGAACACCGCCAGCTTGCGGCCAACCATTTCAGGCGTCACCATCACGGCCTGCCAGCCTATGAGGTCCGCGCTGCCGGGAGTTAGGCCGTAGCGGATGAATCGGGCGTTGCCGATGGTGACGACGTTGCCAGCGCCAGATATATGCTGCCCACTCCACCCAGTCCCGCAGGTATTGCGAAACAGCCGCACGTCCGTCCGGCAGCAAAGCGCCCGCAGGATTTCGGCTTGAATTTGGGATTCGGTCATGATGGGTTTTTGGTTAGCCACTCAACGGCGCGCGCATGGTCCGCATCCGCAACATCCGCAACCGTCACGCAGTTGTCAGAAATCACAGCAGCGTCTTGAAGCCGGTTCATTACTTCGGATGGTTTCAGGCGATGGGCGCGGATGAAATTTAGGAGGGTGGTCATTCTGATTTCCTCTCCATATCCGCCTTGTCCTCTTCGTATTCGGCCCGCAGTTCCGCGCGGGTTTTCTGGCGTCCGGTGCCGCCGCAAACCTGACACTCATCCGGCCCGTCAGCGTCGGCAACCTGCCCGGTGCCGTCGCACTCCTCGCACGCTGCGGGCTGATTCCACGGCGCACTCGGGTCGTGTTCAGCGCCGGCGGGGTAATTGTAGCCGAAGGGGTTCATGCAAAATTCGACTCAAAACGCTTTGCCTGTTTATCAATTCCAAGCGCCTGTCCGATTTCGTTTCCCGCGCGAGCATCGCTGGCAATGTCGCGCAGGATATGCGCGTGGTCTTGCATCTCGCCCTTCACGGCTTCAACCATCGCCGACGGCACTACCCACTCGCCGCCGTTGTGCGGAATGCTGTCGCGCAGAGCGTCAGCTTGATCTTGTGTGATTTTGTAGTCGGCTTGCAATTCTTCGCAGTCGGCAAGAATTGCCATCTTATGAAGCACTTCCTGCGCGTCGTTTTTCGTGAGTTTCATTTTCATGCCCGCCACTCTATTCCTTTCCGCCCGCCTGTCCATTGCAAAAACGCAATGGCGGAAGATTCCAGATTTACTACTGACCATGATTCGCCTTGCTAATCTTCGCCCTCAACCCTCTCGCCCGCATCAAATGCGATGCCCAAGCGTATGGAGCGCGGTAACCGCGCTGTTTTCCCAACGCAATCAAACTCTCCAACGTGTCCGCCCTGCCGATTTCACGCCGACGGTCCTTCGCGTGGTCCTTGTTACACGACGGGCACTGCCCCAAATCCGCGCGATGCACCGTCTGGCACGCTGGACACTGCGCCCATGCGTCCGCCCTTACCGCCGCCGATGCGCCGAGCGGCACGAGTTCGCCGGCCACGGTTTCAATCTCGCGCTTCGATTCGTAAACCTCGCCGCACTGCGGACACGACGGGGCAGGCGCGTGCATCGCGTAGCATTTCGGGCATTGCCGATTGCGAATTGTGAGCACGTCGGCGTCTAACTGCCGCTGTCGCTTCTCACAGTAGCCATCCAGTGACCAGTCGCGCGGTTGTTCCGCAAGCCCGTGACGGTGAAGGTTTCCAACGTGGTCAAGGATTATCGCCTGCGGTTTCGGGCCAGACTTCAAGGCGGCGAGCCTGTCCTCCGCAGTGTCCAGAGGCGCACCGGGCGCATACACTGGCCGCAACACGCGGCCAATCTGTTGCAGGTGCAAACCCAGCGATTGCGTCGGCCTGAGTAGAATCGCAACCGTTGCAACTGGCAGGTCAAATCCTTCGTTGATTATTTCACACGACGTTAAAACGTGAAGCCGCCCGTCGGCCAGAGATGCCACACGGTCCCGCCGCTCCCAGTCTGACAGCGTGCCGTCAATCGTGTCCGCCCGGTAGCCAGCCGCGCGGAATTCACCGGCAACATGCTTCGCGTGTTCAATCGTGATGCAAAATGCGACGGCGGGCGCACCGGGCGCAATCCGCGCGTAATGCTGAACCGCGTCGCCGGTAATTTTAGGTTTGTCGAATTCGGCAGCGGCTTCGCCCTTGTTGAAGTCCCCGCCGACGGAATGAATCCGCGTCGCGTCAACGGTTGACGGGGGAGCGTAATAAACCGGGGCGGACAGGTATCCGCCTGCGATTAGGTCCGATGCCGTCGGGCCTTGCACCATTACGTCAAACGGCCCGCCAGAGTTGGAGCCGAGTCCCTTGCCGTCCATCCGCTCTGGGCTTGCCGTGGTGCCGAGAATCCGCGCGGCAGGAAACGCCGCCAGAGTTTTTTTGAACGTGCCGCTGACTGAGTGGTGCGCTTCATCACAGATAATCAAGTCCGGCGGCACGATGGTTTCCAACCGCCGCACAAGCGTCTGGACGCTGGCAACCTGAACCGAGTGGATTTGATTCATGCTTCGCCCCGACGCGACGATGCCGTGTGAAACGCCGTTCTCCGTCAGCGTTCGCGAACATTGGTCAAGCAACTCTTGACGATGGACTAGAATCATCACGCGCCGGCCTTTGGCGGCGGCAGAGTTCGTGATGTAGGAGAACATCACCGTTTTACCCGCCCCCGTCGGCGCAACCATCAAAACAGAGCGTGCCCCTTGCGAAAATGCAACACGGACGCGCGAAACCGTTTCGGACTGGTAGGGGCGTAGCACGTTACGCGGCGGCTTGGAGCTTCACCAATTTCGAGAGCGTCGGAGACGAATGCCCCTGCGCCCAGCGCCAGAATGTGGATGGATTTACGCCAGCCGCCGCGCACCACTTGCGGAAGCCGCCGTGTTTTCGTGTGCCGCGTCGGCGGAGGGATTCGAGGTTGAGATTCATCTGTTGGCCGCAACTAACTCACCCGATGCAAAATTGCAAGCGCGTTTTTCAGGTATCAGTTGGGTTTATCCTGAGTATTAGCCACACTGGAAACTTACAGGCGTTGCATTTTTGCATTGTGGGCGGGCGGATGGGGTGTAGGATGGGGGCATGAAAAACGAAATGTTCGCGGTTGAAATTGACCACCATCGCGGCGGGCGGGTGTTCGCCATGCAGGGCGGATGGACCACCACCAACGTAAAGCAGGCCTTCCGCCGCAAAAGCCGCCAGACTGTTGAACAGTTTGCGAAATTGTTCCAAGGCAAAAACCCATCCGTCGTGTCCGTCGCCTAACACCACCTCGCGCATGACCGGCATAATCCCAAACCTCCCCGCCGCCGAATACCACGCGCGGCCTGAGATTTCAAAACACGGCCTTGACGATTTCCACAGGTGCCCCGCGTGGTTCAAATATCGGCGGGGGCATCCGCAGGAAACGACGCCCGCGCTGCGATGGGGCAGCATCGTTGACGAGGCTGTGTTCACGCCAGCGGAGTTCGCGGCGAACTCGGTTGTCCTGCCAGCCGATGCGCCCAGCCGCCCGACGGAGCGGAATCGCAAGGCTAAGAAACCGTCAGATGAAACCATCCGCGCAATCGAGTTTTGGGACAAATTCGACGCGGAGAACGCGGGCAAGGAGGTTATCACGACAGAGGAAATCGCGACGCTGAACAATACGGTTGCTGCGATTTACAATCACCAATCCGCCGCGCGGCTGTTCACCACTGGCGAGCGCCTAGTCCAGTCATCGCTATTCTGGTCCGATTCACAAACCGGCGTCGCCATGCGCGCCCGGCCTGATATGGTTGTCCGCCGCCCAGAGCAGGACCGCGACATCATCGTTGACCTAAAAACCGCAGTGTCCGCAGCGCCTGAGGATTTCGGCAAGGCGGCAACGAATTTTCGCTACCACGTCCAAGCGGCGATTTATACTGCCGCATGGAAGCAAATCACGGGACGTGACGCGGCTTTCGTTTTCATCGTCGTGGAAAAAGCCGAGCCTTACCTTGTGGCTTGCTACGTCGCCAGCCCGCGAATGCTGGCCACTGGTGAAAAACATTTCCGGCGCGATTTGGCCGCTTATGCTGCCTGTTTGGAGTCTGGCGTCTGGCCGGGGTATTCGGATACGATTCAGGAACTGGAATTGCCCGTTTGGGCGGATAGGGAGTGAAATTATGAAAAACGAAACAACTGTCGGTAAAAAAGGACTTGAGGACGGGGTTTATGAGGTTCCTATAGGAAAAAAACGAAAGCAAATGCTTTTGGTCAGTGATGGCGCGGCTTGGATGCCGGTGTCTATAATGCACCCTATTATCTGGATGACTGCCGGGAGTCCGTTAAAAATGGTGGATGGAAAAGTCTTCATGCGCGCGAAAGATTTCGCCGAAGCAGCGCCAAAATATGCGGCGGCCGTGCAAACATTTGTGGACAGACATGGAATCACCCTTTAAGCCATGCACCTCTCCGACATCATCACCGCCCTAAACCTACACCCCGATTCGCGGCTGCCGCAATCTGAGCCTGACGCATTTCGCTCCCGTGGCTTCATGGGCCTTCGCGTGACGCCATGCGGACGGATTCGCGTGGAATACCATTGGGGCACGCGGACGTTTGAAAATCAATCGGAGCTTTCAGAATGGCTCGCTGGGAAAATCCCGGCTAGCTGGCAGCAGTAACCACACAACACACATGAGCACAGAAAACACAGCACTAACGGTCCGCGAACCGGCGAAGCAAGCCGTGTCCGCATTCAGCAACTCAGAGTCGTTTGAACTCGCGCAACGCATGGCGAAAGCCCTTGCGTCGTCAACAATGGTCCCGACGGCGTATCAAGGTCAGGATAAGATTGGCAACTGTTTGGTTGCTCTTGAAGTCGCGCAGCGGCTTGGTGACTCGCCATTTGTCATCATGCAGAACATGACGCCAATTCACGGCAAGCCCGCGTGGGCGGCGACGTTTGTCATTGCGAAGGTGAACGCAAGCGGCAAGTTCACGCCGCTCCGGTTTCGGATGAACAAAACCAAAGACACCTGCTATGCCGAATGCGTCGAGAACGCCACCGGCGAAACGCTGACAGGCTCTTCCGTTTCGCTCGCGCTGGCCAAGGCGGAAGGCTGGACGAAAAACGCGAAGTGGCAGACGATGCCAGAGCAGATGCTGAAATACCGCGCGGCGACGTTTTGGGCGCGCGAGTTCTGCCCCGAATTGATGATTGGAATGCGGACGGCGGATGAAGTCGAAGACGTTGAGGTTTCCGGCATGAAGCGAGCGCGCCCGGCGGACGACTTGAACGCATCACTCGCCCAGCAACCAACCCCGCCGATTGACGTGGCAACAGTTCCTGAACCTGCCGCGACTGTCCCGGCCCCGGCTCCCGCGAAACCGAATGACCCGCTTTTTGACTAAACTATGAACACCGCACCAAATCAACCGCCCGCGAAAATAAACGGGCGATGCAATGTCGAATACATCCGATACTCTCGGACCAAACTCGCCGGCCTCTGCGGATGCGGCCAGCGCGGCCACGTTTACAAGTCCGGCTCTTGGGTTTGCGAACGGTGCGAGCGGTTGGAAGCGAAATACTACGGAATGGATTCTATTGGGAGGAGGTTGCGCCGATGATTACTAGAGTTACGAAATTGACCACCACGCCGGACGGTGAACCGCTGTTCAGCGAACGGGCCACGGATGTTTTGATTGAAGACATGGCCGCTGGCGAGTTTGTCGTGGTAGAACAGCGCGCCGACGGCATGGGTAAAATTGCGATTGACCCCGACGAATGGCCGACGCTTCGTGCGGCAATCAATCGGATGGTGAAGGGGTGCCAGAAATGAAACCTCCCGCTGAACACCCGTGGCGCGTCCGCAATCGCCAGCAGTCGCATTCGGCCAAAGTCAAGCGCGAACTTGGATTAGTCCCCGTGGTTCACACAATAAGTCCCGCTGAAATCGTGCCGGTGACGATAAAACCGCTTGCGGGAGCGGTTGCAAAGATGCAAGGATAGCCGTATGGAAAATGAAATTGAGAAACAGTTAGTCCGCGCTTGGCGCAGTGCCCAGCGCACAGTTGAATCGCTCCAAGCCGCCCATCGCGCGGCCTGCGTTGATAAACCGACGCCCACCCAACGCCTCGCCGAAGCTCAACTCCTGTCCATGCTCGCCGACGCCGTGAAGCTGCGCGATGCTTTGAAAGGGGTGGTGTCGTGAATTACGATGAGTTCCTAATCGCCAAGATGCCGCAAGCCGAGGTGCTTGGTTTTGAGCCTGAAACACCGGCGCATCCGAGCTTGTTTCCGCACCAATCAGATATTGCGAGGTGGGCCTGTCGGGGCGGACGCCGCGCCGTGTTCGCGGCCTTCGGTCTAGGCAAGACGCGGACTCATTTACAGGTAGCAAAGTGGATTATCGAACGCGAGCCTTGCAAAAAGTATCTCATTGTCGCGCCGCTTGGAGTTCGCCAAGAGTTCACTCGCGTTGAAGGTCCGGCGATGGGTTTGGAAATCACATACTGCCGGGACGATGCCGAGGTTGACGCCGCTACAACTTCAATTGTCATCACAAACTATGAGCGCGTCCGCGACGGCAACATCACCATCAGCCCGGAGCGGTTCAGCGGGGCCGGGCTAGACGAGGGCAGTGTGTTGCGCTCCTACGGAAGCAAGACCTACCAGACGTTTCTCTCGCTGTTCAAGGCGCTGCGCTATCGGTTTGTGTTCACGGCCACGCCCTCGCCAAACAAGCACAAAGAGCTGATTCACTATGGCGGGTTCCTTGGCATTATGGACACTGGGGAGGCTCTGACAAGGTTCTTTCAACGCGACAGTTCGCAGGCAAACAACCTGACGCTCTATCCTCACATGGAAGAGAAGTTCTGGCTATGGCTTAGTTCTTGGGCTGTTTTCATGCAGAGGCCGTCTGACCTTGGCTACTCTGACGCCGGCTATGACTTGCCGCCGTTGAAAGTTCATTGGCGAGAGGTGTCCGTTGACCATACAAAAGCATGGGGCCAGATGGATAGCTGGGGGCAGGCACAGCTTTTCATTGACCAGTCTAGCGGCTTGAAAGAGGTTGCCGCTGCCAAGCGTGAGACAATGCAGGCGAGAGTTGACGCGGCTAGAAACATATTGGACACCGACCCGCAGGCGCATTGGATTATCTGGCATGATTTGGAAGATGAGCGCCGGATGATTGAAAAATCAATACCAGAGGCGCGAACCGCCTACGGCTCGCAGGAGCTTGAAGAGCGAGAGGAAATCATCCTTGGTTTCAGCCGTGGCGAATTTCCAATCCTCGCCACAAAACCGAGCATTGCCGGAAGCGGCTGCAACTTTCAGCGCCATTGCTCCAATGCAATATTCCTTGGCAGCACCTACAAGTTCAATGACTTCATTCAAGCGGTTCACCGAATCCAACGCTTCCAACAGCCGAAAACGGTGAACATCTATGTCATTTATGCGGAGTCCGAAAGGCTTGTAATCGAAACGCTCAAGCAGAAATGGGCGCAACACAATGAGCTGGTAGAGAAGATGTCTGCGCTTCTCCGAACATTCAAATTAGACCTGAGAGATATGAAATTGCATCGCACAAAAGAGATTGACCGGGCGGAGGTAACTGGCACGAAAGAGATGTTTCGAGCTATTCACAATGACAGCATAATGGAGCTTGCGGAATGGCCTGAAAACTGCGTTGACGAAATTGTGACCTCTATCCCGTTCGGCAACCAATATGAGTATTCCACCAGCCTGCAAGACATGGGACACAACCCTGACAATGAGGCGTTTTTTCGCCAGATGGATTTCCTAATCCCGCACCTGTTGCGAGTCTTGAAGCCGGGCCGGATTGCTGCAATTCACGTCAAAGACCGCATCCGATTTGGCAACGTCACCGGCAAGGGCGTCCCTACGGTTGACAGGTTTAGCGATAAGACGGCTGACCGATTCGAGTCGCATGGCTTTAACTTCATGGGCCGAATCACGATTGACACCGACGTTGTGCGCGAAAACAACCAGACTTATCGGCTGGGCTGGACTGAGAACGCCAAAGACAGCAGCAAAATGGGTTGCGGAATGCCAGAATACGTTTTGTTGCTTCGCAAGCCGCAAAGCGACACGTCCAAAGCCTACGCCGACTGCCCGGTGAACAAGGACAAGAGCGAATACACGCGCGCACGTTGGCAGATAGATGCCGCCGCGTTGTGGAAAAGCAGCGGAAACCGGCTTCCAGATCCAGAAGTTCTCACAACCATTCCGCACGACGTCACTGGCCGCATCTGGCGCGAACATTGCCGGACCAAAGGATACGATTTCGCGGAGCATGTCAACATTGGCCGCGATTTGGAATCAAGCGGATACTTACCAGCGTCTTTCATGCTGTTCCCTCCAATCAGTTTGCATCCCGACATTTGGACCGATATTAACAGGATGCGGACGTTGAACACATCTCAAGCGGTATCCGGGCAGGAAAAGCACGTTTGCCCGCTACAGATTGATATTGTGAACCGCCTTATTGAGAGGTATTCAAACCCCGGCGAAATCATATTGGACCCGTTCGCTGGCATCGGCACTGTCCCTTATTGCGCCTTAAAGCTGGGCCGTTGCGGATGGGGAGTTGAACTGAACCGTGATTATTGGGAGTGCTCCGTTGGCTATTGCGAGCAAGCAGAGCGCGAGCGCACGATGCCAACGCTGTTTGACTTTCAAGAAAACGGAGCATCAATCATTAAGCCCAATGAGTAACTTCCAAAACCTCCAACGCCAAGAACTCACTCAGGCGAAGCTAAAACATCCGCCCTTGAAATCCGCTCACGAAGGCTACGCGGTCATCCTTGAAGAGCTGGACGAAGTTTGGGCGCACGTCAAAACGAAACAGCCGGACTATCGGGCCATGCGCCGTGAACTGATTCAAGTTGCCGCGATGGCACAGCGGATGGCGGAGGAAATCTGCGACCGCGAAATCAATAAGCCGTTCAGCCGATGAAACCCCTTTCCCTCCGTGACCGTGACCGCCAACCTCGGGAGAAATCCAGAGACATTGGGAATCATCGTATTATTCGGCGCGAGTCGGCCCTTGTCGGGGCAGCGGAGGGGATAATTTACAAGCGCGTGGTGGAATCGACAAGACACTGGGCAGCCGACCAATGCAGTGCCGTGAATGCACGGCAGCCCGGAGCCGACCGCGATCACGGGCCGCGATGGACTTGCAGGTCCAAACCCTGCCGCGCTTGCTAACCAAAACAAACAAACCATGAACCTAGAAACCATCATCATTGCATCGTCAGCCTGTTTCACCATCCTCTGCCTATATCTTGCCCGCCGTGATGACGACACGGCGGCAGGCGTGAAAATCGGCAATCAGGATGAGGATTTGAGAGTCGTCCGAATCTGCGATTCCTGCCGCTGTTACCACGGCCCCGACCGGCTGATTCGCGGCGGTCAGCATCTATCCATCATGCACGACATTTGCCCGCGTTGCGTGCGGAAGTCGAAGCCGGTGGATACTTCAAGATTCCAAAAGCCAGTCACCAAGAGAATATGAACGCGCGCTGCTCATTTTGCGGAGGACAGCCCCACGCAATGGCAGAATGCCCGGCGTGCGGGATGCGTGGAAAACTTCAAGCCGAAATCAAGCGGCTGGTTTCTGCCATCGTTGAAACCCTCGAAGAAAACCGCCACCTTGCAGACGGAGAAAATTGCACCCTTGCCAAACTGAAACGTGCTGTCAACTGGACTGGATTATGACTACCGCCCACGGCTTCATCCCCTCGCGCAACTCCCGCTGGCGTTACGTCGGCAAACCGCCGGGACGTGGCGAAATCCACCGCGTGCTAACCGCCGACGTTCACGAGGTTGTCACATGGTCGGAGCCTTCGCCTGACGAAAACAAGCCGGGGCGTTCTTGGCTTGGCGAGACGGAGGAATTCTGCAAACAGTTTGGCCCGGTTCAGTGACTAGCATCAAACCTCGCATTGTGCTCCTTCGCCAGCCGCTTGATGTCTTCGACCAGCGCCCGCAAAAACGCGTCCCGCTTGTCTCCGTTGCGCTTGAATTCGAGCGTCACAAATTCGGCCATGCGGTCGGTTTCGCCGCGTTCTGAATCGGCGTGGCTGGTAAGTTGGATGGTAATTTTCATGGGGGCGTGACGATACTCCGAAACCGGGCGGGCGCAATGGCTATTTGCCAGCGCGTTGAATCAGCGGCATCAACAGTGATTTGCCGCCGGTAATCGGGACGTTGATGTGGAGGAAATTTCCAGTTGCCTTGCTGACGATTTGGACCGCGTAGCCGTGCGTCCAGTCCGTCGGCCGCGTGTGACACCAAAGCGGCTGACGCTGGCACAGGCACCCCGGATTCCACGCGCCGATTTCGCCGGTGGCAACGGGGCGCACCATATCCGACTGCGCCCGGTGCGTGTGGCCATAAACGACGTTCCCGCTGAACTGCCGGACGTTCACGCCGGCAGCGTGCCGTGCCGTTGAAACCCCGTGCCAGAAAAAACACTTGCCTAGCTTGATTGCGCCTTGCACGCGCAAGCCGCCGTATTGCTCACACTGGCGGTAATACCGAAC
>Ga0181359_1000114_pt1 | contig 15965 bp, 25 predicted proteins | sample Fa13VDMM15SD_FD_141229 | JGI IMG/M metagenome (GOLD analysis project Ga0181359, IMG submission 141229) | Freshwater viral communities from Lake Michigan, USA - Fa13.VD.MM15.S.D | ecosystem: Environmental > Aquatic > Freshwater > Lake | place: USA: Michigan | collected 2013-09-24 | reverse complement strand
AGATCCTGAGTTTATTAAGTTTAAAAATCAATTATTTAAAGATAAACAATTTGATTTTGTTTTATTCTTTAATTCAAGAAATATCCGTCGTAAACAAATCCCAGATACACTTTTAGCATACAAGTTATTTGTAGATACATTACCACTTGAAAAAGCTAAAAAATGTGCTATGTTACTTCATACACACATTGTAGATGATAACGGTACAGATTTAGGAGCAGTATGTGAATATTTGTTTGGAGAAGAAAAAGAACGTTACAACATCGTATTTTCAACTAATCCACTACCTCCAGTTCAAATGAATTGGTTATACAATGCAACTGATGCTCAGGTGTTATTAACATCAAATGAAGGTTGGGGCCTATCGCTTACAGAAGCTATTTTAGCAGGTAACCCAATTATAGCTAATGTTACTGGTGGAATGCAAGATCAAATGCGTTTTGTTAAAGACGGAAAATGGATGGAAGTGGATGCTGATTTTCCTTCAAACCACAATGGTACAATCAAAGAACATGGTGAATGGGCATTCCCAGTATTCCCAACATCTCGTTCAATTCAAGGTTCACCTATCACACCATACATTTGGGATGACAGATGCACAGCAGAAGATGCTGCTAAACAGATTCAAGCCGTTTATGAATTACCTAAAGAAGAAAGAAAAGCTAAAGGTTTAAAAGGTCGTGAATGGGCTATGTCTGACGAAGCAGGTTTAACTGGAGAGAAAATGGGTCAACGTATTATAAAGTATTTAGATAGTATGTTTGGAACTTGGATCCCTAGAAAAAAGTTTGAACTTATTGACACTAAGAAAATAGATAAAAAAGTATTAAATCATAAAGTAATATATTAATATGAGCAAGAACAGTTGTGTAATTTACGCCCCAGTAGATACATTGAGCGGGTATGGAAGCCGTAGCCGTGATACAGTTAAATCAATTATTGAATTAAAGAAAGAAGAATGGGATATTAAAATTATCCCGTGTGCTTGGGGAAACACTCCTACAGGATTTATAGATGAAAACCCAGAATGGCAATTTTTAGTTCCATATCTGTTAATGGCGCCTTTGAACTACCAACCAGATATTTTTATTTGGATTACTATTCCTAGTGAGTTTCAAAAAGTAGGCAAATACAATATTGGTATAACAGCAGGAATAGAAACAACTGCTGCACCGGCGGATTGGATTGAAGGTGTTAATAGAGTAGATTTAACTTTAGTTTCATCTGAGCATTCTAAAAAAGTATTTTTAGATTCTCAATACCAAAAAATGAATAAACAAACCCAACAAGTTGAAGGTATTGTTAAAGTTGAAAAACCAATTGAAGTAATATTTGAAGGAGTAGATACTAACATTTACAAATATCTAGAAACACCAGATAAAACAATAGGTGATTTAAACACAATCCCAGAAGAATTTTGTTATTTATTTGTAGGACATTGGTTACCAGGTGATTTAGGTGAAGATAGAAAAAATGTAGGTTACTTAATTAAAGCATTTTTAGAAGTATTTAAAAATAAACAAAAGAAACCAGCACTGATTTTAAAAACGTCAATGGTAAGTCCATCATATATGGATCGTGATGAACTTTTAAAACGTATTGACGCTATTAGGTCTACAATAAGTTCAACTAATTTACCAAACATTTATTTACTTCATGGTGAATTTACAGATTCTGAAATGAATGAAATTTACAACCATCCAAAAGTAAAAACAATGGTATGTTTAAGTAAAGGTGAAGGTTTTGGCCGTCCGTTACTTGAATTCACTCAGAGTAAAAAACCAATTATTGCTACAAACTGGAGTGGACATGTAGATTTCTTAAATCCTGAGTTTGTAACATTAATAGGTGGTACAATGACCTCAGTACACCCAAGTGCCGCCAATCAGTGGTTATTAAAAGAATCTCAATGGTTTACACCAGAGGCAGGTCAAGTGGGATACCATTTAAGAAATATATTTGAAAATTATAAAGACTATGTTGATGGAGGAAAACGTCAAGGTTTTTATGCTAAGACAAATTTCTCATTTGAAAAAATGACCGAAAAAATAGCTGAATATCTAAAACGTATTCCTGAAATTCCTAAACAAGCTCAATTAAAATTACCTCAACTTAAAAAAGTAGAATTACCTAAATTAAATAAAGTATAATGGATAATTTAATAATATGTAAACATTGCGGCTCAGATGCTTGCTATGCTTTTGAAAACAACTCAGTAATTAAAACATATTCTTGTTTTGGCTGTGGATTTACAACTAATTCCTTAATGAAAGAAGGAGAAGAATTTTATAATCAACAACTAGAAACACTTCCTGATCTTTACAAAGACACAATATTTAAAGACGAGGACGGATTAATGTGGATGCCCACAATGATTAACATCCCTACTCAGGGTATGGTATTTTATAATGGTACAAATAAAGATAATGCTAAATGGGCAGCTGTAAAAGCCGTTAAAGTTAAAGAAGAAGAAAAAGAAAAATACCCAATTAAAGGACAACCAGGTAAATATTACGAATTCAGAATGGACATGTCAACTATGAAACCATATGAAATGAAAGAATTCATGGATGCTTTAACTTACATTGGAGCCCTCCCAGAATAAAATTTACATTTAGGTTATGAAAATTAGTTACGCAATTACAGTCTGCAATGAATTCATTGAAATTCAACGTTTGATACACTTTTTGCTTCAAAACAAACGTCATGAAGATCAGATTGTAGTGCTATACGATGAAGCAAATGGTGATCCCGAAGTCCTAACGTTTTTAAAACCTCATTTTGTGTTTAATGAGGAATTTACGTTACACACAGCTAAATTTGAAGGACATTTCGCTGATTGGAAAAATAAACTAACCAGTTTATGCAATGGTGATTATGTTTTTCAAATTGATGCTGATGAGATTCCTAGTAAATTTTTAATTGAAAATCTTCCTATCTTACTAGAAGAAAATCCTGAAATAGATGTTTTACTAGCACCAAGAGAAAATTATGTTACTGGTCTTACCCAAGAACATATAAACAAATGGGGGTGGGTAGTAGATGAAAAGAATAGAATTAATTGGCCTGATTTGCAGTGGCGCATTTATAAAAATTCTCCTAAAATAAAATGGATAAATAAAGTTCATGAACGTTTAGATGGATTTACAGTATACACTCATTTGCCTATAGAACCAGAATGGAGTTTAGAGCATATTAAAGATATTAAACGTCAAGAAAAACAAAACAATTATTATGACTCTCTCTGACATTATATCTAAAAGTCATTATGGTTCAGTAGGACATATCTCGTCTCAAAAAGATATAGATACTTTAAGAAGCTACATATCCCATAATTTTTCAATACTACAACGCTTTGAAAATATTATTGCTGTAACAAATTACCCAGATTCATCTTTAAATTCTAAATTATATCTAGCAAGTGAAACAGAAAATCTTTGGAAAGAATATTTTCCTAATTCAATTCAAATAAATAACGGAGCGAGTAAAGGACATTATTTTGGGGCGGCATATAATGACAATTCATTATTTAATTATTGTAAAGAAAACAATATTGAATGGTTATGTAAATCTGCTAATGATATAATATTATTTTCTGAAATTTTAGATAAACATGTTGAAGAAGCTGATTTTTATTATTTAAATGGAATTGGATATGGAGGAATGGAAAGATATAATTTTGATTTAGATAAAATAATATTAGAAACTTTTTATCCTCAAACTAATTTTTATATATTAAATGTATCTAAAACAAATTATTTAAATGACAAAACATATCTTGACCAAGCATATGACCATATTAAAACTATCCCTAACTATAACGGAAAAGCTTGGGAATATGGATATAAAAGTAATGAAACATTATTAAAAGAAGCAGTAGAAAGAAATAATCTTTTAAAGTATCATTTGATTTCCGAAGAAAAATATGTAACTTTACTACAATTTATTAAACAAAATCACATACATGATTGTAGTCATAAAAATATATTGATTGATGGGGTATGCCATTGTCACTTTATTAATAATCAAATAATAAAAATATGAAAAAAGAATTTTTAAATTTAGGTAAACAACCCATAGCAAATGGTTTTCTTTATGAAAAAGATATTCCTAATGAATTTTTTTATAATCTAAAAGTAGGTTTTGATAACAAAACTAAATTAGTTACTCAAATGGAATACGTTGATCCCCCTTTAATGTTTAATGAAAATTATTCTTATAGAGGATCTATGTCTACTACTATGATAAACCATTTTAAAGAATTTAGTAATTTATTTATAAATAAAGACATTAAAGTATTAGAAATAGGAAGTAATGATGGTGTATTTTTAAAAAATTGGAATCCTAAACAAACATTTGCTGTTGAACCGTGTGGAAATTTTGCTAAAGAAACAAATGAATTAGGATATAAAACATATAATGAATTTTGGACTTTTGATTTATCTACTAAAATTAAAGAAACTCATGGTCAAATAGATCTTATATTTGCAGCCAATTGCATATGTCACATTCCTGATTTAGACCAAACATTTAAAGCTGTTCATAATCTACTTTCAGATAAAGGAATATTTGTATTTGAAGATCCTTCATTAGCTCAAATGATTAATAACAATTCGTATGATCAAATCTATGATGAACACCCCCATATTTTTTCTGTTATAGCACTTAACAATTTATTAACTAAAAATAATTTAAAAATTATCAAAGTAGATAATACACCAGTACATGGTGGTTCTAATAGATTGTGGGTAGTAAAAAATACTAATAGTCAATTACCTGATAAAAGTGTTAAAAATAATATTGAATTTGAAAAAATATTAAAACTAAATACATTTAGTACTTTTAAAAAGTTTGCTAAAAAAGTAGAACAATCTAAAAAAGATTTAGTTAATTTACTTATTAATTGTAAAAAACAAAACAAAAAAGTAATCAGCTATGGTGCAACATCTAAATCTACTACTGTTTTTAATTATTGTGGAATAAATAGTGATCTAATCCAGTATATTATAGATACTACACCTGAAAAAATAGGCAAACTAGCTCCGGGTTCACACATTCCTATTATTGAATCACAAGGTATTCAACAAGATGTTGATGTAGCATATCTTGGAGCATGGAATTTTGCTATAGAAATACTTAAAAAAGAAAAAGAATTTGTAGATAAAGGAGGCAGATTTTTAACTCATGTACCAATTGTAAAATTTATATAATATGCATTTTAACGAAGACGATAGAGCACAAAGACTTTTAGATATATTTCCTAATGTAAACGGGCAAATAAATATATCATATGTTAATTCTACAGAACATATAGTTGCATGGCATAAACATAATATCCAAACTGATTATTGGATTTGTTTAAAAGGATCATTTAAAGTAGGGTTAGCGTCTAGAGCAGATACCCCTCAAGAGGCTGGAGACGTTTACTCAGTAAAATGGGAATACCTATCAGATAAAAACTTTAGAGTACTAACAATTCCTCCAGGTGTATACCATGGGTATAAAGCTTTAGAACCGGGATCAATATTAATGTATTATTTAACTCACAAATATGATCCAAAAGATGAAATACGAGCTAAAATAGGTCAATTTTTTGAAAATTGGAATACTGAAAATAAATAATATATGACTACTTTAAAAGATGTTATCTTAATTAAACTAAAACAATGGATTGAAAGTAATGGTAATTTACTTCCAATAGAATTTGATAATCAATTGTTATTTAAACCTAAACGAACATTTTTTGTAAATAATGTTCCTGATACACAACCAAGAGGAAAACATGCTCATTATAAAACAAAACAATTAATTATATGTTTAAATGGAAAAATTACTGTTAGGTTACATGATGGTATAAATGAAGCATATTATGAATTAAATAATGGAGACTCAATTTATATCCCAAATATGATATGGGACGAACAAATATATCATACACCAAATACAGTTTTAATTTCATTATGTAATACTCATTATAATACTTTAGATTATATTAACGATTTTGAAGAATTTGTAAAATTAAAAACTAAAAATGAAAAAAGAAAATAATATTGTAATTACGGGTGCTTGCGGGCATATTGGTTCTGCTTTAATAGAAAGATTTCATTGGCAAAAATACTTTCCATATGTAGAAGATTTTAATATCACAGCGGTTGATAATATGTTAACTCAACGATACACATCATTATTTAATTTAAATACAAAGATTAAATTTTATGAATCTAATTTTTTAGATATAGATTTGCCAGAAGGAGGAACAGTAATTCATTTAGGAGCAATTACTGATGCTGCCTCTAGTGTAAAAAACTCATCTCAAGTAGAAGAAATAAATATCAATCAAACAAAGCAATTTATAGATAAGTGTATTGAGTCTAAAGTAAAACGATTTATATTTCCATCATCTACAAGTGTATACGGATCAGCAGCAGACGTAGTATTTGAAGACGATGAAAAATATGAAAATCCTCAAAGTCCGTATGCTCAATCAAAATTAGAAATAGAAAAATATCTGCAATCTAATTCTGGGCAAATGGATTATCTAATACTTAGATTTGGAACTATATTTGGAGTAAGTAAAGGAATGAGATTTCATACTGCAATTAATAAATTTTGTTGGCAAGCATCATTAGATACTCCTATTACAATATGGAAAGAAAATTACGAACAAGTTCGTCCGTACTTAGGATTAACGGATGCTACACGATGTATTAAACATTTTTTGTTATTAGATTCTTCATACTATAATACAAAATATAATGTGTTGACTGGTAATTATAAATTAAGTGATATTATTAGTATGATAAAATTATTTCAGCCTAATATAAAAATACAAATGGTTGATACACCACTATTAAATCAATTTAGTTACAATGTAGATGGTACTAAAGTAAAAAACACTGGATTCATAACCACAGATGATATAAGATTTGATATATGTGAAACTTTAACATTGTTAAAAAATTTACGCTAATGAAAATTATTATATCTGGGGGGAATGGAAGATTTGCGAAAGAACTAATTAAACAAAATACTACTCATGAAATATTAGCTCTATCAAAAGAAGAAATGGACATTACTAATTTAGAATCTATAGATTCTGCACTTAGTAAACATAACCCTGATATCTTTATCCACGCAGCTGCATTATCTAGACCAATGAATGTCCATGATATCTACCCAGATAAAGGAATAAGTTTAAATATCATTGGAACATCTAATTGTGTAATATCTTGTATAAAACATAACGTCAAAATAGTATACATTTCCACAGATTATGTCTACCCAGGAGAAGATGGTAATTATTCTGAGTTGGATAGTTTATATCCTGTGAACAAATATGGGTGGTCTAAACTAGGAGGAGAGTGCGCAGTAATGATGTATGACAATTCTTTAATACTTAGAATGGCTATGGTTGAATATCCTTTTCCACATCAAAAAGCTTTTGTAGATTTATATAAAAGTAGTATTTGGCATATTGATGCTGCAAAAGTATTATATAAATTAATTGATAAAGGAGTTAAAGGAATATATAATGTAGGAGAAGAAAGAAAAAGTATGTTTGACTTTGTTTTTCAAAAAGATTTTAGTATATTAAAAGAAACAAAAAACATTACACTAGAAAAAACACCTAATGATATTAGCATGAATATTAAAAAACTAAAACTAACTTTAAATGATACAACTATTTAATATACCTAATTATACAATAAATACTAGTGATTTTTCTCATTATTTACATGGTTCTATAGTAGAAGAGTTTGAACAAAAATTTCTAAAATATGTAGGAGCTAAGCATGCATGTTCTGTAAATAGTGCTACTAATGCTATATATTTGATGTTTTTAAATAAAGGTATAACAGTTAATGTTCCTACTATGATACCTCCTGTTGTATTAAATGCTTTAATTACCTCAAAAAATACAATTAATTTTACTGATGATACAGAATGGATTGGAGATTCATATATTTTACATCAATTTGAAGATTATAAAATTATTGATTCGGCTCAAAAAGTAGAAAAAAATCAATTTCAATTAGAAGCAAATGATAATGATTTAATGTTTTTTAGTTTTTATCCTACTAAACCTGTTGGTAGCAGTGATGGAGGAATAATTGTAAGTAATGATAAAGCTAAAATTGATTATCTTAAAACATTATCTTTTAATGGAATGAGTTTTGCTGAGAATAATTGGGAACGAAAAATTATTATGCCTGGGTATAAATCTTATTTAAATTCTATTCAAGCATTTATAGCTAGTAAAAATTTAGATATCTTAGATACCAAAAAACAAAAATTAAAACGTATTAGAGATATATATAATTTAGAATTTGGACTAAATAACACCTCAGACCATTTATATAGAATAGAAGTGTCTGATAATAAAGAGTTTCTTAAAGTTGCTAAACAAAATAGTATTATTTGTGGAATTCATTATGATTCACAACATTTAAATAATGTTTACAAACCATATTCTACTAATTCTAATTGCCCCAAATCAGAAAAATTATCTAAACATACTGTATCAATTCCGTTTCACGAAGAATTAACAGAACAAAATATAAATAATATAATTAAATTAATTAAAAATGGAAAAAATTAAACTTAACTTAGGATGTGCTGGTAGATTACTTGATGGATACATAAACATTGATCAAGATAATATAGAAATAATAAAAACTAGATACCCGGATACTAAATTTAAAGACACAGATGTAATTTATACTTATAATGTATTTAATTTACCATATGAAGATAAAACTGTAGATGAAATAATAGCAGACGGATTTATTGAACATTTATCATTTTCCGAAGAAAAACTTATTTTTGAGGAAATAAAACGAGTTTTAAAACCAGGTGGGAAAGTAAGTTTCTCAGTACCTAATTTTGAAAAAGTAATTAAATTGTGGTTAGAAGCAGAAGATAATTGGCAAGATTTTTATCGTTTAGATGAAGAAGCTATAACTCAAAAACACTGGTTTGGTACGTATACTTATGAACCTAAAAATAGATGGGGTTATTTAACTGCTATGATATATGGTAGTCAACATGGTGAAGGACAGTTTCATCAAAATTGTTATACTGCTCCTAAAATTCGAGCAATGTTAACTAAATTGGGTTTTAGTAATATTAATGTGACTGAATTCCAATGGAAAGAAAATAGAGACCCGATGTTAAGAACAATAGCTGAAAAAATATAAATTATGTATCAAAATCCAAGAATCCCGTCCTCTTATCAATATTTTGATTTAGGAAAAATTATTTATGAAACTACTATAAATCGTAAACCTTTAAAAGTAATAGAATTTGGATGCTATAAAGGGTATTCTACAGTGTGTTTAGCTATGGCCCTAAAAACATTAGGTCAAGGAAAAATTAAATGTTATGACTTGTGGGATAAATATCAATATAATCACACATCTATGAATGATACTGTAGAAAATATTAAATCATACGGACTAATAGATTATGTAGAATTTATCCAAATGGATTTTAATGAATGGATACAAAACCCTGAAGAATTTGATCTAATGCATGTAGACGTAGCTAATACAGGTGATGTTATAAAAAATTTGTATAATGCTACTAAAGATCAAATAGAAAAAGGATCTATAATATTATTTGAAGGAGGAAGTGAAGATCGAGATCAAACAGATTGGATGATTAAATATAATATGTCTCCTATAAATTCTGTAAAAGAATATACTAATTATAAAGTATTAAGTAATTATTTTCCTTCTCTTTCTTTAATTAGCAAATAAACTTATGATAAATAAAAATGATATAACAGCTGTTGTAGTTTCATATTATCGAGGAGATAGATTAAAAATATGTCTTGAATCTCTTGATCTTCCTAATATTACGGTTTGGGATAATAATACTAAGGGAGAAGAATTACAAAAAATTAAAAATGTTGAACGTGATATGCCCCATGTTAACTTTATATATAGCGAAGAAAACTGGGGACTAAATAAACCATATAACCAAACTATAATCAACAGTAACACAGATTGGGTTCTATTTACAGTTGATGATATGATCTTTGATAAAGGATGGTTTAATGTATTAAATGATATTCTAATAGAAAGACCTCATTTAGAACAAATATATTTAAATACTTTTAATGCTTGGATCTTACATAAGAAGACTATTGTTAGAATGGGGTGGTTTGATGAAAATTATCGTTATTATCCAAATATGGAAGATGATGATTGGTATTTAAGAATTGTGGAAACACTTGGGTATTCACCATATGGTAGAGTCCCTGAACATTTAATAAATCATTTTCCTGATTGGTATAAAAAATTATCTTCAAAGCTAAACCATCAAGAATGGCAATTTAATGATATAAATAATTTTACATTTTTCTGCAACTCAGAACACAATACAAAATATACTATTATAGGAAAAGAAACAAATACAGGAGGCAGTTTAGACGCAGGAAGTAGAAATACATCTGATGCTCAAATAGAATCTCCTAAAGGAATGACTGGGGTTGAATATCATTTTACTAAATGGAGACAAGTAACAGATTTATCTGAATTATTTGATATTGATACTTATTTTAGTAAAGACAGTAGAGCATATAAAAGAATTAAACCTGAATTAGATTTATACCCTGAAGTTAGAAAAGAATACGCTAAAAAATACTTTAATATAGACTTATGAGTACCCGCAAACCATGGATGTCAGATGACGAAATCTTAACTATTGTAAAATTTTTAAATAAAACAGATATAATGTTAGAGTGGGGGTCGGGTGGATCTACTTGTTATTTCCCACAATATGTTGAACAGTATTATTCTATTGAACACGATGAAGGTTGGTATAATGAAATGAATAAAGATCTTCCTAATAACGTAAAATTTTATCACGTTGGGTTAGATTCTCCATTAACTGATCCTACTCAAAAACATCAAATACAATCATATTTAGACTTTGTAGATAAACTTAAAATAAAAAAGTTTGATAAAGTATTAATTGATGGTAGAGGTAGAGGGTGGTGTGCAGAAAAAATACTACCTTATTTAAAAGAAGATAGTATAGTTTTTATCCATGATTACTGGCAACGCCCCCAGTACCATATTGTTGAAACTTGGTATGAGGTGGTTGATTATGTTAAAGATGGACAAAGTATAGTAGCTCTAAAACCTAAAAAATAATTTATATGAAAATAAGTATAATTCAACCGTCAAGAAATAATCTTAAATATCTTAAGTGGTCTTATAATGCCATTCGTAAAAATCAAGGAAACCATACAGTAGAAATTTGTGTAGCAGACGATGCTTCTACAGATGGAACTTTTGAATGGTGTGTTGAAATATCTGAGTGGGATAAAAATTTTAAATTTATTACAAATCAAACTAATAAAAGACTAGGCCATACTATTTTATATGATAAATTAGTAAACGAAGTAGCAAGTCACGATATTTGTATGATTTATCATGCAGATATGTATTTATGCCCTGGAGCGTTAGACACTATTGAAAAACACATTGGCCCAAAGAAAATTGTTTCACTAACTCGAATTGAACCACCATTACATCCTCCAGGACCAGAAAAATTACTACAGGATTTCGGTATAGAACCAGAGTTATTTAACGAAAAAGGTTTATTAGAGTTTGTAGATTATACTAAACAAAATTTTGCTGATAAAATTACTGAAGGTGTTTTTGCCCCTTGGGCATTTATGAAAGCTGACTTTCAAGAAATTAGAGGACATGATCCTTTATATGCTCCCCAATCTAAAGAAGACTCTGATATATTTAATCGATTCCAACTTAACGGGGTGGAGTTTATTCAAGTATGGGATGGATTAGTATACCACATGACTTGTAGAGGTAGTAGATTTAACCCAACATTAACAACCCCTGGACAAAATAGTCAGGAGTGGGAAGCTCAAAATCAACGGTCAACTCGTAATTTTATTCGCAAGTGGGGACATTTTGTAAAACATGATAGTTTTTTAAAACCAATTATTCCATCTAAATATAACATTGCATTTGTAATACAAAATTGTAATGCTCAAGCACTTGAAGCGCTTGAACCGTGGTGTGATCGCATATATCTTAAAGATAATATGCATGTACTAATTGATGAATATATATATAAAGAACAACCAAATACAAAATATGATTTAAAGAAAAGAGTGTTTACGGTTGAACATAATGATCCTATAGGTGAAAATGATATAGTTGTAGAATTTGATGCTAATTTTTTCTCACAAAGTGCATTTAATATAATTCAACAATTCCCGGACATAATTAAAGAATCTGGAGAAGTAGGTATATTTGAATTAGATATATTTAAGATTACTATTTCTCATCTAGAAACATACGAAAAAAATCTTATAGTTAATTTTAGATAGGCTTTCAAAATATTTATAATTAAATTTATAAAAGATGAAGACCTATTGTTACTACTCAAACTCCGACCCAAAGTTTGAAATTATAGATAAAGTGGATGTTAAAGATTATTTTGAAGCCTTAGCTCACTTTTCTGCTAGGAAACAATTAAGTCAAGAAATATTTACGGAATTGTACACCATATCAGAAATAAATGGAAATTAATTTAAATAACTTAGGCAAACAATTTAAATTTAGCAGACGCATCAGTGTTAAACCTACTGAGACGTTATCTGAAAAAGAAATGTTTGTTGATTTAATTACTAGACTAGATGAAGCATGGGACAGTTCAAATAAATTATTTGCTAAATTTAAGATTAATTTACTTGAATACGAAGAAGGGTATTTTGGTCTTATTGAAGACCTGTTATTAATGAAATATGGTTCATGGAAAACAGAAATTATATTGTGGTTTGTGTATGGGCGTATGGATGAAAATGGAGAAATACATCCCTTGTCTTTAAATTTAGAAGGCAATGAAGAAAAAGTAATAATTAAAACACCAACCCAACTGTGGGATTTATTAAATAGAATAGATAATTATAAAACCAAATAAGTTATGAGAACAAAAGCAAAACGTTGCATCAGCTGCAACCAAGTTATCCCTTCACAACGTCTGAAGGCCCTACCAAACACAACACGATGTGTAAACTGTTCAACCGCTCAACCTAAAGGAGGAATATCCATTACTCGAGGTGAAGGTGACCACACATACACAGAAACAATCATCATGGAACATGATGAATATGTAGAATACAAGAAAATGGAAGCTAAATTTCAAAATAAACCATTTGGGGACTTTTCTGAAATTAACTTAGACTCCACAGATGAAACATTGCCTCTAGAAGATACAGATTTTTCAGATTTAGAAATAGATCCTGAAGTAGAAGAATAGTATGCCAAAAGCAAAACCGCTAACTAAAGAACAAATCCAGTTAGCGATGCGGCATACTAAATCAAATAAATCTGCTGCTCGCTATCTTAATTGCTCTTATATTCATTATAAAACGTGGGCAAAACGTTATCATGAATTTGAGGGTGGGAGAAGTTTATTTGAAGTTCATAAAAACCAAGCTGGTAAAGGCATCCCTAAGTTTTTAGCGGGTAATGCCAAGAAGAAAAATGCTTGGGATATCAAAGATGTAATTGAAGGTAGAATATCACCCAAACATTTTGGTTTAGAAAAAATCAAAACCCGAATGATTGAGGAAGGATATCTAAAAGAAGAATGCTCGATGTGTGGTTTTCAGGAACGACGAGTAAATGACTATAAGATACCTTTAATATTAAACTTTAAAGACAACAATTCAAACCATTATAACATGGGCAATGTTAGGTTTTTGTGTTATAATTGTTATTTTTTAAACATAGGAAACATCTTTAACCCTAAAGACTTCCAGCAAATGGAATCCCACGCCCCTACTAATGGTACAAGTGATGCAATTGATTTTCAATTAGATGAATTTCAATTGGAACAACTTGAAAAATTAGGACTGTTCCAACCACCTAAACCAGATGATGGAACTGAATTTATCTCTAGACTTTAATATTTATAAGAGATGAAGCACAAAAAACACGATAAAATTGTGCGTGACTATGAGAAACAGAAGTCAGAGCATTTAGACAAGTTAGCTACTAAAATGCTTAAAAATGACGAAAAAATGCAAAAGTTACGTGATAAGAAAATTAATAAAAACCTTTTAGATCTTTTTTAATATGAAAAAAGTAGAAGAATTTAAAGTCAACACTTTACAAGACTTTCAGGAATTAGTAGATAAAAAAGATATGGGCGTTAAAAAAGCGGTAGTAAACGCTATACTAAACAACCTCAAATCAAGACGCAAAAACATACATATCATGTCAGTTAATTGTTTAAAAGAAAATTCAATATTTGATATTACATTGCAAAAAGAACATTTTGTTGACACATTAAATGAAAACATAAAATACTTTGAGGAAGCAGAAATGTACGAAGAGTGTGGTAAAATGCTAAAGGCCATTGAAACCTTAAATAAAGGTAGATAATACGCCATATGTATTAATATATGGCAGCAAAACTTAAAGACCAAATCATCAAATTTTTTGCACGTTTCAAAAAGAAACGTCCTGGTGTTCACGCTAAAACTAAAACCAGCAAAAATAAAAATAGTAAAAATTATAAAAAACCTAACAAAGGACAAGGTAAATAATTATGGCAATCTCAGTTACAGGCAGTTTAAAAGTAGGATATGCGTCTTACAGCAATCCACAAATCCAATTAATACCTCATTTAACATACAGAGGTATGATAGCAATGGACGCAGTTATAGTAGTAATTACAGACGCATCTGGTAGCACTTCACCAGTTACAACAATTCCATACTATCCTAAGACATCAGAATTAAGCTACCCAGCACAAAAGGTAGATCCATATTCTGATTTGATTACATCATTGGATCAATATGTTATTACACAATTAACCGGTTCAAACCCTGATTGTACATTTAATACATTTTAAAATGAAAAAACAAATACTATCTGAAGAATTTCGTCGTATGCAAAAATTAGCCGGCATTATTACTGAAAATTCATCTATTGAAACTAATCCTAACTATAAAAGAGGAAAAGAGTTAGCACAACAAGCATTAAAAAATATTCTTGGAGAAGATGAAAATAATGCAGAAAATCCAAAAATTGCAAAAATTGCAAATATTGCTAAAGAAGAGTTTGGGATTGAACCAAACGACTCTAAGGATAAAATATTAAAACAAGTTGAAAAGAAAAAAGAAGAAGACAAATTAGTAAATGCTGTTATTAAATTATTAGGGGCAGCAGGCATAGCGACCGGGGTAATAACGAACCTACCAGCAGTAGCACTGCTAGGTTTTACTACGTATATGCTTGGAAGAACATTTCAAAACTTTAACAAATAAAATATAAATAATGAAATTATTTGATTTAAAGCAACTCATTAAAGAAGAACTTTTAGCAGAAGCTAAAAAAGATAAATCTGGTTTACCATTTGCCTTAGCAGCCAATATTGAAAAATACGGCAAGCCACAAACCCCAAAAGGCGCTAAACCAGTTGATTTTACTAAAAAACAAGAAAAACGTGTAAAGAAAACAGCTGAAAAGCTTAAAAAATACATGAATGAAGATTTAGGCAACTATATGTTCTTTCAAAATCTTAAAACCATCAAACAAATGGTTGATGAATTGCTTAAACTAGATGAAAAAATGGTTGATGGTATTTTAGCTAGTGGACATGATTGGGCTGAAGATCACATTGCGACATCAAAAGACGATATTGAAGAAGTACATAACTTTTTAATGACTAAAAAAGTAGTAGGACCTGTAGGGATGGATGAAAAAAAGTTCCCAGATTTAACTGGTGATGGTAAAGTAACATACGCCGACATTTTAAAAGGTAGAGGTGTTAAATTAAAAAAGAAAAAGTAAAAAGCGGTAGGCTTCCAAAGCCTTATTTATTATCTTTACAGTTATGAAAGTAGTTATAGACAATAGCGTGTTTCCACCACGCACCCATTACACGGAAGTAGATACCAAATTTACAAGTTTCACCCC
>Ga0181359_1000108_pt1 | contig 16123 bp, 34 predicted proteins | sample Fa13VDMM15SD_FD_141229 | JGI IMG/M metagenome (GOLD analysis project Ga0181359, IMG submission 141229) | Freshwater viral communities from Lake Michigan, USA - Fa13.VD.MM15.S.D | ecosystem: Environmental > Aquatic > Freshwater > Lake | place: USA: Michigan | collected 2013-09-24 | reverse complement strand
TCGATGTGATGCAAATCAACTGCCTGACATCCACAAATTTCACAAGGCATCCAGTCACTTAAATGGTAACCAAAATACTTCATATAAATTTGTGTGTGTTTCTTCACTTTCTTTTGCGTTTGGGCTTTTGCTCATCGTCTGAAAGTTGAGCTAATATCAAAGCGTTGTTTTCTATTTCTGTCAATGTAGGAATCTGTGTTTCTTTTTCATACCTTGCCTTAATTACAAGTGACGTAAAAGAGTCTACAAAACAACTACCACACATTGGTATTGGATTTCCCATTACTTCTTGATGGATTGCACGTACTTTGTTTTCGTCGGCTGGTGGCATTCTCATAACCATTGTTTTTCGGAATGCAGTTAAGTACTGCTCAACTCCTAAAATAAAATCTATATGTTCGGTTTTCATAATTTATATAATTTGTAAGCTAAAATGTAACAAAGTGACGCTGGTATAATACACGCTAAATTCCAAGTGTTAAAAAAGTAACCAAGTCCAATGTGGAATGCCATACAACTTTCACACGTCAATGGTTTGATTTTTAGTTTACTTGGTAGTTGTGGCGTTAGTACTGTCGCAATTACTATTCCAAGACTTGCTATACCCAATATTTCTATAAGTAAATTCATTTGTTAGTTGTTGTTGAAGTGTGTTCACTCGGTTGTTTAACATTATCAGTTCTTTGTTTTCCTGAAATTTCCTTGCTTTGTAGCCCATCGTTACGAGTAGGCAAACAAAAATGATTTTTAATAAATTCATAGTCCTTCGTTATTTGGTGTTTTATTGTATTATCAATGTCGTGGTATTTCATAAGACGAAAATAAAATGCTTGAAGTTTATTCATATTCGTTTATGATTTGCCGTTTAATGTCTTTGATTACCCTTAGTACTTCACGTAGTGTTATTTTGGTTTTACGATGGATTGACCTGGCACTTTCACCATTCGACCACATTGTAAAGATTTCACGTTCATACCATTTGTTTTTGCTTACTACATTTTCAATCAGTTTATATTTGTTTTCTTTTTCAATTGCATCGTCTATTGTGTTTAAATATTCGATTTGTACATTTTCAATATCAAAGAGTCCTATCGGCTTCATAACGTCGTAGAACTTTTGACGTGGTGTTGAACTTTGCGACCACATTATTTTGATGCAAAACAATTTTATATACCCATCGTTGTAAACCTTTGTTAATTTGTCATCTGGCATTTCACATAAAATAAGTAAAAGATGTTGAGCCAAATCGTCGTGGAATAGTGGCGATATTGTTTTACTCGCCTTATAAAGCCATTCTGATTTTGCTACTTCTATCAGTATATTATTTTTGATGTGCAAATATTACTAAATTTTTTTCAATTCTACAAATTTATTTAATCAATATTGCAAAAACATTCAAAACTTGGGTCATTATCCCACAAGCCAAGTTGACTTTGTGATTTGTCTTTTATTTGTTGGTAGGTTATTTCTTTTTTAAATTGGTGTTTACTTTCATTTTCAATATCAATCCACCATTGGAATAGTTCGGGTTTTTCTTTTGCAATAATAGAAAGTTTGCCTTTGCCTTTTAAAAAACAACAATCACAATTACCATAGGGTTCGTTTACTTTTAAATCAAATGCTTGTTGTTTCCAAAAGTTCAATACATCTTGTTTGTTTACTTTCCATTTTACCAATGGTAGCTCTACATCGTAATCACTATCTTTTGTTTTTTGCCATCTTCTTGGTTCGTCATAACGTATGCCATTAAAACTTGTGTATTCAATTACACCGATACTTTTTAAATATCGTTTTAAAGTATTTATTTTTAATTCGCTTGTGCAATATCTAAATTGCATATTAGGTATTGATGCTGGTCTTTGTTCTATAAGTTGTTTATATGGCAATCCATCACGTGATGCAGTTTTAAAAGTAACTACTTCAAAGGATGCTGGTTTTCTATATTCCAACCAAACAATATTTAAATTCCATTGCTTATCGCATTCATTTATAAAATCTAATGTGCCTTGCATTTCTTTGCCAGTGTTTTGAAATGTTATTAAATACTCGCCACCCTCATCAATTAATCGCTTTGTCATATATGCACTTGTACGACCACCACTAAAATTTATTACGTTCATATCTTTTTTAATTCTACAAATTTATACCCATTTTTCTCAGCTTTTTTTTTATAGTACGCAACTTCTTCTTCAGAATTTAAACAATATACTTCCTGATATTTATCCTTTTGCATCACTAATTGATAGAACGTTTTTTGCATCCTCATAAATAGCCGTTTCCTTTTTATATTTCATTTGTAGATAATCTGTGTAAGCGTTAACGCTATGTATCACCGTGCTATGGTGTCGATTTAAAAACCTACCTACTTGCACCAACGTATAATTAAAATATTTTATTGTTATGTAGCAAAATAGTTGACGTGCTATAACTATTTCACGCTTTCTTGTGATTGCTATAATATCGTGAGGCATTATACCACTGGCATCACAAACCTTTTGCAAAATTTCTGTTAGTTCTTTGTTCTTGTTCATCTTGTTAATTGGGTTTATTATCATCTCTTTTAAGCGTTGTATTTCTTTTTGGTAGTTGCGTTGGCTTACTTCTACTTTGCTTTCTAAATATCGTACCTGACGGCGTTCTTTGAGATATAAAACATAATAATCTATCATAAAATTTCTTTATAACGTGTGTACTTACCTTCAAATGACATTGGAATATCTATACATTGTCCGTGTCTATTTTTGCCGATGATTAATTCACAGTCCAATTCAATGTCGGGTTTTACATCTAAATAGTACGATGGTCTGTAAGGGAATAAAACGACATCAGCATCTTGTTCAATTTGTCCTGACTCTTTTAAATCCGTTAGTTGTGGTCTATCTTCTTTGCCGTCTCGATTTAATTGTGCAAGTGCAATCACAGTCACACCAGTTTCACGTGCAAAGTTTTTCAACGCAGTTGAAATGGTAGCTACATTTTTACGTGTATCTTTTTCGTTTGCATCCATCTTTTGTAGATAGTCAATTACAACCACATCTAAACCTTTACGGGCTTTCAATAATTTGCAAACCGATATTATACTAAACACGTTATTGTCTTTAGAATCTATCACATCAAAATCGTGTTCGTTGTTGTATAACATCTCAGATATGTTTTGAATGTCTTTGGATGTCATATTAGCGTTACGAATTTTGTAGTTTTCAATGTTAGAAAAATAACTGATTTGTCTTTTTGCCAGTTCTTCGTCACTCATTTCTATTGAAACAAATAAATACTTTCCAAACTTGCATCCCTCTATACAAAAGTTTAAACCAAGTGCAGTTTTTCCCATTCCTGGTCTTGCACCTATCACAACTAAGTTACCCTTTGACCATCCACCTATGTATTTATCTAAATATTTCCATCCCGTCGGTAAACCTTCAAGTGTATTCCCTCTATTTATTCTTTGTTGTAATTCGTCTAAGACAGTACCAATTACTTTTGACATTGGTTTTACTTGATTTTTAATGCTTATTCTACTTTCTTGAATACATATATCCAAATTATTCTGTAAGTCGTTTAATTCATCGTTAAAATCGATTTTAGCGATATCTTCAACAAGTTTTGTTTTCTTGTAATTTACTTCAAGTAATAACAAATCATAATCTAAAGTTTTATCTGTGACAAACTTTCTTGTAAAATCCGTCAACTGAAACGCATATTCTTTAAAAAATGGAAATAAAGTGTGTAGTGCAATTGGTTTACTATCGTAGTAAAGTTGTTGCATTATGGTCACAACCCTTGAATTGAAGTCGTTAAACCATTTAGGGTTTACGCTTGGTAATTTTGTCTTTGCATAATCGGACATTATAAACGCACCCATTATGTTGTCTTCTGAATAGTTAATCATTTAAATTTGCTCTCCTTTCTAATCGTGGTTGTACTGGTTGTTTAGTTTTAATTTCATCTAACCATCTTTGGTTATTTAAATATGTACTAAAATAAGGTTGAAATTGTTTATCATTAAAAGTTTTTATAAATATAGGAATGTGATTTCTAATTTTTTCATAGTCACTTGATTTAATTTTTTTAAATGACTTTTCACTTGCACTTCTATTTATTTTTTTATCGTATAAATTGTATAATTCTTCAAATACACTATTATCTTTTTTATTTATAATTACATTTTCATTTTCATTTTCCATATGTTCATCATATGTTTTAGATATGATTAACATATCTTCTTCTTTTACTTCTTTCTTTTTTCTGTTATTACGTCTACTTTCACTATACGCTTTACGCTTATAAATTTCTTCATCTAAACGTAAATTAAAAAATAAACCATTTTCATCTTTTTCAAACTTTTCAAATACATCTTCGTCATATGTTAAACATATCTTTAACATATCTTTTTCTTTAAGATGTCCGTTTTGATGTTGATGGCAAAGTAAACGAATGTATTTACCTATTTGCTCATTGGTTAGGAATGAAGTTCCTGTTAAAAAATCACTTGTGTAAAATAAGAATGCTGGGTCTTTTGACATAAAAAAATAACCCCAAACAATAACGAAAGGTACAAGCAGACGAAATTGAGAGGGGTATAAAGATTTTTCATAGTTATCTTGTACATAACTGTAATACTATACAAATATATATTATTTATATTGTATAACCTAATTCTTTTAAAACTTCTTCTTCTTTAGCGTGACGTTGGTTGTAAACGTTACCACGAAGATTTGCATTGTCTTGTTGTACCTTTTGCCTTGACCGTCTTATTGATTCAGGCGATGTGACCATTCGACCAGCTATTGCGTTTAAAACATCGTAGACAGATTTTGCACCAAGTTGTTCAAGTTGTTCTCGCCAAATGTCTGCCATTAACAATGCGTCATCGTCACGCATTTTAGTGCTGGTCTCAAGTCGTTGCTTAACTTGGTTTATAATTAGAAAACTTTTCATACTAAATTGTTTTTTAAATTGCCTTTGTACATTTTTTTTAATGCTTGGTTACTTCTCTTTGCAACTGGGTTCAATGGCTTCCAGTCAGGCATATCGTTAACGTCGATAAAATCTTGACGTGTAGCTTCGTTTGGTTCTTTTTTAAGTGTAAAGTATATCATAAATAAAAACCCAACACAACAAATGTAAACAAATAGTAAAATCAAATTAAACATTTTCGCTTACGTTATAAAGTCCTACATAAATAACATCTTCATCTTCACCGATGATAGCATCGTTATTTCTAAACTGCTTAGTTGTTGAGATACACCCTACCGTTGCATCTAACATTTTAAATACCACCCATTCATAAGCATCAGCTTTAGTAGGGAAATTTTGAATTATTGTCTTTTTCATATCGTTTTTAAATAATTTTTCCAGTCATTTATTGTGTTAAAATACGCTTCATCAAATTCATTTTTTGACATAGGCAATGTAATGTACTTCACACCATTTATCCAAATGGTATAAATTCTTGTTTTTTTATTACTTCTTGTTTTCATTATCTTACTGACATTAAATTTTTATTTCTTTCAAGTTGCATTTCAATGGACTTATTCATTGATTGAAAATCAATTTTATGTGCATTTCTGATTTGTCTACAAATTGCATTTTTTGCATCTTTATAATTGTCAAAATCGTAAAGCTGCTCAACAAATTCCATCATCATATCTTTTAAAGTAAATGAAGTGTTGTATTGAGCTAACTCATTATTTAACATTTCTACAATAGCATCTCTGTTGGTTTTGCAAAAGATTATAACTTCTTCTTTTGATTCAAATCCTAAATTGTTTCCGTTTTCCATAATTCAAATATACACATACTTTCTATATATGCAAAATTTATTTTCAATATTGCAAAAATAATTATAAAAGATTACATTTCTTTGACAATTGATTGCAATAGCTGATTTGCATTGTATAGCTTTTCATCAATGATTTCTTGTACATCTTCAAGTTCTATGTGGGCAATAAACAAGTTGTGTGTAGATGGCATTCTTTTGTCATAACTAACAAAGTAACCAAAGTCAACTGCACTTGCAATCATACCCAATTGCATCTGCCAGTAATACTCAGGATGTATTTTTAGCAAATCTTCAGCACATTTGATTGACCTATTCTTTAAATGGATTCCACTATTAAAAGGATTCTTTATTTCGACCAAACAATTACTGCCAAGTGCATCAGGTGAATAACCTGAGTACTCACCATAAGGAATAAAAGTGTAAGTCTCGCCACCATAATAAGTGTAAAACTCATCTTGGTTTTGTTGAAATACCTCAAACGCTTCTTTTTCGTTTTCAATTCCCCACGTTAACGCTTCGCCCCATATTGGCTTTCTAATGCCAGTTAATAGCTCACTAGCTTTATCATATACAAATGTCTTTGCCGTCTCAGAAAGGTACTCCGACTTATTGCGTGGAGTACCCATTAATTTGTGAATTTCAGATGCCGTGAATTTACCTTCACGTACTTTGAGCCATTTACTTTCGTCGCTTGTTATTGTAATGTCCATAAATCTAAATCAAAGTTTCATTTAGCTGCAATAAGTAACTTTTTGTTTTCAGCACTTATAGTGTACTTGCGTTCGATGTCCTCAAGCAAACCACCCGTTTGCAAATGTTCTTTTGCCTTTATCCAAGTTGCGTGTGTAGGTGTTAGTTCTTCTTTTGCAATTGCTTTAGATGTCCCGTTATTACCAGTAGCAATATTGCCATCATCATCTGAACCATCGTCAATGTTCAAACCTAAAAGACTACTCAAAGAATAACGACGGGCATACGTCACGCCTGAACCAAGTTGTTGTGGGTTAGTAGCGTCTTTGCATAAAATGTCGTAAACGCTTTCAATCATTTGACCCGTATCTATGTGAATCAGTTTAGTCACAACACAAGTATTTATAACTGGTTGCATTAATACTAAACCATTCTTTTTTAAGATAGGTGTGATGATAGATAAAATGTGTGGTAACGTTGCATACTTTGACCCTTTGAAAAATGGGTTAGCAGCATCCTTTTTAATTGTCGGGCATTCCGCCTGAAAATTACTTACTGATAAAAATAGTTCTTTCATATCTTGTTTTCTTTTTTTAATTCTAATAAAATTTGACTTAATCTTCTATTGCCCATATCTTCAAATAAATGCCAGTCAATGGCTTCATCTCTTAAACCATCTTCATCGTGGCTAACAAAGGTATAAGGAATTAAATCGTCAGGGTATTCGTCAATGATTAATTGTTCGATAATTTCAGCATCGTATTCAAAATCGTAATCGCCATCGCAAAAATGACATTTAGCAAGGGAAAAAACTACATACATCTTTTATCCTCCTTAATGATTTGAAGTGCCGTATTTAAGACGATAAGGGCTTTAGGTTGGATTACATCACCATTAAGGTATTTCCTAACCGTAGGCATACTAATGCCAGTACGTGCAGCGACCCTTGAAACGATGCCGTGTCGCTTGTTTAATTTGATTTGATTAATTACTTCTTGTATTTCCATATAACAAAAATACAAAAAGTTTTTTAATATGCAAATTTATTTTACAATTTATGTAAATATTTTTTGTGCTAAGTGGTCAGCGATTGACTGAGACAACGTATCTAAACGCTTTTGGTTTAAGGTTGGTGCAATAAAAGGACGTGCTTTTGTGCCACTTGTATAAATATTTCTACTAATTTTTAGAGCTAACCACCCTTGATAATTTTTATTAAATGCAGTTTTAAATGAGCCATAACGTAGCTTTTGTTTCATCCATTTCAATAACGTTTTACCTGATACGATTGTTCCAGGTGCTTGACCTTCTTCAACATTAATATAGTAATCGTTCATTATCACTATGTAGTTCACTCCCTTTGCACTTGCCCTAATAACGGGCTTAATGTCGGCAGAAAGTGAACCACTTGCATTGCTTTTGTTCTTTGCTAATTTATCCCGTAGTGCCGTAATTAAATCATTGCCCCAATTAACAATAATACCGTTAATGTCAGGGGTTTTTAAATCATCAAATAATGATTTCTTTACGCCAATGTCGGATAAATCAACTTGCTTCATAACGTCTTTAAGGCTTCAATAAGTTTAGGGTGTGGATATACATCAGCTTTGTCTTTGCGTACGCTATTGTGGGTAAAAACGCCATTTGAACCACTTAACGCACGTTTAGTAACGTCCCAAATATCTGCGTTGTAAGTTAAATCAATTCCGTATTTATCCTTCCAAAGTTTTAACAACTCCACCACCGATTGTATTTGCTCATCTGTGTAGTTTTGCCAGTACTTTTGACCTTTGTATGGCGTTGCAAGTTCGCAAACTTGGTCAGCTGGGACTTCTGAATTTACATAGCTATAGAACTTATCGCCTTTTTTTACCAAGTAACCCCAGTTAACTATCTCAATACCTATTGAAATTTTATCTAAGTGCATAAATGGTAAACTATTGGCTTTAAAAGGTGCGCTTGTTAGCCCTAAGTGATAAGCCCAATGCTCAGATTTAAAACCCTGATAAATAATGCCATCACGTCCAATAACTACACACGTACCTATTTTGCCGATTTTGTCATTTTCCCAAATTGCAAAAACATTATCGCCTTTGCCAGTACCAGCCGTGTGATGTAAGTACACTTGTTTTTTGGGTGCGACTTCTTTATAGTAGTCGTTAAATGCTATTTGTTTTAGTTTCATTGATTAGCTTGTTTAAATACCATTGTGCCTTGAGTAAATCTTCGTGTCCGTTTTTACGTTCATAACGCCATATATACTTTATTACATTGCCTTTTAAATAACCTTTAAAAGATTCTTGAGACATTGTGCTTTTAATTGCGTCAATACATTCGATTTCACCTTTGTAGTGTAGGGGGTTAATATTACTCATATTCTGTATGTCATTGCATTAATAGTTGTTGTTTCAACTTTATTTTTCATAGTACGTTCAGGGTTAATTTCTAACCATCGACCGCCCAAAGGTTTAGGAGTTGCACCACGTTCTACGTGCCAGCCACCCAACCCCTTGTTATATTCTTCTTTGTATGTAGATGTACGAACCATCAAAATATTACGCAATTTGACGTTTAATTTATTGTCTAAATATTCATTAGTATAAATAACCTCGTTGCATTCGTGTACGTGACCCATCCAAATCAAATCAGCACCCTCAATAAAACTCGACATTCTATTAAATTGAATTACGCCCTTCGTAACTGGTCCACCACCACCAGCACCGTGAAAATATTTTATTTTAAATGACTTTCTTATTGTTGCACATTCCTTAAATTGATAAACAATCCAACCACCATAACCACCTACTTCAATAGATGTATCACACTCCCTATTTAAACCAAAAACAAAGCGTTGTATTACGTCTGTTTCTTGACGTTTGATTATGTTAGTTTCGTGATTGCCATAACCAACTACTTTGATAATGTTTGCATAGGGTTTAAACCAATCAATTGCATCGTTTACAACGGCATCTAAGTAACTATTGACGTTGTGTTCGGGTCTTATGTCCGATTTACTTTTACGAGGGTCATATGCACCTTGCATCAAGCAAAAAGTATCTCCGTTTAATAGCACATCGTTACCACCTTTAAGTGCTAAGTCTAAATGTTTTTTAAGTAATACTCTATCACACTTAGGATTGTCCCAATGCAAATCACTAAGTAGTAGAACCTTTCTTTGTTCAAAAGGCACGGTTAAAATATGTACGTTGTTTTTCATTTGAAAAGAAATAGCGTCACAATTATTGAATAAATAGTGGCGTAAAATGAATATTTTTTTAAAGATTTTTGTTCTTGGTCGATTTCACAAATAACAAATTCCAAATCACTTATAATACTATCTTGTAATTCAATTAAAGTGCTATCTGTCGCAATCCTTTTTTGATAAATCAAATTTAATTCACGTGCTTTAGCCCCTTTAATTAGATAATAGTTTGCGTTCTTGAGAGTCGATGAGTCGATGGATATTGATTGTGCTATCGAGTAACTTGGTGCTATAAGGACTATCAAGAAAATACATAAATAACGTGTCATATCTTTTTTCTATTTTGATTTTTTGCGTGTTGATAGTTTTAATTTTTTCTTTGTAGACCACCTTGTAAGTAGTATCAACAAAGCTACGGGAAATATTAGAACCACCGCCCACATCACAAAGGAATGTCGCAATAGCTTTCAAGATAAGGCACAACACAACTAATTTCAAGCCCGTACCCAGCAATGACATCAGTTTTGCCGTCGATAAAAGGTTCTGCTTTTGCGTTGGTTGACCATCCGATTGATTCTTCATATGTGTTGCGTTTTAAAAGGGTTATAATGTCTTGTAAAATTAAAGCCGTGTCCGATAAAATTTCTATCAAGTTTGATTGACTTTCAAAATGTCGGTCAATAACCAGCATCAAAAATTGATAGGTTACTGTTTTACCCTCAGAATCAAAGTCAAAACCGTTAGGCACTAACCAAACTAAAGGATAGAATTTTACTTCTTCTTCTGCCATTGCATTCTCACCACAAAAAAAGTTATTTACTTGTTGGTGACTTTCTGCTGCCGTTTGGACTTGCTGAATTATTTGGTTTAGAGTCATTGATAAATTTTAAAAGTTTGGCTTCGTTTTTTTTTCTTACCTTGCCTTTAAGGTCGGATAAAATAATATCTTTCGTCGCAGTCATTGTTGTTTGGTAAATAAATGCCCCCAAAAACTTGTACGTCTTGAGGAAATATAGTATCACTTGTTGAACCACTATTCAAAAATAATGGAAATATATTGGTATTTGCTAATAAATAATCACGCAGTCTATTTGCATAGTACTCAGCTTTATCCCTATACCTTCTTTCAATCATTGTCATTTCGTCAATAGTAACTGGCGTTGCATTCTCACTATTACGACTTGCAACACTCTTATTTAGCATTTTAAAGGTCATAGGAAGCATTGATTCCGTCAATGTGTAGTACTTTAAGCAAGGTGCAATATAAGTGTCTAAAAGGTTGGTATTGTTAGCCGATAATGTACCAGCAAACGCTTGTGTTTGCAATTCGTTATACAAGCCACTACCAATAATATCACGAATGTAAATTTCTTGTGATTCTTTGATAGCAGATTTTAAAAGTTTATCGTCAACATTCTCGTTGATGGGACTTTCGGTCTTAAGATAAGTGGTCGATATTAAATAAACAAAGTTTGTCATAATTTCTTTCTAACTAATTTACTATTCCAAGCGTGACGGCAATGGTTAATGTGTACGTCGGTGTCAGGTATTGTGTACCACCCACCTCTTTCCTTCCAAACGTCTCTATCAACACGGCTTGAAATCGTGTCTATTTCTGTACGTGTGTAATATCTATTTAACCCTATCAATTGACGGCAAAAATCACGACTTGTATCTATCAATTCAGGCTCACCAGTAAAGGCAGCGTCCAAACCATACTCGTATCTTAACTCGATTTGAGTGTCTACACTTTTAGAAAGTTCACGTGTACCTTTTGTAGAAGTTGAAAGTTTGCCATTGTCTGAATTAATTAAGCCATCGTCAATCATTTGAGTGATTGCATCCATTATCTTTTGAGCGTCGATGTTAACGTACTTTGCAATCTCGCCTACTGTTATTCCATCGTTTGCATTTAAGATTTGTAAAATGGCAGTTTCTGATGCACTTGCAAATTCAAATTTACAAAGTTCATAGTCATTCTTTGATACCCCACACTCAGCAAATAAATTTAAAACATCTTGGTCGCTTTGCTTTTTAGACATTGCAACTTCTTCTACAATGGCAAAACCTAATTCTTTGCGAACTTCATTTTTATCAAGAATACCTTTTTCAAATAGTAAAATATAATCTTGTCCAATTGGTGGTTTGTTAGTCGTTTTCAATTTAGCATCAGCCATATATTGAAACACCACATTAAAAGACGAATCCTTTATTTTTTGGCGTGGTTCAATGTAAGAAGTTTGGAATAACTCGTAACCTTCGATTATCTCATTACGTTGCCCCAATGTACCGGGTGTTGCTATTCCAAAAATAACGGGTGTGCTTACTCTATGCCCTACAAAGATTTCTTCTTGAACTTGGTCGTTTAGTTGTTGAAATTGTTTGTCAAAGTCAGACGGTTGTAAGTTGGTAATTTCTGCAGGTTTTTCGTTCTGCTCATTATACATAATAATAAGACCACCACTTTCTTCAGCTTCTGCACCTTGATAGTTCTTTTTAAACCTACGTTTAGCAATTCGCATTTCTTCGGGCGTTGGTTGTCCCTTAAACATTTGAATTACTGTCTGTGCAAAAAATCCATTTTTGATATTACTCAAATAATAGTTACCTATCTCTACGTCAATTTCAATGTACTTTAAAGCACCGATATAAGATGGTAAAGGGTATTTTCCTTGACCAGCTCTATACATTTTAAAGGCATATACTTGCTTATTTTCCCTTGTTGTAGGGTTAAATAATGGGTATTCGATTACGGCTTCACGGCTATTTGACCAATCTTCTGAGTAATACGCACAATCTTTGCCTAATCTAACATTCTGAAATGGCAAATGATAAAGTTCTGCTATCTCAGTTTTGGCTTTATTCCATATCACTTCAATATAATAGCCATCAAATAGTTCAAAATCTTGTGAAATCTTAGTATTAAACGACTCGTAATCTTCAAATGCATTGATATTTCTTAACTTGTCAAATGCCTTTGCCTTGTTTAGCGTGTCATCTGCATAAATTTCAAATGATTCACCAGCAATATAAGACGATTTTTGGTTGACAATAGCGTTATGCTTAGGGCTTTTGTTGTAAAGGTCAATCAATTTTTGAGGGTATAAGTTATCCTCACCAAAAGTTGTAAACCCCTTTGTTTTATTTTCTTTAAATGTAGGCAAAGAAATACCAGCAAATGAAAGTCTATCGAGTGCGAACTTATTATTTTCCATTGTTTCCAAATTTATCTACGCTTGTGAATCCCAATGTTAGAATGACCACCCATTCTACACTTTCTATTAACTTATCGGTGTTGTGGTAAACCATAGCCCCTATCAAAGCAAAGCCACCTATAATGCCTATCACTCTCTTTGAGCTAAACTCCCCTTTATCACCTTTAAATATTTCAAATATTTTCATAATTCGTTTGTTTTTTTTATGTAGTAACGTATTGCAAATAAACCCGAAATGATTGCCACTAAACCAGCCAATGCCGAAATGATAGGTTGTGCCGTAGTACTAATGGATGCAAAGGCACTAACTACTGAAATTATGCTGCTCGAATCGGCTGCCGTGTCGTTATAGATTTTCATTTATTGGGGTATATTCAATGCGTTCAAGTTGTAAAAGTTGCTCATTAATTTCTGTAAAGTTTTCATCGTTTAAAACTTCCAAACCAACAATGTATCTATTCGAGCCATCTAACACAAATAGAAGTTCTGAACTATTATGTTGATAGCCGTTTAAAGCGTTGTATTGCTCGTTGTTTGGATGTAAAACTATTATCATAAAGATGTCAAATAAGTGTTTAATGCGTTATACAAATCTGTATTTTCAGAGGTCAAAGATGCACCCATTCCATAGCAAGATGCTTGAACTATAGAATAACTATTTCCGCCTCTCATTATTAATTGATTATTGCTATTTATCGAGGTTGACAATGCTGTGTTTGGAAATATAGTCAAATTTGTAATACAATCCACATCTAAGGAACTTCTCCTATACAATCCCGTTAAACCAACAACACTTACTTGTCGAGATGTGGTTAAAGGATTTGATGTATTTATTCGATTACCTATTGTACCGTGTGATAATATACAGTTTAAATTAGCCGTAATGACACCATCACTCGGATTTGTTCCTAACCCTTTTACTTTTTGCCACAAAAAACGAGAAGCATTATTTAAGGTATAATTCACGCCACTTGTTGCAGGATTAAAATTTGTTGAAATATAACTACTCGTTCCATTGCCTTGAAATCCTGTATTTGTAGTAAACGTAGGAGAATTTACTGCCGTGTATGTTGTTAATCTCTTCCAATCAATTAAAGCAAAATTTGAGTTTCCATCGGTTGCAAATACGCTAAATGTATCTAATTTATTCCATATACCAGCTGCTTTTAAATCTAACATTAATTGATTTTGTTTCGTGCGTTGACCTACACTTGGCAAGGTATAACCTAAACTATTCCCATAGTTTAAAACGGCTTGATAATCAGAATCAAAACCACCACTTAAACTTGCCGTTATCCCGTGAGTCGCTAAAATCATAATGCAATGTCTCCAAATAAATACCATTCATCCGTTGCAATCTTAATTAATGTTGCACCACTATATTGAGTGTTTAATTTTAATTTACCACCATTGCTTCTAACCGTAACGCCACCCGTTGCAACTATTGTTGTTTGACCAGCTCCATATTGCGAAACTAAAATTTGAGTCCCAATACTAAATGCAACAGAACTATTTAAAGGAATAGTTAAGTTGTTTGCAGTTGCTACGTTCATCTCTACCAATTTATCAGCATCGGTCAAAACAAGGGTATAACTTGCCGTTTGTCTATTTGCAACAATTAGTTTATTTGTTTTTAAATCAATTGCAGTTTGCGTTGCAGTACTTACTGGCTTGTTGGCATCCGAAGTATTATCCACATTGCCTAAACCGACTGCCGTTTGATTTAACGTTGCAAATGTCTTATCGCCACGATAATAATCTGCAGAAGTTGTTGCGGTAATTGTTGGTTCAACTGCTATATTCCCACTACCTAAAAGTGTAGTTGAATTTATTGTCTTAATGTTTGTTGCACTTACAAGGGTTGCTTGTTTAGCATCCAATGCCGTTTGTGTTGCACTTGAAATTGGTTTGTTAGCATCACTTGTATTGTCGACATTGCCTAAAGAAATATCAGTTTTATTTAATACGACTACGCCAGTTTTGGCGTTTACGCTTTGCACGGCATTTTGTGCTGCAAAAGTTACTGTGTCATTCACATTATCATAAGTCAATGTTAAATTACTACCAGCGATTGCGTAATCTTTAAAATCTTTATTTGCCATATACTAATGTTTTGCCATTTTGTGTTAACAATTCTGAACCTATATTACTTAATAAGACAAAAGATTGCACCCCTTGACTAATTATTTTTTGTACATTAGTCGGGTTATACGTTTTTGAATTAATCGTTATAGTTATTATTTTTTGCATTAACTTGGGGTATAAAATACTTCTGCCGATTCAACTAATTGAACTTTTAAAATACCACTTTCTACTTGCTCATTTGCAAGTGTTGGGTTTAAATTTACACTCGATGTTTGTGCATAAACATCGTACATATATTCACCTTCAAAAAAGTTATATGTATTTTCATTAACCGAAAATTTATTATATCGGTCAGTAAAGGCACTTGTATCGGTCAAAAGAAAGGCATACGTTTTAAAAGTTTGTAAGTGCGTAACGTAAAACAAAAACTTAGGATTGCTGATAGTGACTTTCTCGGTCAATGTCAAGTACCAAAATTTCGTTTCGCCTTTAGTGATAAGTAGCATTATAAGTATATTAGCAAATAACCTAATTTGTTACAATAAAAAAGGGGTGACCTAAGCCACCCCCCACATATGAAAACAAGACAGAAATTAAAGTCCTAATGTAGTCACTACGGAACTTTGCAATTTATATGGAGCTTCGATGTCCAATGATTGTAGAGTAATTTCGTAACCAGTACTATCACCAAACGCAGCACCAGTATTCGCAACCATTGAACTAACATCACAACCTGATTCTTTACCTACCAACCAATACTCGTCATTGTTGGTTTTTACGATAGTGAATACACGTCCTTGAGCTAACAATTTTAACTCATTACGCTTTGTTGTTGACAATCTACGTAACTTGAAAGCGATGTCACATTGGTTAAAAACCGTGCCATTTTCAACAGATACGTTGGTTGTGTTAGTCATTGATGCAGTTGCCTTAGGGATGTCATAGAAATAAACATCCCCACTTGCTACTGATGTTGCCGTAACTTCACCACTTGCAACTGTAAAGCCAGTTTTAGCCCAGTTAACAAGATAGATAGATTTAACGCCACCGACTGCATCTTTGCAATCAAGGGCAAAACTTTGAGAAATTAAACACGGCATATATTATATAGATTAAAGGGTGAAATAAACTACTTCGTCAGGGAATGCT
>Ga0181359_1000106_pt1 | contig 16184 bp, 9 predicted proteins | sample Fa13VDMM15SD_FD_141229 | JGI IMG/M metagenome (GOLD analysis project Ga0181359, IMG submission 141229) | Freshwater viral communities from Lake Michigan, USA - Fa13.VD.MM15.S.D | ecosystem: Environmental > Aquatic > Freshwater > Lake | place: USA: Michigan | collected 2013-09-24 | reverse complement strand
CTACAACAACAACCACAACTATTGCTCCAACTACAACAACAACCACAACTATTGCTCCAACTACAACAACAACCACAACTATTGCTCCAACTACAACAACAACCACAACTATTGCTCCAACTACAACAACAACCACAACTATTGCTCCAACTACAACGACAACCACAACTATTGCTCCAACTACAACGACAACAACAAGCACAACTACAACAACTACAACTCTTCCACCAATTACTTTAAGTGTAACTTCAGGGTGTACTGGTGGAGAGGGAACGGGAACTGTATTAGCTAATGGATTTGATGGAGGAACGGGCAGCTTTGAATATATTGCTATTAGTTCTGTTTCAAGCGGAGATGCTCTTAGTAAATTAGATAATTCTGGAACTAGAACATTTATAGGTGGGGCTACAGAATATACATTTACTTCTTTAGGAAACGCAACTTATTATGTAGCTATAATGGATTATAGTGGTAATAAAGGAGTAAGTTCTGGAGCGGTTGTAAATTGTATTACTACAACCACAACAACCACCACAACTACTACCACAACTACTACTACAACGACTACAACGACTACAACGACTACTACAACTGCTGCACCTACAACAACAACTGCCGCTCCTACTACCACAACCACAACTTTAGGTTTTGCGCTTGTTGATATTACTAATAGCACTGCTGGTACATCAATAACAAATATAACTGTTAATGGAGTACAGGTAGATGGCGCAGTATTCCCAATAGTTGCTGGAGATGGAGCATCTGCTTCAACAACACAGACCGGTGCATCTCAAACAATTGTTGTATCTTATACAAGCATAAGCAACGATTCGGTTGAGGTTGTAGATACTGCTTCTAATCTTACTTGCGTAAGTGCAACTTCAACAAGTAGAACATTTAGCGGACAAGTTGTAGGCTCCGGCGGTACATTAAGTGTTAGAATCTTTGACGGAAGCTGTTAGTAAAAAATAAAATTTAAAAAAAATGGCAATTTTAACATATCATCAAGATCCATATACTATTTCGTTTGACGAAAATGCTAATGCATTTGAGGCTTTTTATTCGTATTTCCCTGAATTTATGGGCGTTGTTAATGTTACCATGTTTACCTTTAAAAATGGTCAAATTTGGGAGCATGGGACAGCTCCTTTCTGTAATTTCTATGGGGTTCAGTATAATGCATCAATAACCAACGTGTTTAACTCAAATTCATTAGATAAAAAGACATGGATTTCAGTAATGGAAACAGGCAATACTACATGGGCTTGCCCAGTGATTTACACCCAAATGGACACAGGTGGAAGTACAAGTGTAAAGCAGACAAGTCAGCTTTTAGCGTCTGATTTTGTGTCTTTGGAGTCTGAATATCAAGCATCGTTTTTAAGGGATTCTAGCAGTCCGGGAGGGCTAATAGAGGGTGATAGTTTAAAGGGTAATTATATGGTTATAAAATTTGAGAAAGCAAGTGCAAATTCTTTCGTATATTTGAACAGCGCAACGACTAAATATATTAATTCACCATTGAATAATAGATAATGATTATTAGGGAAAATGATGATAGATTAGATGAGTTAGAAGTGGCTATGTTAGAAAATTTTGAACCAGTTCATTGTCTTACTACTCATAAATTTACCGATGGTATGTATATTAGGGAAATATTTATGCCTGCTGGGTCTTTAATAACAAGTAAGATTCACAAAACAGAGCATCCGTATATTGTTTCTTATGGTAAAGCAGCTGTATCTATTGATTCTGATGAATGGCATGAAATAACAGCTCCTTATACTGGCATCACAAAGCCGGGAACAAGAAGAGTTTTATATATATTGGAAGATTGTATTTGGACTACATTTCACAGAGTAGATGATATGAAATCAGAATACAATGATTTAAATGATGACGAAAAAGAAAATATTGTAAAAAAAATTGAAGAAAAAATATTAGAACCACATGTTAATTATTTAACTGGTACTGATATTAAAACTGAATATTTAAAAGCATTAGAAAAAAATAAAAAAATTGAGTTATGAGTTTTATAGCAATAGGAGTTGGAACAGCAGTAGTTGGGGTTGGCTTAGGTGCTACCCAAATGATTACTTCAAACAAACAACAAAGAAGAGCGCAAGAAGCTCTTGAAAGACAAGCGCAAAACAGTCCTTTATATAAACCAGATAAGTCTATTGATGCATATTATCAAGAGGCAATGAATAGATATAGAGAAAATCCATATCAATCTCAACAATATCAAATTGGAGCGCAAAATATCCGAAGAGCATCTGCTCAAGGTATTAGTGCATTACAAGATAGAAGGTCAGCTATTGGTGGTATAGGTCGTTTGCAGGCTAGCCAAATGGGAGCTATGCAAAATTTAGGCGCACAAGCAGAAGCATCAAAGCAACAAAGATTAGGACAATTTGGTCAAGCTACTCAACTTAAATCAGCTGATTATCAAAGACAATTTGATATAAACCAAATGACACCGTATAATCGTCAATTGCAATTAGAACAATTAAAAGCCCAAGCTGCTGGCGAAAGATATAATGCTGGAATGCAAATGGTTGGTCAAGGATTAAGTAGCGCAGGTACTATAGCAGCGGCTGGTTACAAACCAAAAATAAAATCATAAAAAAATGGCATCTACAGGATTATTATCGGGTGTTAACCCATATAGAGGGGGTAATGTTGCAGTAGATTTTACATCTAAGCCACTTCAAATATTTTTGCAAATGAAGCAAAAGCAACAAGCTAATGCTGAAGCTATTGATAAATATTATAAAGACTATGAAAAAAATTTAAATTCAGCAGGATTAACACCTGAAGAACAAAAAATATTTACTAATAAATTAAATGAAGTTAAAGGATTTGCAATTAAAAATAAAGAAAAACTTACAAATCCTTCAAAATATGGCTACGATACTCAAGCTACAGTAGATGCTGGTTTTAGAGATTTGTCAAATTTTCTTGGTGGTGCAAAACAAGCAGCAGGTGAAAGAAAAGCTTTTAAGACTATTCATGATAAAGCCATAGCTGAAGGAAAGCATGTATCTCCTAATTATATAGAAATATGGGATAATGCAATGAAGCCTTTTGGTGCTGGTTATGTAGCTCCAGCATTAGATCAAATAAGAATATACGATCCTTTTAATGATAAAAAATACGAATCTAATATTACTACTAATTTAACTCCAATGATTATGGAAAAAGAAGAAGTAATATTTGATCCAATAACAAAACAAGAAACAGGGTTTAGTAAAAAAATAAAAAAATCTATTTTAGCTGATGATCAAGTTCAAAAACTTGGTGAAAATTCTTTAACTGATTTTGAAACTAATGAAGGTACAAGAGAATGGTTTACTGAACTATATAAAGATCCTGAAAATGTAAAGAAGTTAAATCAAAGATTTGGCGAAGTATATAAAACAGTTGATCCTACGACAGGAAAAGAAATTATACCTACTATCCAAAATGTAAAAGATTTTGCTAGAGCAATTGGTATTTCAAGAGTACCAAAAGAAAGAATAGTATCAGAATCTGCGGCAGAATTAAATAATGAAGGTAAATTCCAAGAGTGGCTAAGAAGAAATAAAATTACAGCTGCAAATGCTGCTACTAATAATAATGCATTAATTAAAGCATTAGCATTACAAGGAAGTCAACAGATATTTAATAAGGCAATGGGAGGCTATAGAACAAATGAAGTTTTTTCTGATAACAAAGGAGTTACAAAATTGAATTTACCTAGAACAATTGTTGATCCTTATATTGATAAAGAAGCTGCATTAGGAGTGCAGAAAAAATTAAAAGATAAAGGATTTAAATATGAGAAATCTAGTTTGACTCCAGTATTTGGTGAGGATGCTAATGGAAAAATATTATATGCTTATCCAAAACTTGATGATAAAGGCAATATTTTAACTGGTCAATATGATTGGAAAAATGCAGTTGATGTTACATATGACATTCAAAATACAATTGCTGATAAAACAGCTGGAAGTGCAAGAACATCAGAAATTATAGGGGGGTCAAAGAAACCAAAAAATAAAATGTAAGACTAATGGCAGAAGAAATAATAAATGAAGAGATTGTACCTGTAGAAACAGTTACTTATGGTGACCCACAACCAAAGCCAAAAAATTATGTAAAAAAAATACATGAAAACTTGATTGAGGCATTTGGGGTAAACGAAGTTCCTGATGAGATTACTTTTACTAAAAAGATAAAAGATCCTGCATATGCTAAATTAATTCATGAAAACTTAATTGATGCATATGGCGCAAGTGAAGTGCCTGATTTTAAAACATTTAGTGTTAATTTTTTTACAGACCCTGAAAAAAAAAATCTTGGCGCGACTGGTGGAACTGGATCTGCCCCATCAGGATCAAAATTACCATTACAAGGATTTAGTCAAGAGCAGATTGATTTACTTCAAAAAGGTGTTGAACCGCCTAAGCCAAGTGGTAAAGCATCTATTGGCAAGTTAAATATACCTACTAATTTACCAAAACAAGAAGTAGCAGCTTACGAAAGACAGCTTAAAACAAACGAAGCTGCTATAAATACGCTTTCGGATATATATAAGAAAAAAGGATTGATATTTGATCCTTCAAAACCTGCTGCTCAAAAACAAATACAAGAATATATAACAAAAGAAAGAGATAACGACCTTTCTAGGGTAGTTGGTGTAAAAGACGGAAAGCAATACTTAGTAAGAAGTGAAGGGTTTTTGGAATCTGCTGGTAAAACTTTAGTAAGGAGCATTGCTGATCCAATTAAATCTACTAATATAAATATGACAAATGATGCTAATGAATTAGCAGATTTGTTAGACGAGAAAATAAAAAACGAACCTAATATACCCGGCAGTACACCATCAAAATTTTCAGGGTATCTGGGTGAATTGGCTGGTGGACTTCCTAAACTTATGGCATTGTTGGCGATACCTTATGGGGGGGAATCAGCAATGGTAGGAGAAATGTATTACAATGCTCTTGCAAATCAAAGAAGATTTTTATACGAGAAAGGATTAGAAGATGGAATGGATAGAGTTACCTCTGCTCAAAATGCTATGAAAAATGCTCCTCTTACAGCGATACCTGATGCGGTAGTCGCAGCAGCAATGGCTAGAGGAGTTGGTGGAGGTGGGCCTAAAATGATTACAGGTACAGCAAAAGAATCTTTTTTAAAGGCTGTAGGCAGTGGTTTAAAAGGAGTAGCTAAAGTATCTGCTATAGGAGGAGCCGCTGAATTTGGTAGATCAAAAACACAACAAGAGCAAGGCTATGATGTAACAGATGCGGAAGCCATTGAAAATGGATTAAGAGGTGCGGGAGATTATGCTATCATGGATGCTGCATTTAAGCTCGCTCATGCAGGGCCTAAATACATATCTTCTGCTGCTAAAAATTTATTATCTGGCTTACCTAAAGAAATAGTAGAAGTAGCAGCTGAAAATTATCCTGATGGCAAAAGAACACTTGAAGAATTACCAAAGTTTGCCGAAACTAAAGCAAAAGTACAAGACTTTGTGCCGGAAGAAAAAGTTGCATCAGTTACTGGATTAACAGAAAAAACAGATAATTTAAAAGCTGATATAATCGCTTTAGAGGAAAAGAAAAAAGGTGTTACATCTGCAATAGCTAAACAAATAGATTTAGAGATAGCTGATAAAAATAAAGAAATTGATTTTTATGACAATCAAATAAAAAAAGTAATAGAATCAAAAGATCCGACAGGTATAACAGAAGAAATAGATGATATTACTGGTTATAAAGTAGGAGAAGAAATTAAAGTAAAGCCATCTGAAGCAATTGGTGAATTTGCTAATAGAATTGCAAAAGGTGAAAAAATGGAATCTCCTGAAGATTTGCAATTTTATGAAAATAACAAGACAGAAATTGAAAAGGCATTACAAGCAAAGGCAGATCAAACAAAACCTGCCGTTATAATGCCAGAGGAAAATATTGCAGCAGAAACAATAGTAGTATCTCCTAAATTTGAAAAAACAGTAGTTACCGAAAAAGTTAAACCAACTGAAGAAATTGTATCTCCTACAGTAAGTGAATTTAAATTAGGTTACGCTCCATTTAGAGAAGGTAAAATAACAGATATTTCTCAAGCAGATAAGGCTTTTGAAAATAAAACTTATCAATCTTTCAAAAAAATGGCAAGCAATTTTGCACAAGATATTGGTTTAGAGGTATTTAGTGATCCAAATGTGGTAGGTAAATATGGTGCAACTAGCGAATTAGGGGAAGCAAGCTCTACTCCAAAGGTTAAAGGTACAGACCAACAAGTAGAGTTATTTGCTGCTTTAATAGGTACATTAGCTCCAGAAGGTCAGTATAGCGTAATGATGAATAAATATGATGTAAAAGGCAGAGATTTTGAACATGTGTTTACATTTGCAAATAAAGAAGCAGCGCAAGATTTTTATAAAAATGGTGGGAAATATGGTGTTAGTGATCTATCTTTGACACCTGATGGTAATTCGGTAATGTTTATTGCTTCAGATAAAAAAGGTTTTGATCTTAAAAATTTAACAAAAGATTATGGAAAACAAGTTACAGGACACGAAGAAAACAGGATCAACACAAGATTCTTATCACAGGGGGAGTATAGTAGAATACTTGAACAGTATGGGGATCAAATCGGTGAACAATACCCAGCAGAATCTAGGCAAAACATCCTTGATGCCATCCAGCTTGCAAAAGAACGAGCAAGACGATTCGGTAGCGACTATGGTCAGAAATCTGAACAGGCGAAAGTAGAAGCTGAAAAAGCTACTGAAGATTACATAAATAAAAATAAAGAAGAATTAGGTCTGCCTGATACAGAAAAAACATCTGTTAAAAAGATTGATCCAGAATTGTCTAAGCGTATTAAAGATGCTTATGATGATTTACCTGTAGATGACAGTAGCAACCCAGAAGTAAAAGTTGCTTATGAAAAAGCTGCAAAAGAAATTGATAAACAGTTTGAATATTTAACAAAAGATTTAGGCATTGAAGTTGAATTTATTAAGGATGATCCTTATAAAAATTCAGATGAAATGTTTGAAGATATTATTAATAATAAAAGACTTAAAATATTTCAAGGTGGAGAAGATCACCCATTTTTAGGTGAAGTTACAAAAGATGCAAATGGGTTTACAGGAACTGAAAAATTTCGCGCTGTCCATGATTATTTTGGACATTTTGTAAATAGAAATCAATTTGGTAAAATAGGTGAAGAAAATGCATGGGTAGATCATAGTAAAATGTTTAGCCCAGATGCTCAAAGAGCTATTACAACTGAAACCAGAGGTCAAAATTCTTGGGTTAATTTTTCTGGAGTTAATGATGCTGCGATTGCTAAAATGCAAGAAGGTAATCAACTTATAAAAGAAGGTAAAGTAACAGAAGGTAATAAATTAATTAAAGAAGGCCAATCTGAGTTTAAATTTGCAGAACAAAAAGTGGCTTTAATGCCGGAAGAATTTAGCGATTGGACTAAATATTCTGAAAAAAAGAAATCACTTGAAACAGCTCCTAAAGTAGTAGAACCAATAGTTGAAGAAATCAAACCTTCTAAAACTCCTAAAGAAATTCAAATTTCTAAAAAAGCATTAGGGGATAACTATAACTTTAGCAAAGAATTTGATGTTAGAGGAGGAGATGTTGTAGCTACAGATGTATTAACTGAAGTTACAAAAAGAGCAGAAAAAAATGGTGTTGATGTTCCTACTCAAAGAGCTATTGAAGTTAGTTTAATGTCAAAAGGCACTCCTGAACCAACCGAATATAATATTGTAACAGCTGGATCTCATTTGTTAAATATTGATTCTAAAATAATAAAGGCACAAGAAACTGGTAATTTAGCTGAAGTAGAAAGTTTAAATGAACAAAGAAATGAGGTTTTATCTGTATTAAGAACATTAGGTAACAAAGCAGGTAGAAACTTAGGTTTGTTTAATTTAGTATTCCAAGAAACAGACAGAAGCCAAGTAAAATTAACTAGAGATTATCTTAAAAAAGTTCTAAAAGTTGCAGAGGTTCCTGAAACGATTGCTGAATTAGATAAAAGCAATTTAACAGCAGAACAAAAGAAAACAGTAAGACCTTATGTTGAAAAAATTGAAAAAGCAAAAGCTAATTTTGAAGCTATTGAAAAAGAGGTAAATAAAAATATATCTATATTAAATGATCAAGAAATAAATGCAGCTTTAGAAAAAGCTCGTGCTGAAGGCAAGAAAGAAGGGTTTCAAGAAGGGATGAAAGCTGCTACACCTGAAGAAAAACAAAAGAAATCAAAACAACTTAAAGATCTTGCTTCTCAATTAAGAAGGTCAGATGAACTTGATAAGTTTTTAAAAGGTGCGGGGCCATTAGGTGGTGCAGAAAAAGCAGGCGTTATTGATTTAGGAAGTTATAAAGAAATTGTAGCAAATGTTTTAGATGCAGTAGCTACAGCAGTAGAACTAGGTGAAAATGTTACAGAAGCCATAAAGAAAGCTGTTAAAAAATTTAAAGATGTTGATTCAGCAAGACTCATTAGTGATGTTAAAACTATCATATCTAAGTCACAATTGCCTAATAAGCAAGAAGTTATGGAAAAGATATTGAAAATATCTAAATCAGAAAGTGCAAGTGATATTACAAAAAACATATCAGATAAAGGTTTAGTTAAAGATATTGTTAATTCATACTTAGGTGAAAATTTGACAAATGATCAAGTTTTAGATGCTGCTACTAAAGATTTAAAAACAATATTACCAAATGTAAGAAGAGAACAAGTTGCAGATGCATATGCTGAAAGAGGTCAATTTAAAAAAGAAACAAAAGCTAAAATTGAAAATGAAATAAATGAAAAGAAAGCTGATGTAAAAAGATTAGCTATAAAAGAAGCTAAATTAAAAGCATTAGAAGCAGCTGACGATTATTTTTTAGAAGAAACTAAAGAAGGTAAGCAAAAAGTTAGATCTGAATACGAGAAAGAAATAGATGAAAAAATAAAAAATTTATTAAATGAGAAAAGCAGTGTTGAAAAGCAGCAAAAAGTAAGTAAAACTCCCAAGACAGAACAAGATAAAATAGACGAAATCAATAGAGAGATTAAGTTTGTAAAAGAAACAAAATCTGTTTATGAGCAAGCTATTAAAGATCCTAAAAAATCTAGTGAAGCTTTGCTTGCTGCAAGAGAAGAAAGAGATAAAACTTATGCCGCATTGGGTCTTAAATTAGAAAAAAGCGCAAAATCTCCAATTTTAGTAGAAAGAAACTATCAAGATGCTTTAGCAGAAATAGAAAATAGTTTTTTATCACAATCTGAAAAAAATGATAAAATAGCTGAATTAAAAGCTCAAAGAGATTTAGATTTACAAGGAACTAAGCAAGGTGTAGTTAGTTCTTTAGCAGATGATATAAATAATTTTGTTAAATCTAATATTGAAAATACAGATTTAAATGATTCATTAAATACAATATTAAAAGATTTATCTCCAAGTGGAGAAAAATTAGATGATCAAATAAATAAAGCTTATAGTAAATTAAATAAATTAGCTAAAGATGAAAATTTAACTAAAGAAGAAAAAAAATCTATAAATGATATACTAACTGATTTAGAAAATAATAATCAATTAACAGCTGATGAATTAGCTTCAAAAAGATTAAAAAAGCAGTGGGAGAATGAAATAAGATCAGCTGAAACTGATATAGCATCAGGCAATTTTACTAAATTACCTAGCACTACATATGATTATAGAAGAAATGATGAATTAGTCAGATTGAACAAAGCAAGAGAAAACAAATCTGGTCAATTAAATAGAATGATTGCCGATGCTAAAGAAAAAAATAGAACAGGTTTTGAAAAATCACTTGATTTAAGTACAAAATTCTTAGTTAGTGGTATTCATACTGCTTCTAAAGTATTGGAAGCTGCTACATTTAAGCCATTCATGGATTCTATGGTTGATTTAACAGCTGGTAGAATAGCATCCTATATGACTGGATCTCCTTATGTAAGTTTATATTCTGTTAAAAAAGGGTATAAAACATTTGCAGCATTTAAAAATAAAGAAGAAGCTCAAAAAAATATTCAAAAGTTACAAGATAAAAGAGATGTTGCTTTAGAAAATTTAAAAGATGCCTATGAGAATGGCGGTGATGTAAAAAAGGCAGATAAGGAATTTAAAAATGCAGATTTAGAATATGCAGTTTCAACATTATACAATAGTATTGAATCAAATGTAGTAAATTCATTTTGGCAATATTTAAAACATGGAGCTACAGATTATGATGTAAACATTGGTAAATCATCTAAAAAAGATATATCTGAATATAGAACCATTTTAGGTAAAACAGGTTATGTGTTAGATGGTTGGATTAGGATGCATAGTGCTATGAAATCATCTTTATCTGCAAGACCAGAAATGATGAAAGTTTTTTCATCTACTTTAAAAGATTTCCAAAGAAAAGGAATGGAATTAAGTCCTGAAAATATAAGCACAGCAATGGTATTGGCTGCGGATGCATATGAAGCAGGAAGATTGACAAATAAAACTGCATTATCTAAAATAATTTCAAGAGGAAAAGGAAGTGAAAAAAGTTCAGCATTGAGATATATCACTAAAGGTCTTGTGCCTGTATCAACAATTGCTGTCAACTTAGCAAAAAGAGGGGTAGATTATGCAAGTTTAGGAGCTGAAGGTTTTACAAGATTAGCTACTGAAACCAAAAAAGGAATGAGATTAAATGAAGTAGAAGGTAAAACATATGATGGTTTAATAAGTGCTATAAAAGATGGATGGAATAGAATACCTCTTAAAGAAAGAGTTTACATAAATGGTGTTATTGGAAGAGGTCTTTTTGGAAGTGCAATTATGCTTGCCACTGCTTATGGGTTAAAAAATGGTATGGTAAAGTATGGTGGTACTTTTGAGGATCAAAGAAAGCGTAAGGTAATGGGTTCAGATGATGAACAATTAAAAGCTGGAGAATGGGAGTTTTTTGGTATAAGGATGCCAAAAGCGGCTAGTTTATTCTTAAATCACTTACCTGAATTTTTAGCGGTATCATTAATAGCTGATAACTATCAAATTAGTCAAATGGGTGGTACTGGTGGTGAAAAATTTGAAACTACTATTGATGAAATAGAAGCAAGATTACCATTCCAAACTATGGCTGGATTATTTGTTCCGGGAAGAAGAGTTAATACAATTGTAGATAGATTCACCAGAATTCCTATTGCAGCTGAAGCAGCAACTTTATTTGATGAAAAAGCTGAATTTAGGGATAAATCTGATTTTATTAATAGAATTAGAGGAAATGTTGGATTTGGCATTGTGAATCCTACAAAAGAACAACAAAAGCAGATTAATGAAATTATGAAGCAAATAAGAAAATTACCTTCAGGAACTTTAACTATAGAAGATGAAAAAGAGATAGATGCAATTATAGAAGATATTAAAAATACAGATTTTGGAGAGCTTGAAATGAAAAAAGCTATGGAAGAGTCTAAAAAAGAATAATACATGCCATATAAGTCAAAAGCACAACAAGCCTACTTCAATGTGAACAAAAAAGAACTTGAAAAACAAGGGGTGGATGTCAATGAATGGAACCAAGCTAGTAAAGGAAAGAAATTACCTGCTAAGGTAAGTAAGCTAAAAGCCATGAAGAAAAGAAAAATGGGGTAGAATTCCTATAAATTTCTTATATTTGGGTAAATTTTTAGTAATGCCAATTTCTCCAAATTTCACAGCAAGCCAAAATAGCGGCACGCCAAATATAATAACTCTAACAGATACTTCAACTGGTTCAGACGGAACCATTTCAAAGCGTAGAGTATATTTATTACAATCAGATGGTACTTATTTAGTCCCTACTGGAACAAGCACAAGTTTTATTGAATGGAATTTAGCTGACGTAAGTATCAGTTTAAATGTTTTAACACAAGATTCAGCATTAAGTATAACCGTTCAATGGTTGACTTCGGCTAATACTGTAGTCGCTAATAAAACTACTTCATTTGCATTTACTGCATATAATGAAACATTTTACTATGGGCTAACTGAAAGTCAAGTGGCAAACGCTAATCTAACTGCTAGTACAAATTGGTATCAAACAAAAATGATTTTAAGGGTAGAATTAGATAGTGCATATCAAGCAATATCATTTGCATCAGACATATTTAGCGCACAATCTGCATTAAATAGAGCGACATTTATATCTACTAACTCATCATTCTTTTTCTAATGGCAACACCATCTGAAGTAATATCTTTAGCGAAAATATCTGAATACCTTTGGAATAGTAGTATCCCAAAGGAAAGAGTTTTTTTTAATGGCACTATAGATCCACGAAAGCCAGTACAGCTTTATATGGAATGGAAAGCATTGCAATATGGTAATGACCAAAATTTAATAAATGGTACAGGCGATAATCCACAAACATTACAAGGCGTAGCAAATTATGTCTATGCTTTATGTGGTGCTAAAATTGGTATAGCGCAAGAAATTTTAAATAACGGAAGCTCTGGTGGTAGCGTAGTACCGGGCGGTGGTGGACAAGGTGTACGCGAGTACTCTAAGTTTGCAGTAGAAGGAACAGCAAGTATCACATTCTCTGAAGCAGTAAATACAACTTTACTCTATGCATCAAGAGGTGGTATAGACGTTGGTACAATACTTACATCAGGTGTTCCAACCGCAAATCAAGTATCATGGAATTCATCTACAGGTACTTTAACTGTATCTTCAGATGTTGCGTTCTACTTGAATGAATTTGTAAGAATATTAGTAAAATAAAAATATTAAGAAGTGGCAATACAAGGTCTTTTTTCCGGTGATTTAAAAGTAAGGGGACTCAACGGAGTGCTTGTTGCTAACAATGGTATTGTAACTGCTACAAGTTTTTCTTCAGGGTCTAGCGGAACGAGTGGTAGCAGTGGATCATCTGGTACAAGTGCAACTAGTGGAACCAGTGGAACGAGCGCGACTAGTGGAACGAGTGGCACAACTGGAACAAGCGGAAGTAGTGGAACCAGTGGCACAACTGGAAGCAGTGGTAGCAGCGGAACGAGTGGAACTAGTGCAACATCTGGTACATCTGGCACAAGTGCGACAAATGGAACGGGCGGCTCTAGTGGGTCTAGTGGTAGCAGTGGTACAAGTGCAACAAGTGGTACAACTGGAACTAGTGGAAGCAGTGGAACCAGTGGAAGTTCTGGGACAAGTGCAACAGATGGTACGGGTGGAACTAGTGGAACTAGTGGGACGAGTGCAACTAGTGGGACTAGTGGTACAAGTGCAACTAGTGGGACAGCGGGAACTTCTGGAACATCTGCTACGGCGGGAACCAGCGGTACAAGTGGCGTTCAAGGAGATAGATATAATACAACATCAACAACAACATTTACATTAGGTAATGCAGGAACTTTAATTGTAGGTACTCAATTAGCATTTAGTGTAGCTCAATCTATTATTGTGGTTTATGATGCTGTTAACTTCCAAGAGTGTGAGGTTACAGCTTATAATCCAGCAACGGGTTCTTTATCCTTTGCAGTTCCTTTTAGAACAGTAGGCGGTGGTACTTATAGCACATGGTCAGTGAACTTGGATGGTGCGAGTGGAGGGGATGGTTCGCATGGTACCAGTGGTAGCAGCGGGTCGGCGGGAACAAGTGGTACGACTGGTACAAGTGGTTCAAGTGGCTCTAGTGGAACAACTGGCACAAGCGGTAGTAGCGGTAGTAGTGGCACTGCTGGCACATCAGGTCGTGATGGTACAGATGGCTCATCAGCTACTTCTGGTTCATCTGGTAGTAGTGGTAGCAGTGGAAGCTCTGGGTCTAGTGGTATCAACGGTTCAAGCGGAAATACAGGGTCTAGTGGCTCGGCTGGTTCTAGTGGTACTTCTGGTACAAGTGGTCTTGATGGATCTACGGGTTCGTCTGGTTCAGCTGGATCTAGTGGTTCAAGTGGAACGACTGGTACGAGTGGTACAAGTGGAACGAGTGGATCTAGTGGAACGAGTGGTTCAAGTGGAACGAGTGGTTCAAGTGGTACGACTGGTACAAGTGGAACAAGTGCGACAAGTGGAACGACTGGAACGAGTGGTAGCAGTGGTACTTCAGGTATGGCAACAACTTCAGCGAGGGCGGTTCAGGTGTTTACTTCAACAGCTGGTCAAACGACATTTACTGTAGCTAATGGATATAATTTAGGAATGGTAGATGTGTTTGTAAATGGTGTAAAATTGGTTAATGGCGTGGATTTTACAGCGACCAATGGTACTACTGTGGTATTAACAGATGCTTTAACAGTTGGTCAGATTGTTGAAATTGATAATCTTTTAACTGCATTTTTACCAACCAATGCGTTAAGAACAATAACTACATTTACTGCGACTGCTGGTCAGACCACATTTGCAGTTACATATACACAAGGGTTAATAGATGTTTTTTATAATGGATCTAATTTAGCTCAATCAGAATATACTGCGACCAATGGTACAAGTATAATATTAGCTACTGCTTGTCAAGTAAATGATATAGTAGTAGTATATGCTTATTCTTATGCAGTGGGAGCTTATAGTGGTATTGCTGGTAGTGGTACAATTAATACCATACCAAAGTTCACCGCATCCGCATCAATAGGAGATAGTGCAATTACAGATGATGGTACTACTGTTACTTTAGTGTCAAGAGCTTTGGCAGGTACAAGTGCTACGTTTAGTAACGCAATAACTGCAAATGGTGCTTATACAAATACATCGGACGTAGCTATAATTGTCAATGCATCAATTCCGGCTATTAATTTAAGAACGTCCGGTAGTATTGGCAGATTTACATTGGCATCGGGTTATTCAAACGAAAATAGGACAAGTTTTATAGTTAGCACCGGAGCAAGCAACCCTTCAATAGAAGCATTAAAAATTGAACATTCAAGCGGTGCTGCTACATTCTCAGGTAGTGTAACGGCTAAAGGGTTTTTATATTTAGGTGAATCATTAGTTGAAAATGGAGTTATTAATTCACCTGAAGGTTTATATTTAAATGCAGATAGTGATGCAAGTGGTGGTGCAAATGATATAGTATTTGGTAAAGGTAGAACAAGTACAAGCGGTGGTACTACATTTATGACTATTAAGAACGGTGGTAACGTTGGAATCGGAACGAGTAGTCCAGCTAATTTATTAACACTAAAAGCAAGTACAGTTGCTCCTGTTTTAGAAATAAATAGAAGTGGTGGCGGTCAAGGTAAAAATAGTGGGATACTTTTTAAAGACCAATCAAATAATGAAGTATGTGCAATAGGTACAGAAGGGCAAGCTACAAATGACCTTCAATTACTTTCTGGTCAAGGTATTAGATTTTGTACGAGTAGTAATTTAATATCTACAGGCGAAGCAATGAGAATCACATCGGGGGGTAATATATCAATAGGTAGTACAGTAGATAGTGGATTTAGAACATATATAAAAGGAACAAACGGAGTATTAATAAGTGCAGGTTCTTCTTCTTCTAATAATTCTTTTTTTATTCAAAATGAAGCTGAAAATGCAAATTATTTTAGAGTAAGAGGTGATGGTTTAATTTCATCTGTACCAACATATAACAATACTTATGGCAATTTAGCTAATATGTATATTGGTGAAGATGGTTTTATCGGAAGGTCTACTGCATCTTCCAAAAGATTTAAAGATAATATTAAAGATTGGAACACAAGTGGATTAGAAACTATTTTAGCCTTAAAAGCAAAAACATTTACTTATAAAGAAGGTTATTATAATAATCCAAATAGAAAATTTTTAGGTTTAATTGCGGAAGAAGTTGCAGAAGTTTTGCCTTTATTAGCTGACTTTGAAAATGAAGATGGAACAGGTCAAGTTGAAAACGTAAGGTACGCTACAATAGTAGTTCCTTTGATTAAAGCAGTTCAAGAACTTAAAGCAGAAATAGAAGAATTAAAAAATAAAATAAAATGAAAACAATCGAACCTGTGGTATTCCCACTAAACTTAGGAACGGCAACAATCCTTAATGCTTATTGTATTAATGACAATCTAAGCAATTCAGCGACTTTTTACTATGCACTTTTAAGTGATACTCAAAGTCAATTACAACAAGGTAACTTAACAATGACAGGCGAAGATTACGTTGGTTGGGCAACAAATGAGTATGCTTACAATTGGGTAGCTACTCAAATTCC
>Ga0181359_1000104_pt1 | contig 16224 bp, 23 predicted proteins | sample Fa13VDMM15SD_FD_141229 | JGI IMG/M metagenome (GOLD analysis project Ga0181359, IMG submission 141229) | Freshwater viral communities from Lake Michigan, USA - Fa13.VD.MM15.S.D | ecosystem: Environmental > Aquatic > Freshwater > Lake | place: USA: Michigan | collected 2013-09-24 | reverse complement strand
GTCAGTCCAGGCAGCGATTTGAATGATCGCGGCTTCCAGGGAAGTCTCGTTCAAGTCGACGCCAGTGGCGGGGCTGTTGTAGTTAACAGAGCCGTTGACCAGGGGGTGGCCAACACGAACGCTGCTGGAGTTGACGCCGCACAGGGAGACACCGTCGCCGCCCAGGAAGCTGCCGCTGAACGCATTGTTCAGAACGGAAGCGCCCTTGACTTGCTTGGTGTAAGCCATACCACGGGCCAGAGCCTTGGTGTAGCGGGCAGACAGGCTGTCATACAGATTGTCTTCCACTGCTTCTTCAGTGATGGAGAAGCCCAGAGCGATGGTCTCGTGGGTGTAGCGAGCGGTGAAAGCTTCCTGCGCATTGTCATAAGCAATGGCAGCGCCTTCGTTCTTGACCGGAGCAGCGCCGAAGCCGGCGAGCTTGGTTTCTTCTTCAAAGCTACGTTCCGATTTCTCGATGTCGTAGATTTCCTTGTGCTCTTCGCCGTAGCGAGCGTACTCCAAGCCGAACAAGGCGTTCAAGCCGGGCAGGAGTTCCTTAAGCAGTTGTGCGCGTGAAATAGCCATTATTTACTCCTTAGACGCCGGTGGCGAGGTAGTACGAATGCGTGCCTTGATTGAACTTCACCAGGAGTTCTGGGAAAGCATCAGTCTCGGTGCCAGCAACAACGCCAACAACGCGCATTGCCAAGGTGGCGGTCAGTGCCAAGGAAGCGCCGTTAACGCCAACAATGACGTTGACGCCAGAGTTACCGGTGGCAGCGCTACCAGCAGTGGCGAAGCCCAGAGCAGCGTTCTTACCGACTGCGCCAGCAGCGCCGTTGGTCAGCGAGCCGAAGGCAGCCGTACCTTGCACTTGGAACACCAGATCAGGATCGTCAGCAACAACAAGGAACACGTCGGTATAACCGCCGGTGATCGCGTTGGCAGGCAAGAACTGAGCGAAGGTGGGCTGCTTGGTGGCGGGGTTAACATAACGAACACCCAGGCAAACACCGACGATACCGCTGGTGGTGCCGGCGGTAGGGGTGGCTGCGATGGCTGCGGGGTTACCTGCCGAAGACAGTTGAATCACATCGCCGTTATAGATAGCGGCGGAGTTGTTGGTAGACAGCTTGATTTCGCGGGTAGAACCGGCGAAGGACTGCCCACCAATCAGGTTTACAGGCTTAAGCCCGTAGGGAGAAAGCGTCGAGGCCATATAAGACTCCTAGTTAAGTACCAGAACCAAAACCCCCGCCGCCACGGCTGGTCGAAGACTTCTTCTCCGAGAACAGCGGCATACGAGGATCGTTGTTTCGCATAAAGTTGTTGTCGACTGAGTCCACCTGCGCTTGGGCTTGGTTAGCATAGTAAGCGTCGCGTGCTTGCGCGCGTTCTTTGGCCATCTTGCAGAGCATGAGGCCGCCGATTTCGACGTTTCCTGTCTTGCTACCAAGCAACATCAGTTCAGGGTGGTCAGACGCCTTGACCGGTTCCCAACCTTCGCGCAACTTCTTAGACACGTTGGTAGGATCAGACTGTCCCAGAACGTGCGTCGCTACCCAGCGATACACATACCCAGGCTCAGGAGTAGGGTCAGGCAAGGTACTCGGGGGTGTGTACACCATACGAGCAGTTTTTTCGCGTGATGCCAGATCACGGGGTGTGCGGGAAGTTGCTTCAGCCATTTGATTTCTCCATTTTTGCGATTTCAGCCGCGTATTGCTGTGGGGTAAGACCGAACTTGCGTGCCAACGCAACCTGCGTGGACGTAAGCTGAATCTTTCTTGCACCAGTGGAGCGAGTCCCCGGCGCTACGACGGTTGCTGGCCGCTTGGATCCATCACCAGACTTTTGGTTATTGTCCGAGCCAAAGAAATCCGAAAACACCGAACGCATGCGAGCATCAATTTGCTCGAAGTACTCATCAGAGCGAGGGTCAACCCCCGAATTCACTAGTTTTTGATGCAGCCCTAGTGAGAAGCTGGTCATTTCCTCGTGCCCAGAAGCCCCAAACCACTGGTTTTTTGCCTGCCAGCGCAGAGTCTTGTCATCGACCTGGGGTGCCTGTTGCACTTGTTGAGGGATTTGTACCACTTCTTCTTGAGGCTGTAAAGCAACATGCTTTGCATATCTAGCCTGCTGAAGACGTAGTTTGGCATCCGACATTTCTTCCTGAGCCGAAATAATCGCATCAGTATCAAAAGCCTCGTGCGCGGCCTTCAATTTCTTACGTGCGTTATCCAGCTCCATCTCTGCGGCAGAACTCGCGGTCTCAGCGTACTGCTTGGCGCCTTCGTTGTACTGGGTCTTGAGTCGGCGGTTCTCGTCGATCAGCGCTTGGGCGATTCGTTCGAGTTCTTGCTTCTCGCGCTGGGTCGTTTCCTTGGCACGGCGCTCATCATGTCGTGCATGCGTAAGCTCTTTAATACGCTTCTTGACGCCGTCGGAGTACGCCTCCAGCTCATCATCAGACGGATCGCTGACTTCACGATCCAGCGGCTTGCGGCCACGGTCTTTCGCAGGAGTGTCGTCAACAATCTCGACTTCAAAGGAATCATCCGCTTCAACGGAGACCTTCTTGTCTTCTTCATCCGGGAACTTGTATTCTTCAGTCATGGTAGCTCCTTATGCAGCGCGGCTAATGCCGCGAGGATCGTCCACAACGGCGTCGATCTGGTCATCGTTGAGCAGACGGAACTCTTTGCCGTAGATCTTGAACCGGGTGCCAGAGTAGGTTCGAACAAGTACGAAGTCGCCTTCCTTACACCACGCGCCGGAAGGGAACTTGGCTGCATCCTTATATGCGTCGGGGCCTACCTTCAACACGAACATCACGGTCGTCGCATGCTCTTCAGACTTCATGAAAGACTCGGCCTTAACGATCGAGGAATTTTCAAACTTGTCTGAAACATCAGGAACTACGCACAGAAGTTTGTAGCCTGTAGGTTGGGGAACCTGCGTGGCCTTTTGCTCTTGCGGAGCATCTTCCGGCTTGTCGATGGGTTGAATCGGTTCGGGCAGGCTGACACCTGGGGGCAGAATGATATTACTCATCTGATTGCTCGACTTTCTCTAGCAAGGCCAGTAAATGGGATTCTGCGATCGCTAGGCCCTGAATCACGCCGCAGAGTTTCTGATATTCGTCAAACGACCGACAACCCCCTCCCGAGAGGTCGTCAGCGTAGTTATTCATGTCCGTGCGTAGCTTATCGCGCAGTACGCGTGCGAAGTCTTTCATCATGACGGACATTACTCCTTAGTAGTTTTCTTCTGTTGGCTCTGCATGGCGGCTTGACGCTCCTGTGCAGCGGCCTGTTGCTTGCTCTTGGCAATGTCGATCCCCATGCGCACGCCTTCGCGTTGTTGCTGGTCTTGCCGACTCTGCTGCTTGTGCTCGACGTCTTTGCTGATCTTGAGCATGTTGAGTTCGGACGTGTTCTCCATCTTCTCGCGCTCGATGTCGATGCGATCGGACTCAGCAGCCGCGTTGGCCTGCATCTGCTTTTCCTTGATGTCCAGCTCGCGGGAGCGAAGCTGCAGTTCTTGCTGCTGCATCTGCAGCACAGGATCCTGGGCTTGTTGCTGGGCTTGCTGTTGGGCAGCCATTGCTTGGTTCTGCTGCAGCAACTGCTGGGCAGCCTGGGCCATCATGCCGGACATGGCGATCTCAACTTCTGGTGGCAGCTTCTCGTCTTCTGGCGGCAGGGCCATACCGAGCTGTTGCTCGATCTTCTGACGGTAGCCGTAGCCTACGTGCTCGGCGATGTGTGCCTGCATGGCGGCCATCAATGCCTGTGCCTGGGGGTTCTGCCCCATAAGCTGCATGATTATCGGATCCTGCATTGCTGCCATGTGCACCTTGATGTGCGCCTCATGGTCCTGGTGCATGAACGCTTTGAGCGGCTTGCCCTTGAGCACGTTCATGTTCTCTGTCACGGGGTCGACAGGCTTCTTATCCTCGGGCAGGGCGACTAGCTTGTCGGCGTTTTTAATCCCAAGAACCTCCAACATGCCACGGTGGAGCTGGGGCAGGTCGTAGATCTGTGGGGCGCTCTGGGCAAGCTGGATGACTGCTTGGTACTGTACGACGCGCTGTGCCAGCGTGGTCGCGTTCGGGTCGGACACCGGGATGATATCGACATGCTTGAAGTCCTCTTTGCGTGCGGTCTGGCGACCTGTCTCGGGCTCGTAGCTATAGTCGGCCTCAGCGTAGTCGGCGATGATGTCCTTGAGCAGACCCAGCTCTTGCTTGAGCGCGTAGTGCACACGGGCCTGCACAGCCGACATGACCTTGAGCTGACGCTCCAGCAGTGCGAGGGTGGTGCCCACCGGAGCCTGGGCTGACATGTCGCTGATCTGCATGTCGGCGGTGGCAGCGAAGCGGCGGCCTTCTTCAACGATGGTGTTGAGCAGGTTGTACAGCGTGCCGCTAGGTTCTTTATAGGGCAGGGGCAGGATGCTGTCGCGCATCGCACCAGAGCCCACGTCCACGTCACGCCACTCGCCTGGAGCGATGGGGGTATCGTCACCCTTGATGCGCAGTCCGCGAGACTTCAAACCACCGGGCAGGTTAGACAGCGTACCTGCGTCCACCAACTGGCGCATGATGGACGTTGCCGACTTGGCGAAGCCGCCGATCAGGTGGAACAGCCCGAAGCCGTAGGGGCCGAAGCCTGGGATGTAGTTGTACTGGACGAAGTGTTGACGCTTGAGCTTGAGTTCGTCCTCTTCTTTCCAGTTCCTGCGGATAGACAGGACGGTGTTGGTGCCGCGAATAATCGTGATGACGTAGGGCAGCGCGATGCCGGTAGGCTCGCCGTCTTCCTCGTGCTCGAAGCCGGGCAAGTCCAGGTCAACGCAGCACTCATACAGGACAAAGCGCTCGTCGTTGATGTCGCTGAAGCCGGTCTCGTTGTCCTTGGCCTTCTGGATGTCGTCTTTAGTGTGTTCTGGCTCGCCAATCTCGGCTTCGCAGTAGAAACCAGCCTGCTGGAGCTTCAAAATCTCGTTCTTTGTCTTGCGCATAACGTGCGTTACGCGGTACGAAGAGCGTGCATCGGTGACGCCGTAGGGCAGCAAAATGTCTTCTGCGGGGATAAAAATGGACGTTTGACGGTCTAAACTGGGGTCAAAGTACACTTTTTTGAACGCACAGCCTGCGGCTGGCAAGTTCCACAGCATCCGCTCGTGTTCTGGCCGGAACTCCTGCATGCGCTCTGTGAGCTGGTAGTTCATGTCCTCAACGACACGTTCTGCGGCTTGTTTCTTCTCTGGCGTCTCTTTGCCGATGATCTTCGACTTGACCGGGCCTGCGGCTGGGAACGTCTCGGTGATGGTCTCGCTTTGGAAGCGCACCACAGCCTCGGTGATCATGGGGTGGAACACGCCGCAAGCGCCGTTCCAAGGCTCTGTACGTTCCTCGTACTTCAGACCCAAGAGCTTCAGGCCGTCGATGTAGGTCTGCTCCCAGTCCTTGCGGCTGCTGCGGTCGTCCTGGATGTCAGCGTCTAGCTCTGAGGCCAGTGCCTGCATCTTAGCCGCGTCCATGTACTCCGCGAGGTTAGCGTCGAAGTCCTCCGCGCTTGGCTCTTTGGGCTTGATGGTGAGGTCTAAGCCTCCAGCGTGGATGGACACTTCTTCGGGATCAACAATCTCGATCTCGATGGGCTCAGCGTCTTCTTGCTCTAGACCTTGCGGGGCTTGGTACAGGCCCTTGTCCATGAAATTAGTAGCCATAAGAACTCTTATCCTTAATAGTAAGCAGCAGATCGGCGACGAAAGAATTGGTCTTCGTCCTTCCTATCAGACGATAGCGACACAAACCCCCCGCGTCTATAGCGAGCCAAGGCCATCGACACGACGTCAACATAGTCATCGTGCTCTCCGTGAGGAAACTCCGCGCATTCGTTGATGACCTCGAACGCCCAGCGGTGGTCGGGTGCCCAGACGACTTTATCAAAGAGCATCGGTGCAACCGAGTTTACTCGCGCTCTCTTGTCGTTGGACACGCCTGCACCTGCGCGTGAGGGGCTGTACTCCTCAACAATCAAGTCCATCTGCCGAAGCTCCTGGATGAGCGGTGCTCCTGCAGCCTTCTTCTCGATCAGCAGACACTCGGGCTGCCACTCCTTGTACTCATCCAACGCTTTCTGTTTGAGCTGTGGGAACTCCCAGCGCCCCTTGATCGCGTTGAGCATGATGATCTCATGGCGGCTGGTCTCTTCGTTGAACCACACGCCCCAGGTGATGCATGCGCTGAAGTCATTGTGGCTCTTCGTGTCGTGCGCCGTGTCCCATACCTGGATCACAAACTCAACGTCCGGCGGCGTGTCCTTCTCCCATATCTGCCACCACTCGCGCTTGAGTATGGCCCCTTCTTCGGAGGTGGGCTCCTGCATGTACTGAGCGGCCCAGAACTGGGGCTGCATACCGGCCTTCTTGGCCAACAACTGCTCCACAGGCCACTGCTCAGGCCACAGGCTCTTACCAGACGGCAGGATGGCCGGGAACCGCACCTCAGTCCACGGTGTGCTGTTGGGGTTGTTCTCCGCCCAAGCCAGCGCCCGCCCGATCGGATCCTTCTTACCCCAGCGCGTGTTATGGCTTACCACGCCGTTAGCGATGAAGTTCTCAGTACGCTCCACTTCGATGTCAAAAACGGGTTCAAACCCATCTTCGACAATCTCAACAATCGCATCTGGCGTGGTAGCGTATGTACTCAGCCGCTGCAAGTAAACGCTCTTCTGTGTTTGCGTAGCCGACGGCCAAATTGCAGTGGTTGCAGAGCAACCCTCGTATACGTTTTGTGTCGTGGCAATGGTCAACGTAGAGTTTTGGTACTTGCCCTGCTCTTGAGTTTTTTTCTGTTGGCGGCTGCTTACATATTGCGCAACAGCCTCCTTGGGCCGCAAGCATGTCGTCATAAGTTTCCGTAGAAAGGCCGTACCGATATTTAAGATGGCTGCTGCGCTTTTGCTCAGCAGTGAGCCGGTGCTTTCCATCACGCCACGATTTTTTACCGTAGCAACTGTGGCACAACCCTTTTGCAGCGACGGGGCTGCTACACCCATCAACGGAGCACTCCACCCCTTTCCATCTACCCTTCCATCCGATAGGGTGTTTGTTAGCTGCTTGGGCTTTTGCCTTTGCTCGGGCTGCCGCCTCAGGAGTCGGTCGAGCCTTTCCTTCAGCCCATGCTTTGTTTTTGTAGCAGGTACTACACATCCCTTTGGCATGCCTTGGTCGCAAACATCCTTCGGTGGAACAGCTTTTACTAAGCAATCGCCCACCTTCAAGTCCCGCACTCTGATCCATGTCCTGACTCCGTCCCGATCTACAAGAAACGGATGTCTCTTGTTCGCACGGACAATTTTACCCGAAGTCGTTCTTATTTTGTAAACATAATCGGAACGATGCTCAATCCAATTCGTTACGCGGGAAGTGGCTATCTTTCCGGCGTCGTAAGTAGCTATCGCATCACCTACCTTGATGTGTTGCAGTTCTTTTTCGGAACCGTCCGCCATCAGCACGCGGGTCTCTGCCGTCATACAGCCGATCATTACTATTCGACCACCGGGCATCAGGCGCTGTAGAGGGCCGACCTGCATGTACTCCCAAGCGGTGGCAAACGCAGCGTCTGGGTTGGCCAGGACGGCCTGCTCTGAGACCAAGTCATCCACCACCAGCAAGTGCGCGCCGTGACCGGCTACGTTAGCGCCAATACCGATGGCCAGATACTTGCCCCCGGCGGTCGTTGTCCAGTTGTCAGCAGCGCTCTTGTCCTTGGAGACCGTCGTGTTGGGGAAGATCTCTTTGTACTTGTCGCTGTCGAGCAGATTCCTGACTTTACGCCCGAAGTCAGCGGAGAGCGCTGCCGTGTGGGTGGCCATCATGATGTGATGGTTGGGCATGTGCCCAAGGTACCAAGCTACAAATAGATAGGCGATCGTCTCCGACTTACCGAAGCGTGGGGGCATGCTGACCGTTAGCCGCGTTTCTACACCGTCGCGCGCCTTGTGCAACAACGGCTTCATATAGCGGTGGTGCGGGCCCTCTTTCCAATCCGGGTAGATGTGCGCGCAGAACGCGAGAAAGTCCTCACGGCAGCGTTTTAGCCGCTTCTTATGCTCAAGCGTCTCCAGCTCCTGCAACAGGGCTTCTTTCTCTGCCAGCGGCATGTCTGGCAGGCTGGCCACCAGCGAAGCGATTGCTTCAGAAGAGAGTTCTTCAAGCATCTCGGCGCTCGACCACTTGCCCGATCTCTGCGTCGATGGACTTCACATCGATAACTTCTGCGGGCGTGGTGTTGGATGGAATGGCGGTGATGAACTTAGATAAGCGCTCGCGCAAGCGGCTCTCAATCTCTTCCTCGCTGGCGTCCTTCTTGGTGACTTCGATGCGCTCTGTGAAGAGTGCGACCTCCGTGACGTTGCCTAGCATCTGCAAGGCTTTCAGCCGGACGTTAGCGTTGGGGTTGTTCGTCTCTTCAACGATTCTGGCTACGCAATATCCACGAAGCTCTTTTGCTTGGTGGATGAAGTCCCAGTCATAAGCGGTCAGCATACCTGTGAGGTGCTGCACTGCGGCGGGTGTCTTAATAGAGACAAGCGCTTTCTTCTGTGCGTTGCTGTCGGCGTCGAAGTTCAACGCTTTGAACGCTTCTCTGGCAACTTTCTGCTCGGCCTTGGCGTCTACATCAGCGTCGGAAGGGGCTCCTAGCTCTTCAAGCCACTTTGCGGTCTCCAGTTGCGCGTCAAGCACAGCGCTAACCTCCGCAGTCTCAAGCGGTATGAATTTGCCAGGCGGTGATATTTCCGGCTCGAAGTGCACCAAGTTCTCAAACATTTTCATATGCGTAGATGACAGATTTGCCCTCTCGTTGGTTGCAGTGTACATTTACTTTGTGCTAAGTGCACATCCCTCCTGTTAGTTCATGTTTTGTCTCCTCGTTTTGCCCGCGACCCAGCGGGCATTTTTTCGCCTGGGCTTGTTACAACTTTGACAAGTGTTCGTGCAAAATTTTTATAGTGGGGGTGGGGGGTCTAATTATTCGTTTTGCAAACCTCAAGAGCAAAACGCGAACCTCAACGGTATTAGCTAAATTGGCATAACACACAACGCGCCAAATTTTTATAGTGGCCGTTACTTAAACAGTCGTAGCACACAACACGCGGTCGTTACTTAAATAGCCATTGCCCACAACACGCGGTCGTTACTTAAACAGTCGTAGCACACAACACGCGGTCGTTACTTAAATTGGCATAATTGTACAGCGTGGTTGTGAAATACTGTTCCTGCCAAACTCCCCTGCCCTCGTCGCTCAGCGGTGGGGCCGGGTACGGTGGGGTCGCGCCTGGGTCAAATGGCTGGAATCGCTCTGCCGTCTCATGGCTTGGCTTGGCTTGGCTTGGCTTGGCTTGGCTTGGCTTGGCTTGGCTTGGCTTGGCTTGGCTTGGCTTGGCTTGGCTTGGCGCAGCATAGGCATTTAGCTAAGTAGCTAATTAGGCAATAGGGTAGGGCCACGCAAGCCGATCAACCCCGAACCCCCGACGTTAAATAGTTAACGAACTATTTATTCACTGTTACAAATAAACTGTTGACCGATCCTTTTATTAGGCGTATGATCTATTCCATGCTGTAAGGGTTTTCGGAGCGACGCGTGGAAGGCTGGGGGTGTCAGGGGTTCGACACCACACCACGCGAAGCAAAACGAAAATTCTGACAATTGTCTGAAAACTTAACCATCCTTCTGTGGAGACACCACTATGACCAAGCCCATCCTGTTCCCTGCCGTCGAAAACAACACCCCCAAAGCCCTCCGCACCTGTGGCCACGATGCTCACATGGCTAGCCTTGACGGCGCAAAATGGGACTACAAAGCGACTGTTAAGAGAGCACTTCAGTGCATGGACACTGCCGAATTGGTGCGGGATAAACTCGCGGGGTTCTTTGTCGGTCAGACTCCCGAGGCTGTGCGCGATATGCTCCTCCCCGAGGTTGCGGCTTACTATGGGTGCCCGTGGAAAACAGCGAAGAGTAGCGGCAAAAAAATGCTCTCTTCTTCTGCACCCTCTAGCATGCGCGCAGGTAAGGCATTGGATCGTCTCGTTAACGTCATTGTTGGTGAGCAATCAGACCACGCGGCGGCGGTTGAAGAAGCCGCAGAAGAGCCCACAGAGGGCGCAGCCGAGGCAGAAGCTACCCCCGAGGCATCCCCTGAGCAAGTCGCAGCTATGTTGCAGTTGATTCAAACGTACGGGCTGGATCGTAAGCTTGCGAACAAAGCATTGTCGAAGGCTTTCGCGACTATCAAGGCATCGAAGTAAACACCCCCGGGGGCGAAGGCCCCCGCACCCCACCAGAGGCACAACATGACACTAGAACACCTACAGACTTTCGTCCGCTCGAACGGTTACGCATGGCCGGGGGGCTACCAAATGGCCCTACTAATGGCCGATGGGGAGGTTATCGACGCACAGAGCACGCGTGAGAATTACCGCCTTGTGCGGCGTGCTATGCAAAGCCCCGGCAGTGACAGGGCATGGGAGCCCCGCGAAGTGTTCATTCACTGGGAGGGTGCGCCGATAGAGTGTGCACACTCGGGCCGATCCATCCCTGCAGCCTACGGTGAGGAGGGCGCAGAATGACCCGCGCCGATGTTCTCTTTGCGCTCTTTTTAGGCGCACTCGCCGGGTACGTTTTCGCGCAGTACCTCTAGCCTTACCCCCCCCACAGCCCTCACGCACCCCGTGAGGGCTTTTTCGTGCCCACAAATTTTTCAGACAACACGTCTGAATTTTCACACTATGCACACTCAAATAAACAGCTACCTCACGTTTTTACTGAACACCGAACACGCCCCCTATCGCGTGGCCCTCATCCTCACTGCCGCACGATTTCGCACCTACCCCCACGTCGTTGAACGAATTTTCTACCGCGGAAAATGAACACTGGTTGGAAACGCCCAGCCCCTTCGAGCTTTTTAATCAAAACTGCCTAATAAAGAGGCATCAAAGCTGTTTATTCATTTTTACAACTTACAATCCTGAAAAAAGATCGTCAAGCGGTCCCCGCCAACCCGCATGAATGCTAGCGCCAGGGGGTGACTGGCTTTGCGGCCCTATATATATCTACTATTAAAAGAGTTTTATATATATGTCGCTTTTTTTGTCTCTTTTTCCTTTCCTTTCCTTTGCGCTTGTTTTTTCCTTAAAAAAACTTCTGTTTTTTTACTTTGCTTATTTGTTCCGGAAAACGTCGGACGGTAGGCCAGTACCCCCTCAAACCCGCATGAATGCTTGCTCTCCGAGGATTTGCTCAGGATATCCGAAGTGGCGTAAAACGAAATAAATTGCCAGTAGGGGGGGGTAGCCATTTACGAAAACCCCGCCAACCCGCATGAATCCTAGCGCTCCGCTTTCTTGCTGTTTTTAGTGTCAAACGAAATTAAAATGCCAGACCCCCCGCTAACCCGCATGAATGCTTGCTCTCCTCAATTTTACTCACAACCTTCCAATCTTTTAAGAGCCGTTTTTGTTGCTAAAATACAACACAAATAGTTGAAATAAACTGTTGACCTACAGTTTATTCCGTGGCACAATCTCTACATCGAATCAAAACACGAAAGGAAAACGTCATGAAAATCAAGCCTGAACACTTCGAAATGCTGCGCGCAGCCGTAGGCAAGCACAACACGGCATTCCATCGTGAACGCTACAAAGCCGCCGAATTGAGTGACAAGCGTTATCGGTGGGACTTGCTCTATCACGCGCAGCGCATAGGCGCACTGCCTGAACACTTTATATGCGACACAATCTACCCCTACGCCAACGATGAACACATCGATACCGCCCTTCGTCGTCTAATTCCCACGCTCTACCCGCACTAAAATTTCAGACAATTGTCTGAAAATTAAAAAATTATCTATCAACCACCCACCACCAACAAAGGAACCGCATCATGGCTACGTACAACGGGCATAAAAACTGGAATCACTGGAACGTCTCTCTGTGGATCAACAACGACTACGGCCTGTACCAAGCCGCGCTTGATCACGTTCGCAATTGCTCAGGTGGGCGCGAGAAAGCGGCCAGCAACATGCTCGACGAATTAAACGATCAAGGCATCACCCACACGCCTGACGGCGCGCCGTACAGCGTGACCGCCATCCGCGCCGCAATGGTCGGCATGTAACGCACGAATAAACTCTTACTAACAGGAGAATCGTCATGACAACACTCGCACAGCAAGTTAAAGACATCATCGACACGCAATGCCCTGAAGCGTTCTCTCTTTATGCGGGTTATGGGATGAACGCTGGCGAATACGTACGTTTCCCGGGGGGTGTGATGTTGAATGAAAAGCGCAACGAGAAGGGCCGCTGCACAAAGGCTGTATACACCTACGCCGATGGATCAACGCTCATGTTTTCGTGGTCAGACGCCCATGGGTGGGCGCTTCGCACCAAGTAACCCGCAGTAAAAATTCAGACACGTTGTCTGAAATTTAAAAAGGTACCCACCCCCAACCAAGCACAAAGGGACTGCAATGCAATCACTTCTAGGCTTCTGGATATTCCTCCGCCAAGGCACCTACCTAAACGCCCCTTACGCAGTGTTCTACGCCGATGACGGCTTCGGCAATCTCACCCCCTCCCCCTGCCCCACGCACGTCATCAACGACATCAAGACCGCTTAACCCACCCCCACCCAGCCCTCAACCAACCGGAGAATCACCATGACCAACGCAAGCAACACCCTCGCCACACTCCTCGACGACATCATTGACACCCGCGACTTGATCGAACGCGCTGAGGCGCTAGAGGTTGAATGTGACGGCATTGGAGAGGAAGAGTGCACAGAGCTAGTAGCCATCCGCGCCATTCTCAGCAGCATCAAGGGCCTCGGTGGTGACGCGCAATGGCGCGGCGACTGGTACCCCCTCACGCTCATTCACGAGCGTTACTTCACCACCTATACGCAAGAACTCCTCGAAAATACGGGGATCATTCCAATAAACTTCCCCGCCTGGATCGCCATCGACTGGGAGCGCACCGCCGAGGCTGTGCAGGAAGACTACACGCCCATCGACATCGACGGCCACACGTACTGGACCCGCTGAACACAACACCCCACAACCAACCGGAGCACCTACACATGACACGCGAAAAACTAGCCGCTATTTATCTTGACTGGGTAAACAACTACCTCACCGTAGAACGCTTCGCGGAGCATCACGGGCTGTATGAATCCGAAGCCCAGGCGCTGATAGCGCTGGCCCGTCAATGTTTCGAACAGTCACACCCAGAGGCTTAAATCATGACCAGCATCACCACCACGCACGAAACATGGCTCGCTTGGGTCGACGGCAACGAAGCCGAGACCATTGAGTTCACTATCCCCGCTGACGCTATCACGTTCGACGTTGCGCAAGCCGGCGCTGACGCGCTGGGGATCGACATATGCGAAGCCTTGAACGTAAAGAGGAAATAAACACCATGACCTTCGAATTCCAGAACACGCTTCACACCACCCCCGCCGCAATGTGCGCCCACATTGCATATTCATATATGACTGCTGACGGTAAGAACGATCAGCAAGACCTCACGAGTTGGATCGACTACCGCACAAAACACCACGCCGATGCCGCTGAACACTTCGCCGATGAATGCATAGAGGAGTGGAACCTGTGCGATCAGTGGCTAGCCGACCGCCGCATCACGCGGGAAGACATCCTCCACGCCATCGAGCATTTCATACGCTACCGCCCCGATCAGGTGTTCAGCGACGAAGAGCTACGCGAGGCAGAGCGCGACTATCAGAACGACATCGATGCAAAAGATCAGCTAGAGCGCCGCGCCTTCGCTGCCGATGGCACCCTCGGCTAAAGCCGACCAGTGTTAACCCACGCACAAACCGCGCACAAACCGCGCACAAACCGCACAAGGAACAAACCATGGACGCAATGATCGTCAACACAACCGACACCTCTAGCCTTAACGCGCTCATCACGCTAGCCCTCAAGCAGACGATCCAGCAAGCCGTCGACGCTGCGATAAAAGACAAGCTCGACGACCTCGACGCCGACACCGCGAGCGTAGCGGCCCACCTGGGCCAGCGCATAACCGACTTAGACCGCTTTACTATGGGCCTCGACCGTTCGCTAGTAACTAGCATCGGTGATCAGTTGAGCGTTAACACGCAGATGCAAGCCCGCATCCTTGCCCTGGAGAAGCGTCTCGACACCCTCAGCTTGATAAACACAGCACAGGAAGACGCACTTAACGCTCGCATACAGGTGTTGGAAGACGAAGTAGGCCGCCTGCAGCACGCCCACGAAGTTCAGAAGCAAGAACGCGACGACACGATCGCTGACATTGTGGACACCCGCCTAGAAATGGCACTCGAAGATATCGACCTCACCGAACAGGTGCGTAACGTATTGGCCGATGCAACCATCACGATATAAACAGCACTCAACGCACGCCACACCCCCACCCGCACCATCATGACCACCAAAATCCCCTACCCAGCAAGACGCAATTACCTGTGGGCCTACCCCGACGAAGTTCACACATATGAACAGGCCCGAGATCTTTTCGCCCGCATGCGCAGGCAAGCCCCCGAGACCGACAACCCCGCTCGGTTCAAAGCCCTCACGCTCGCACTAGAGGCACTCGCACACCTGAGCCACCACCAGGGGGTGGAGGCGTTCCCCGGCCCGAAACTGCACAAGCTCTTATGCAAGAGCGCCTTAGCCGCTGACTGGTGCCCCGATCTAGGCGCTAAACAGCGCGAGGCATGCGCGCAGCCTGTCGAGGGTAGCCCGGACATGTACAGGTGTCCCAAGTGTCGCGAGATTAAGCCCCTGGCCGACTTCCTCAAACCTGTGAGCACCGCACAGCGCACGCTCTGGGGATGGGACAACGCACACTCAGCACGCACCACCAAGGCCAAGACATGCAAGACCTGCCGCAACAAGGCACAGCAGAGCGCCGCCCGCAAGAGTGACCGAGCCGCTGCCAAACAAGCCCGCGCTGCGTTCGAGAAGGCGGTCAAGAACGGTGTCCTGAGCACCGCTGTGGACGACCCCGAGATGTTGTCTAAAGTGTTCGACTACTGGCAGACCGTGTTCAAGACAACCGTGCGCAGCAGCACCCTGTCACGGCAGAAGATAGCCGGCAGTACGAACCCCCACGCATCCACCCTGGCGTTTTACGACCTCAAGGTGGCCCTGCTCACGCTAGCCCAGGAACGCTTCGACATCGCAGCCGATGCCGGACAGCTCGCCCCTTACATCGTGCCCGCCCCTCACTGGACGCTGTTCTTGACCCCCGAGGAACTGGCCGCCATCCAGACCGCACACGTGACCATGACCGCCGAGCGCCGCGATGAACTCGTGCGTGGCCGCACGCCCTCTATATAAGACAGGAGAATCATGTGGCAACCAAACCCCCATCCACTACGCTCCCCCAGTGCGACTGCCTGAACGACTGCGGGGATGACCCACGCATAGACCGAGGCACAGCAAGGCCATGTCAGGTACACATCAACCACATGCGCGCCAAGCACCTTCACGCTGCAAGCGAAGACCTTCTGGCCGCGCTGCAAGCACTAGTTAAAGACCAACGCGATGCCAGCCTGCCAGTACTAGCCCAAGCACGCGCAGCCATAGCCAAAGCCCAAGGAAAAACGATATGAACACCCAGCAAAACAAACACAACACCCGTCTCTATGCCGCCGTTGCGGCTCACCTGCTCATGGCCCTGGGCTGGGGCAACCTGCTGTTCATTGGCCTCGACAACACCGCCAACAACACAACCATTTCAACAGTCGCACTACTGACCGGCAGCGCCTTGGCTGCCATACAGATACTGGCCCTGCTGCACGACTACCGCGATACAGCCAACGGCCTCGATGACCCAGAGACCAAATGGTGATTGCCAAGACGCTCAGAACTACGATATAGTGACCGTAATCCAGTCGGTTTACTGGTGTGCCGTAACCAAGGGGGGTGTTATGAATGATCAAGATATGTCTTCGAAGCCGAAGCCGGAGCGGTTCCCGGACGACTCGCGTGATGGACCGTGGGGTGTGGGCAGTGTGGGGATGGACTGGTGGGTGATCCACCGCGATACGCTGGAGTCCAAGAGCATCGGGACGATCGGCAAGCCGGCGATGTTCGCCCGCGCATTAGAAGAGGCATCCAGGCGCAACGCTCTAGTGCCCACCCCTTTGCCCC
>Ga0181359_1000103_pt1 | contig 16319 bp, 35 predicted proteins | sample Fa13VDMM15SD_FD_141229 | JGI IMG/M metagenome (GOLD analysis project Ga0181359, IMG submission 141229) | Freshwater viral communities from Lake Michigan, USA - Fa13.VD.MM15.S.D | ecosystem: Environmental > Aquatic > Freshwater > Lake | place: USA: Michigan | collected 2013-09-24 | reverse complement strand
ACTACAAAGAAGACGATGAGATCGAATGTGATGGATGGGATGGAGCATCCCGCCGATGCGATTGCGGCAATCGTCGCGTATGTTGGGACTTCGAGAAAAATCCTGATGGTAAGTTTTACGCAGTAGCTCGCGCTTACTAACAATCCCTAACAGATAAAATAAATCAAAAAACTTCTTGCATAATCCCGCAAAACAAACTATTCTTTTCCCGCAACACCAAAACGAACTCTAATACAATATCATTATGACCAAAGCAACTCCCGAAGAAATCGCAATCATCAAACGCATCGCAGCGCTTGTGCACATCAGCCACAAGGTTGAGACGCACTGGAATGAAGCCACCAATCAAAACGAGGAATACGACTGCTTCTACGACAACGATTGCGGTGTGTCTTTTACGTGGTGCGGAGCTTACGATAGCTTCGATGACTTCATCAAGGACTACGCGCAATTCAAATACGATAGCGGCTACCAAGTTGCAGCAAGTTGGTAACAACCCCTAACAGATAAAATAAATCAAAAAAACTTATTGACAATACCGCAAAAATCTTCTATCTTTCTCTCGCAACCAATAACTACCATGAAATCAACCATCGAAAATATCAAATCAACTATCGCCATTTGTCTTGTGACTAGCGGCTTTTTATCTCCGCTTGCAAGTCTTTCGTTTCTTGTGTGCTGCCCTCAAAATATGACAACTTATCTTTTGGGATCGCTTTCTCTTTTCACTGCTTGCTGTTCCGCTTGGATAATCTCAGTTTTCATAAAAGAATCTTGACAATACCGCAAAAATCTTCTATCTTTTCCTCGTTATGTTCTTCGATTACAATACACCTACCGAACAAGTCGTTTCCGCCCTCGTCAACAAAACCGTGCGCTACTTTGCTGAAAACTCGAAAGTCAAAGCTGATGGCGTTCGCGTTCTCAAGATTGAAGCAGTGGACAAAGTAGCATTTGCCGCAAACGGCAAGCGTTACGTCACTGTAAAAGCGTTAGACGTTGATGATGGCGGCGAAAGCAAATATCGCAATCTCCACATCTCTGGAATTGACCTTGTGGTCTAACGATAAAAGTGACTCACGATGACCGCGAAGAAATACACTGCATCACCCTCGACTCTAACGCGGTCAGCGTTGAGTCCACTGCCTTGTTCGGCGTGTGGCTCGATCCCGTATCGACCGCATGATGCTCCGCATCTACTTAGATGCGGGAACTGGAACTGTGAACACCACAAAGTGCAAAACTGCAAACCTCTGGCAGATTGGAACCTGTTTCATTCGCCGAACATCTAACATCTAACAGATACGAAGCCAGCCGCAAGGCTGGCTTTTTGTTAGACAATCTCTAACATTTTTTGCACTCTAACAGAAAAAAGCTGTTAGTCTAACGGATTTTTATGGGGGGACCCCCCCTTGGGGTAAAAATCTGTTAGATTTTTTTGTTAGACTTTTTTCGCTCTAACAGGTTTTTTGTCAAGAGTTTTTTTTCATTATGACAAAACTTTTTTTTTGTGAAAAATAGAAAAAAGTTGTTGCGTTTCTATGTGTTTTGGGGTATAATTTCCCCGTCATGTTTAACCACCCTTTCATCAACTGCCCCGCCGAATACGAAGAATATGTTGCCGCTTGCGAAGCTTTCGCAGACGCTGCCGATCAACTCCCTGACCCTCCAGAAGAAATCTTTCTTGATGACTCCCACCTCGATGGGCATTGGACGGATTACAGTGACGAAGGCAACGAAGACTATTGGCTCGATGCCGCCTACGAAGATCGCCATGAGATCAGTGAGTGGGGCATGGACGGATGCTGCGGCGACTTCTAACAACTGTTAGATCCAGCGGAAAACTGTTAGGCTAACGGAAAAATCTGTTAGTCTAACGGATTTTTATGGGAGGGACCCCCCTTGGGGTAAAAATCTGTTAGAGTGTTAGAAAAATCCGTTAGATGTTAGAAAAATCTGTTAGGGGCTGGCTGTGCTATTTGTCAACAAAAAAATCGCGGCATGACACAAAAAAAAGATTAAAAAATATAAAAAAATACTTGCGCATTAGCTCATAAAATGCTACTTTTTCCCCGTCATGAAATACTTCATCATTCTTACCGCTTCGATCATCTCGCTCATTATGTGCATCGTATTCATTGTTTGGGGCGCACAATCCACCACCACAGAATCACACGCTTGCGCGATCATCGGCTTCTTGGCTTCTTGCGCTTGGTTCATCAGACTTTCTCACACTGTGCAAAATCTGAAATAAAACAAAAAAACTATTGACTTTTCTTCTCAATCTGCTAACTTTTCTCTGTCATGAAATTACTTACTACTGCAAACGCAAAAATCCGCAAAGGCGAAAAAATCGGTTTCAAAACCTTTGGCATTCACCTTGCTCCTGCTTCTCTCTCTGGCTTTAACGTCTGCAAAGATGCAAGCGCAGGTTGTGCCGCCTCTTGTCTCAATACTGCTGGCATGGGTGCATTCTCTAACGTGCAAAATTCACGCATCGAAAAAACCCGTTTATTCTTTAAAGATAAAGCTGTTTTCTTGTCGCAGTTAATCAAAGAAATTATCGCCGCCGTTAAATCTGCCGAAAAGCAAAATCTCACCGCTGTTTTCCGCCTCAATCTTACCAGTGATTTACCATGGGAGAAAATCAAACTCAACGGGCAAAGTGTTTTTGATTTGTTTCCTAGTGTGCAATTCTATGATTACACAAAATCCCCCGAAAGAATGACTGCTTTTCTTGCTAGTGAAATGCCGCAAAATTACCATTTGACTTTTTCCAAGTCTGAAACAAACGGCGCAATCGCAGAATCAATTTTGAAATCTGGCGGCAATGTCGCAATGGTTTTCAGAAAGTCGCTGCCCTCAAAATGGTTAGGCGCGGAAGTAGTGAATGGCGATGAAACGGATTTGCGCTTTCTTGATGGCGCGGGGAAAATCATCGGACTTGTCGAGAAAGGCAAGGCGAAAAAAGATGAAAGCGGTTTCGTGATCGAACACTAACACCTAACAAAAAAATGATTTTTCTATTGATTGTTGCGGTGCTGCTGTTCCTGATAGCAGATCGAAAATAAAAACCGTTAGACTCAGCGCCCCTCTAACAGAAAAAGGGGGGCGCTCTCTAACAGAAACGTGAAACTCTCTAACAGAAAAAATCTGTTAGTCTAACGGATTTTTACCCGAAGGGGGGTCCGTCCCATAAAAATCTGTTAGATGCTTTTCGTTAGATGCTGTCAACAAAAAAGTGTCTGTATGACAAAACTTTTTTTTAATTAAAAAGCAAAAAAAATACGTTGACAAGTTGGTGGTTTTTGTGCATACTTTCGCCGCCATGAATAACTGGATTAAAATTGAAGACGAAAATGTTTTACACGTTTGGGTAAATGACGAAACCAATGAAGAAGTGGAAGTCTCTCCAGACTTTTACGAAAACAATGGTGAGCCATGCGATGACTGCGGAAATGTTTTGCGCTATTCGCATACCTTGATAAAAAACCTTGACACCACCACCCAAAAACACTAACCTATTGCCGCCATGATACCTACACGAAAAGAACTAAAATTACAAGAATTTGCAGAAAATGTTTTGTCGATTCTCGAGACTACTAAAGAATGGAGTTCAGATACTACTGATGAAATTGCAGCTCTTGCGATAGATATGGGTTTGGCTGAAACAAGCAGAGATGGAGAATTTGTTGCAAAAGAAGAATTTAATTCTTGACAACTTGCCCCAAAAACATTAACTTTCTCTCGCCATGAACAAAAACAAACCGTTAAAAACCAGTCAATTTGCTTTGAATCTGTATGCTGCCAACTGTGTGGATGAAGCGATGGAATTTGAAAAAATGGAAAAAGAAATCAAACAACTAAAAGAAAAACTTTCTTCCCGCAAGCCTGTTTGTCCTTTCTGCTTAGTAGAAATGAGGGCAATCGAATACAAGGGATATTATGATTCTTTCCCAATGTGGGAGTGTCGTTGTGATAAATTTGAAAAACCAGATGACACTGCGCACGGTGCTTATGCCTAAAAAAATGTTGACACTCTGCCCCAAAAACACTATTCTTTCCCCGCCTACTAACAACACCAAAAAAAAATGAAACATGCACTTACCATCATCGCCTCTGCTATTGTCACCCTCTCGCCTACTTTCAGCCTTTGCGCTTTCGCCATTTATGGCGGAAAAAACGAATTGTTTGATTGTATTTGTTTCCTTGTTTTCGGCGCAACTTGCTATACTCTGGCACGTCTGCAAACTTTTATTCAAAACAGCAAAAAATAAGTTGACAAACTTCAAAAAACCGCTTACACTTTCCCCGCCTACCACTAACCAAATAAACATCATGCAAAACGCACCAACAAAAGAAGAAATCACCGCCCTCATCGAAGCAACAAAAGGAAAATTCTTTTCCCTCACTTTTGTCAAGAAAGATGGCACAATCCGCACGATTAACGCAAAAGATCGTTTCACTGGTCTAATCAAAGGAACTGGTTCACCTGCCACTGACTCGCTTCGTCAAGGCGGTTATATGTTCGCCGTTGACCGCAACCGCAACGGCTACTTTTGCTTCAAACCTGAAAAAGTTTTGCTTTTCAAGTGTGGCAAGATCGACAAACAATTTTCAAGCGTGGTGGCTTGATGCATGGCAGAGGGGGGGGCGGCGAAAGCCGTCCCCTCAAAAAATGTAAAAAACTTGTTGACTTAACCGCAAAAATATTCTATTCTTTCCTCGCCATGATCGAAGAAATTGAAATCGTCATTTACTGTGGCTCAGAAGTTGAGCTTGTCGAAGTTGTAAATACTCCAGTTGGAAATCGCGCACTTATCCGTTTTGAGGATGGGCGCGAGGATGAAGTTCCGTTAGGCACTCTGGAGTTCGTCTAACGAAAAACAAACACGAAGCCAGTCCCGCTAGGGGCTGGCTTTTTTGTTAGGCTCTGTCTAACAGAAAAATCTAACACATTTTTCTAACACTCTAACAGAAAAAAATCTGTTAGTCTAACGGATTTTTATCCAAGGGGGGAGCGCTGGCATAAAAATTTTTATGCTGGGGTGTGGCTTCGCCATAAAAATCTGTTAGATCCCCCCACAAGAGCTATTTGAAGGTTATTTATTTGCTATTTGCTTGCTATTTGGTTGTTATTTATTTGCTATTTATTTGCAAAAAGTTGTTGACAAATAACCGCACAAACTGTATCTTTCTCTTGCCATGCAACTACTCAATCAAACTGTTAGAATCTACTTTAATCTCCACAAGAAAATGTTGTCTGTCCAGACAAAAGTCAACGGACGTTGGAAAGTCGTTTGCCACTTGGAAGACGCTTACGTTAGAAACGCGCAATTCAAAGTATCAGAAGCTGGTCGTCAGCGTGTGATTAAACAGAAAAAGAAGAATGTTCACGCATTCATCATTGGCGAGATGGTTTCCAACATCAAATCTTTTAAGTCTTTTTATTCTGTTAGATATAACCCTTATGAGGTCAAACAGTTCCAGTGCCAAGGTTCTGACATCTTTCATGCAGAAGAAGTCATCTTGAATGGCAGACAAGTTTTTGCTACTTGTTGATTAAAAATTCTTGACACTTCCCCCGAAAAATACTATACTTTCGCCGCTATGACACCACAAGAATTTATCAACGAATTAAAAGAACGCTTTTCAACAAAGGGCGTATGGATGACGGGTAGAGAGACAAATTCGTTCTTCGAGACAATCAAAGCATTTCTTCAAAAGAAGAATCTAATTGTTGTTTCTAAAGTTGAATACGAATCTCTTGTGGATTTTCGAGAAAAACAATATCTAAAAGATCTAGCACATCCAGAAGATTTCTATTGACACTCTGCCCAAAAAATACAATACTTTCGCCGCCATGTTTGCCACCACTTCCGAAATCGAACAATACATCCGCATGACTCTAAAGCAATGGAGCGTGTCTCACCTCAAAATTCAATGGATGAACTCAGGATGTTATCTGGGTCTTGCTTACGTTGCAGAAGGCAAGATCAAATTAGACAAACGTATTCTCTACTCTTTTAAGATTTTCGACGAAGTGTTGAAGCATGAGATTGCTCACCACATCCAATGGAAGCGCAACGGCAATCGTTTTCTTCTCAGCAGTAACGGTCGCCGCATTTTACACGGTAAAGATTTTGCTGCCGTGTGTAAAGAAATGGGCATCCCTGCCAGAACCCGCATCCCAATCCGCGACAACATCTACGCATGAAACGTCATAAAAAACAACTCGCGCAAAATTCTCTTGATATGCGCAACCTAAGCCGCCATCCTATGCCTCCCCCTTGCTTTGCCCTCAAGGATCGCAAAAAAGAATCTAACAAAAAAGAATGTCGTGGCTTCATCAAGTAAATCAAAAGGTTCTGTTAGAACTGTCGAATGGTGGAAACATCTACGCGATAGAAAACGCGCACAAAATAAACTTGTTAGACGCGATGGCAAAAAGCAGATAGCAGAACAAAAGAAATAATTTTTCTCTCGCCAGAAGGACAAGGGGCTTCATGCCCCGTCTGATTACAGTTTACTTCTGGTGGGGGATAAATTTTTATCCAAAGGGGGGTTCGTCCCATAAAAATCTGTTAGATTTTTCTGTTAGATGTTAGAGTCCAGGGTTTTTCTGTTAGAGGTTTTTTGTTAGAGGGTGTCAAGAACTTTTTTCGCGCAATCGCACAAAATAAATTGTGAAAAAAAGAAAAAACATATTGACAATTACGTCTGAAATGGTATCTTTTCTTCGTCGCCGCGACTGGCGCAACTAACCAAACCAACTAACTACTACTACTATGGCACTCATCATCGCAAAAAACAAAGTCAACTTCGAGCAACTCTTGGGCGTGGAAACACCAGAGGCAACGGAGTCTCACACCCCTATCGCTCACCACACCTTGGTCGAGCTTACTCGCAACGCTATTCAGAACGCAGGGCTGACCGTCCTTGGTGAAGAACACGCTTTGCATCGTGGCGGCTTGCGCTACTTCGGCGGTTTCGCCCTCACTGGTCAAGGCATCGCTGGCGATGACCGCCAAGTGGTGCTTGGCTTGCGCAACTCTCACGACAAGGCTTTTGCTGCCGCTGTCTGCATTGGAAATCGCATGATGGTATGCGAAAATCTTTGCTTCGCTTCTGACATCAAACTGGCTCGCCGCCACACTCTCAACATCATGAGTGATTTACCTCGCGTGTTGTCGGATGCTGTGGGTCGTGTCGTGTCTCACTGGAATGACATGGGGCAACGCATCACCGCCTACAAGGAAACGGAAATCTCCGATTCCATCGCCGCTGACCTCATCGTCAAACTTGTGGATAGCAAGGCGTTCCCCTCCCGCGACATTTACGCCGCCATTCAAGAGTTCCGCGCCCCTCGTCATGAGGAGTTCAAGGGCGGCACACTGTGGACGCTTTACAACTCCATCACCGAAAACCTCAAGGGCGGCGACTTGTCCAAGCTGCCATTCCGCACGATGACCACGCAGTCTATCCTTGACCGTGTGGCAGGGCATCGCCCCTTGCTGGAGGTGCAAGAGATTGTCACCAAGGGATGCGAGGACGCGCCCGAAGCTGATGGCACTGACTACCGCGCATAAGTCTAACGACTTCCAAGCCGTCCCGCGAAAGCGGGGCGGTTTTCTGTTAGTCTAACGGGTTTTTCTAACATCTAACAGGTTTTTCTAACATCTAACGGATTTTTACCCCAAGGGGGGTCCCCCCCATAAAAATCTGTTAGATTTTTTTGCGCAGTTTTATGCTCAAATCGCGCTGTATCTTGCCGTTTTGCGCAGGTTATTGCGCATTGTTTTTTCTGTTAGATGCTTTCTGTTGGAGCTTGTCAAGGTTTATTTTTTTTTATTTTTTAATCAAATAAATGTTGACAATACCGCCGCAAATGCTATTCTTTGCTCGTTACCAAATCACTAACAACTAAACGCACACACTTATGGGACTAGACATGTATCTGAGCGCAAAAAAAGGAAAAGAAGAAATTGAAATCGGCTATTGGCGCAAGCATAACGCGCTGCATGGTTGGATGGAAAATCTTTGGAATGAACTTGGTCGCCCTCGTCAAAACAAAGAAGATCCTTGTTTTAACTGCATCCCCCTGCAACTAAACACGGAACATCTTGACAGGTTGGAAAAAGATATTCTTAACAATGACTTGCCAGAAACACAGGGATTTTTCTTCGGTGCTGATTCTCGCGAAGATGATCACTACAAAACTTATACCCTTCAAAAGATTGAAGAGGCTCGCCAAGCTATCAAGGACGGCAAGAAAGTTTTTTACAATTCTTGGTGGTAAATCCTTGACAACTCCCCCCGAAACAACTAACTTTTCTCCGTCATGAAATTACTAACTACATCCAATACCAAAATCAAAAAAGGCGAAAGTCTTGGTTTCCTCACCTTCGGCGTTCACCTCGCCCCTTCTACCAAATCAGGTTTCAATACCTGCCAACACTCAAGCATCGGTTGCGAAGCTGTTTGCTTAGATACTTCTGGTCATGGCATTTTCGCCAATGTCCAAGCCGCCCGAATCGCCAAAACAAAACTGTTCTTTCAAAACAAGCCTTTGTTCATGGCGCAACTATTCAAGGAAATTACTTCGGCTATCAAGTCGGCGCAAAAGAAAAATCTTGTTCCTTGTTTCCGCTTGAACCTTACCAGCGATCTTCCTTGGGAGAAAATCACACTAGACGGCAAAACTGTTTTCGATTTGTTTCCTCAAGTGACTTTCTACGATTACACCAAGTCAGCGCAACGCATGACCGCTTTCTTGACTGGTGAATTGCCATCGAACTATCACTTGACGTTCTCCCGTTCTGAGTCTAACGAAAAACTTGTTGATGCTGTTCTTGGCAGTGGTGGAAATGTCGCTGTTGTTTTCCGTGGCTCCCTTCCTGCTACGTGGAAAGGAAAGCGCGTTATCAGTGGTGATGAAAGCGATCTTCGTTTTCTTGACCCTCAAAACGTCATTGTCGGGCTTGTCGAAAAAGGCAAAGCAAAAAAAGATTCTTCGGGTTTTGTTGTTGAACCTGCATGACCATAGGACAAATTTTGTTTCTTGCGTTCCTGCTTTTTATTCTGGCATTGAACGCATAATGCTTGACAACTCCCCCAAAACTACTAACTTATCGCCGCTATGACAAAAGAACTACAAGAACTACAAGAAAAACTTAATGCTGCTCGTGCTGCTTACTATGCTGCTGCTGCTGCTTATGATGCTGCTGCTGATGCTGATGATGCCGCTCGCGATGCTGCTCGTGCTGCTGCTCTTGCTGCTTATGAGGCTGCTCGCGATGCTGCTTATGTTGATGCTGATGCTGCTTGGGCTGCTTGTGATGCTTGTGATGCTGCTGATGCTGCTTATGCTGAAGCAATTAAAACTTATCTAAAATGAACTCTGATACAATATCATTATGACCGACCTACAAGAAAAATTGGATGCTGCTAAGGCTGCTGCTTCTGCTGCTTGGGCTGCTGTTGATGCTGCTCGTGCTGCTGCTGATGCTGCTTGGGTTGCTGCTGCTGATGCTGCTGATGCTGCTGATGCTGTTGCTCGTGCTGCTTGGGCTGCTGCTGATGATGCTTATCATGAAGCTGTTGCTGCTGCTGCTCGTGCTAATGCTTGACAACTCCCCCCAAAACTACTAACCTATTGCCGCTATGACAAAAGAACTACAAGAAAAACTGGATGCCGCTCGCGATGCTGCTGCTGGTGCTGCTTGGGCTGCTGCTGATGCTGTTGATGCTGCTCGTGCTGCTGCTGATGCTGCTGATGCTGCTCTTGCTGCTTATGAGGCTGCTCGCGATGCTGCTCGTGCTGCTGCTGATGCTGCTTGGGCTGCTGCTGCTTGTGCTGTTAAAAACTAGAATAAACTTATCGCCGCTATGAAAAATCTTACTGAACCATTACCTGCTGCCCTTTATCTCCGTGCTGCTGGACATTTCCTCTCTGAAATGCCTGATCTATCCGCTGCCGAACTTCAAAACGCACTCATTGATGAGGACGACGAAAACCGTAGCAAAATCTCCCTATGGGATGCAATCGAGCGACACGCTGATAGGGAGGGAGATGATCCTTATCTATACACGGAAGAACTCATTTCTACGCTGTTCGATGATTTTGTAAATCTTTTAAGTGGTATATAATTGGTGACTAATGGCAAGCCTCACCCCGCAAGGGGTGGGGCTAAATTCTCTAACAGTTTTCTCTAACAGTTTTTTCTAACAATCTAACAGATTTTTACTCGGCGGGGGGAGGCTGATATAAAAATCTTTTTTTATGCCAAGGTGGGGCGCTGCCATAAAAATCTGTCATACATCTACCATATCGCTTATTTGGGCGCACTCATTCCTTATTTGGTCTTATTTGATTCGATCTGGCTCTTAATACAAAAAACGCACCAGTTTCCCAGTGCGCTTATTTGTTATTTGCTTATTTAGAGTTTGGCGTTAGTGATTAGAGATACTTAGCAAGAATCTGATACTCTTCTTCTGATTCGATCAGGGTTACTTTATATACGGTGTAAATCCATTCTTCATTGAAATCCCAGATACGACCAGAATCTTCGTCTTCTTCGTCCCACTCTGCACCGTCGCCGAGAGCATTATGAATTTCACTTAACAGCGCTTCTTTACCCGCCTCCTGTTCGTTTTCGGCAATCACTAGTTTAGTGGTGGTCTTTTCGACATCACCAGTTTGGAGTTCTAGTTCAACGATGTATTTGTTTTTTTTCATGGTAGTAGTGAGTTGATTATTTACAATTTATTTATTTGCTTATTTGCTTATTTGGCGTTTGTCATTTACGCATTGTCTTCGTCGATACCGATTGTTTCGTTGGCATCGTCTTCGTCGTAGCCGAAGTGTTCCATCAAGAACTCTTTGAGTTGCTCTTTCGTTTTGTCGCCACCTAACTCAGGGGAGATAAAGCCTTCGGAGATGTCTTCTACACCCCAGAACCACATTCCCAGCTCATAGTAAGCAAGAAGAAACGATGCACCAGTCAACTCGCTGAGTGCGCGAATAGCCTCAGATGGCGGCGACCATGCAGTATTGAAGTCGCAGCTACCATTCTCTAAAAGAGAAGTGCCAGATTCAAGTGCTTCGTCTTCGTCCAAGTCCCACTTAGTTCCCCAAGCAGATGTCTGCGCATTGATTGTTTCAGAGCCGTCTTCATCGACTTCGGGACGATCAGGTTTTACGATAGCCTCAAAAGACAAGCCGTGTTCTTTAAGGAACTCTTCGAGCTTTGGAGTGGAGTTTGTTACAGTCAGTTTGTTGATGCAAAAATTGGGCATAGTAGTAGTAGTTTAGTAGTTTAGTAAGACGGGGAAAAGTTAGTGAATGGGGCTGTGTTCGTCAAGATTATTCCGCGCCATTTTGATAAATTGTTTTATCGTTCAAAAGAATTTCAATGGTAGAACTTCCGCCGTTCTCCACAATAGAAATTTCTTCAGAAGTGTCTTGGAGTGTTTCCCAACGAGCATCACCGCCATTTTCGCAATACCAATCATAAATCTCCATTGCAGAAGTTTTGGGATTCTCTTTCAAGAATTTAAGCAATGATTCTTTATGCTCGTCTTCGATTTCGAATCGTTCCCATACAGTCGTTTTGTAATCAATAAACATAGTAGTAGTAGTTTAGTAGTTGTTTTGGGGGGCGGGAGAAATGTAGTCGTTTTCTCAAAAATTGTCAAGAACTTAATTTAGTCCGTGGTATTTTTTCCACATCGCTTCTTCTACCTGCTTACTGAGCCAGCTGCGCTGTTGAAAGATTTGCTCACCGTATACAGGTTGGCGGCGATTAAACAAACGATAAAAGAATAGTTTTATTTGTTTCATTTTGTTTTGGTGTTTGAATTATGCTTCGGTTTCGACAGTCTTTAGTAGGTCAATCACCTCAAGAGTATATTTGATTCGAAAGGTTTGCTTTTCGCTATCGTAAGATACTGGCTCATATTCGAGAATATCTGTGTTATCAAAGACTTCCTCTGTTACGCTATCGAAAAACATTCGTAGAATATTACCATAATTTGTTTCATTCCATGGCACTTCCAAGATGAGGGTTGCGATTGTGGGTTCCGTGATGCTGCGATTCTGTAGTAGTTGTTCTGATGTAATTAGTAATTTCATAAGGCGATAAAGGATTGTTGTTTATTTGGAGGGCTGTGTCAATAGTTTTCTTTAGAATGAGTCAGGAAGAATGAACTCTCCATTGATTTCTGGCAATTCGATTGCTTTTGACCACATGTCGGTTCCGTAATAATAATCAACGCCATCAATAGTAATGACAGGCTCCTCATCTTCGCCTTCTGGAGTTGTTTGGATGTTAGGCTCGGAATCAATGGGAAAATTGTATTCCCCATTATCCGCATACAGTGACTTATCTCGTGAGTGGCTACGTGTCACTCGCATGATTGTCGGTGTATGCTCGCCAAAATTAGTCCACCAATAATACCCTTCTCCTGTGGGCGGTTCAAATTGCATTTTCATATTGCGGCTGTGTCAAGTTAATTGTCGGGGTATTGCTTCAAAAGAAATTCAAGATTCCATTGTCCATCTTCTGATAGACCTGTATCTGTAAAGTTGCTATTACAATCGTGGAACTCTTGCAATCTTTTCCAAAAGTAAATATCATGCCCACGATACTCAGGCATCAATACATCTCGGAGATTAGTAATACGATTCACTGCTATATCTGCCGACTCTGCTGACACTAGCACTTGAGTGCTGTCATCTTGAGTGCTGTCATAAAGCATTTTCTCTCCTTCGATTAAGCATCTGCCGACTGCGCACTTGCGACCATCTTCTGTAAGGTATCGGCATGTGGCGCGACCATCTTGATTGACAACTGCTCGGCGCGATGGATCAGAGCCGTAAAATTCTGCGGTTTCAAGAATGATTTCTGTTTTTGTTTTTTGCATAGTATTAGTGGTTAGGAAAGTTTTCAAATACGTCTCCGAATTTTGCTCTAAGATCAGACTGCAATGCTTTGCTAAAAGCGTAGTAGAGTTCTATAGTCTCAGGGGTTACGTATTGAAGAAGCTCGCAAGCTATGGTATCTAGTGAGCTTTCGTAGCCGCTGATTTGTTGTGTGGTTTCTTTAGTCATAATAGTATTGGGTGCGAGAAAAATGTAGCAAATTGCGGCAACTTGTCAATATTTTTTTTGATTAAAAAATGGTGCTTCCGACAGGACTTGAACCTGTAACCTACGAATTAGAATTTCGTAGCTCTATCCAATTGAGCTACGGAAGCTTTTGTTTGATTTGGTGCGCCCGACAGGAATTGAACCTGCTTCCTACGGTTTATGAGACCGCCGCTCGACCATTGAGCTTCAGGCGCTTATTTGTTATTTCGCGAGTTGTATTTCGCAATTGACTTCCCACATCTGATCGAGTTCCATCTTGTGCGGTTGTAGGTTCCACCGTGCGGAAAAAAGCTTTTCGTTTATTTGGCTAACGATGATTGTATTTGACGCACTAGCGTTCGGACTTTGATGTAGTTCCTTGAGAACGTGATCGGGTATTTGAATTGATTCATTCATATTGTTTATTTGTCTAAAAAGAATTGTGTGTTTGAGGGAGCGGATACCACCCCGCCCCCTCGTTTACCAACTACACAGAAAGTTTTTCTAACGCTTTGACACCAGCACCAGTGATTTCGCGTTTGCCGTCGATACGCATCAGGTTTTTGCGGAGAAGGTGCATCTCAATGTCACGTTGCAATGCGCTGCGAGAGAATCCAGTGGCAGCTGACAGCATAGCTAGAGTGCATGGACCGCGCTGTTTAAGCACAGAAAGAATTTGAATCTCCGAGTTTGACAAACCATCAGCAGTGATGCCAAGCTTGTCGCATAGATCTCTCCATTGCGTTGCCCCGAATTTGTGGCTATTTTTACCCTCGCAGTAGAGACAGATTTGTTTTGCGCGTTTAACTGCGGATCGAGCATTGCCGCGAAGTGTTGGAACGATCTCATCCATAACGTCATCTTGAAACTCTACCCAATCAGCACGACCTTGGAGAATCTTTGCCATCTCATCATCAGAGTAAGGGCGAAAGTCAATCTCTTCAAAGCGATCTTTAAGAGGAGCGAAGATTTTGTCTGGTTCGGTTGTAGCGAACAGATAAGTTTGGCGGGAGAAGTCGAACTCCATCGAACCGCCGTCCCACTCGAAGTTCTTGCGGAAACCTTTCTCCACGTTGAACACAGTCAGGAACGCATTTTGTAAATCCTTCGGTAGCGCATGGCACTCGTCGAAGAGGATTGTAATGTCGTTGTTCATAATCACAGGAATGAAAATCTGTTCAAAGAACTGGCGATTGTTGCGAATGGTAGAACAGTTGAGTTCGATCAGAGTCTTCTTGAGATTCTTTGCCATCTGGCGAGCGTATTCTGTCTTGCCCAAACCTCGCGCACCAGTAAGAAGAAGTGGAGGCACGATGCCGCCGTTAGCTGAGCCGTCGATGTAGAAGCCAAAGGATTTTTTGATGTGGTCTTGTCCAATGAGTGTGTCAAACATAGTAGTATAGTAGTTGTAGTTGTTAGTGGGGGGACAGGAGTATGGTTTATTTTCGGGGTGATGTCAAGAAGTTTTTTGAATTAGTCTTCGAATGTTGTCAAGGAAAATTCGATTTTTTCTTCGGGAGCTTCTTCTGGTTCAGCCACACGAAAAGAAATGGTTGGTAGTGGAGCATTTACTGCTTCCTCAAAACCATTCTCGCGAAGCCACACCTTAGATACAGGAACTGTAGCGTTTACTCCAATCAAATTTACCAGATCACACAGGCGCACTCTTACGAATGAATGAGAACCGACTGGACGACCTTTACCACGTTTAATGTTTTCTGAATTCATGTCGCCGCGAAATTACCATACAACTACCGATGTGTCAAGATGTTTTTTAAATATTTTTTAATCAACAGGAGCATCTAAGTAGAAGGTTGTGGCAAGTGGTTTCGGGGTGCTACTGATCGCTACACACAGAAGCACTTCGAATGTTGTAGTCGGGCGCTGTTCCGCATACGTCTCCGAAGCTTTAACTGCAGAAGCTAAAGTCTTGTATTTGTGTGAGGGTCGAGCGCCATTTCAATGCTTCCACAGCACCCACAGGTTGATGTAGCTTTTTTAATATCTCTCAATTTCGCATCCATTTTCAAAAGGCATTCTAAAGTTGTGTTTTTCGTGCCACGTGCATAAGGCGCAACAATAGAGCAGATTTTATCCAGCATTTTTGAATCGCTTTGTAGCCGATCATATTCAGCTTTTGTAATAGTTATTTTTAAGTTCATTTCTTTTCCTTTCGGGCAAAGAGGTTCGTAATTTATTTAGAAAAAAATCGTTCGTAATTGGAGGTGCGACAAAATGTCACACCCCCGTTTATTTCGGGCAATATCGTTCGTAATTTTAAATACTACTTAATGCCGCCGCCCCACTGTCGAGACCTGGGCAGCAGCTTCCTCTGTAGCCAATGTTTACCAAGACCCAGTTCGTTTCGCGCTATAGCATAAAGTCTTCTATTCTTTCTGCGGCGAGCTTCCCACATGATTTCTTCTAGGCTCATTTTAACTCCTTCTTTATTTAGGGTAATATCGTTCGTAATTTCGTTTTCTGTTTCTTTCATATATTATTTCGGGTTAAATCGTTCGTAATTTGGGGCAGTTTATTTGGCACTTTCTGATTCGTAAATTGGACCATCATAACCATACGCCTCAAGGTATGCCGCGAAAGTCGTATTGTTGCTATTGAATATGTAATCAAACAAAAAGTCTTCTACTTCTGGATGTATATCCGTCTCTTCTAACAACAGCGCGTAATGCTCGTCTTGTAGTTCCGCGAGGCTTCGAATGAATCTTTTTGTTAGTTCTATTTTCTCCCCGTTTATTTGGCTCATTTTCGTTCGTAATTTAGTTTTTGTTTATTTAGGCAAAAATCGTTCGTAATTTAGTTTTTTTTGTTTTCTTCTTCTTGTTGTAGAGCTTCCATGCGAGCGATGTGTCGGTCCCAAACATTTGTTTGTTTTTCTTCTTGTTGTTGTTCAGGTTCTTTTTCTCCATACAGGGGAAAGAACTGCACGATGATGTATGCCCAGTAGTCAGCCAAACTGCGACAAAATGTCACACCTGCTAGGATAATGGACAAAATGATACTCAAAACTGCTCCCAACGGGAGCGCCACCAACAAAAACATAAGCGTTTTCTTCATAGGGGGCAAAGGTATACCATATATAGTAGTATGTCAAGAGAAAAATCAATATATTGTGAAAAACCCTTGATAAATAAGGGAAAAATGAATAAAAAAGAGTTTAAAGTCAGTGATC
>Ga0181359_1000102_pt1 | contig 16350 bp, 20 predicted proteins | sample Fa13VDMM15SD_FD_141229 | JGI IMG/M metagenome (GOLD analysis project Ga0181359, IMG submission 141229) | Freshwater viral communities from Lake Michigan, USA - Fa13.VD.MM15.S.D | ecosystem: Environmental > Aquatic > Freshwater > Lake | place: USA: Michigan | collected 2013-09-24 | reverse complement strand
ACAAGGTGGAGAAGGGTCTCATGACCCTGGAGGATCTTGGCCGCTTGGTGATGACGTGTCGCAACGACATCATTGACTCTATGATCGACTAACAGATATGGGGGTCATGATAGAGGTAAGACAGGGTGAGCCCTGCGCCCCCGCCAAACTATGAATACAAAAGCCCTGAGACTTGTTAGAAAGCTGTGGAACAGCAGTTCGGTTTCACGGGATGTAAATCGGCACAATCAACGAGAGTGGGTTCGTGCTGTTCGGCAACTAGGCAAGCGTTGGTTGCTTGCGGAGACTCAAAAATGCACAGTCAAAACGTGGAAAGAACACTGCAGGAGCGTGGCCAGAAGTACGGCAAGTTTTCGGGACATGCCGAGGTTTCACAAGATCTAAAGCTTGTTGTCCGGACCCACCTCAAGCATCGAGGCAAGATTCTTGCCTTGGACCAGCAAGAGGCACTAGAGATGATCTGTCACAAGATCGCTAGGATCATCAACGGAGACGCCGACTATATTGATAGCTGGCACGACATCGCAGGTTACTCAACTCTTATTGTTCAACGACTGAAAGGAGATGATGATGTGTAACGGAAACTGCAACCAGGGTCGTCAGTGTGATTGCGTGCCAGATTGGGAGTGGCATGAGCCGACTGAGCTTGAAGGGATCGCATCGATGGCAGCAAGCTTGATGATGATCCTAATAATCATCGCCAGCATCACCGGGATTGTGATGCTTTACGTATAAAATCCGCTCAGCAATACGACGCCGTTGTAATCCGGGCAGGACTTTTCCTCCTGCTCGGACAAACTTCAAAAACTCGCTGGCTGCTCCAGCGTAGTCTCCTCTGAGGTGTTTTCTTCTGAGCGTTGATCGCTGAAGTGCACCGAGCCCAAGGTTGAAAGCGAAGCTAACCAAAGCATCAAACTGACATTGCGTTGTGCTTCTTCCGCATAGTCTTTCAACACCTCGCTCAAACCGACAAAGATCATTTCTGAGTAGATCATTGACTTCCTCTTGTGTGAATGTTCGGTTGTGAGCTGGAGCGAGATGGAAGTGCATACGATCCTCCATAGTTAAATGGATCTGTCTTGGGTACAAAACATGCCCGACGCCGACAGTCCACAGCAAAGCCGGACACCTGTAAGGCTTAAGCCTCACTCCCTCAAAGTGTTTGATAAGGCTGATTCCGGCTTCTGAAGTGGTCATTTTCCAAATGCCCGCCCACCAAAATGGAATGCTATTACGGAGGCAAATAGCGCCTGGGTGTTCTCATCCCAAAGCTGCGCAGAAACATCAACGAACGATGCGCCAGCAGCCACACCATAAAAGAAAATGCCGATGTCAATCAGCACCAAGAGGATAAAGAACCCATAAGTGACAACGGGCCGCACAGATGCGCGAAGGTCAATTACCCACCTACTTGCGCCTTCTCCGATAGCTGCGTCATGGGTGTAGATCGCCTTCATTTCGTCGCTTTGTGCGCCGATTCTTGCCTGGATTTCGCGGCTTGCAATATCCATTTCTAGTTGAGCGGAGCGGATCTCCTCAAGCTTTGCCTCGGCATCAAAGCCAAGCTTTCGAAGTTCCAGCTCCCTCTGGATCTGCATACCCAACAGCTCAATCTCTTGTCGTTTGTCGCTGCGATCCTTCATAAACTCCAAGAACCTGGGCAAGCCACCAGCCAGAAACGAAACGATTGTGCTGAGTAGGGTAAGCATTATCTTTTATCCTCTTTTTTGTCTAACTTATCGCTAATCTTGCCGAGAAGGTTTTTCACTTCGTTCATGTCTTCTCGATAGTCATCACGCCTAACGTACTTGGCCGGGGAGGTTCTAGCCTCCTCCTCCAAACGCTCGATGGCCTTGTAAATGTTGTTCAGAACCCAGCCCCCAAGGAATCCAGCAAGGCTGACTGCTGCGTTGAAGATCATCTGATTGTCCAATTTTTTGCTTCTCCAAACTAAAATAAATTATGGGATAAGTTCAACAATCAAATAGGTGTATCTAGTTCCAGCAGTTCCTATCAAAGAAACTGTCTTCGTTCCACCACTTACGTTGATGTACATTGCAAGCACATCTCCATTTTTACAATCAAATTCAGAACAAATTGTCATTGATTTATTTCCTCCTGCTGGCGTAGCTGCAGCATATGGATTCTCAACAACGACAACTGAATTTGTCGCGCTGACAGTCTGCAAAAGCTGCAAATCTGCTCTTGTTTGAGCTGCGCCCAAGTTTGTAAGAGCAACAACACCAGTTACTTTGTATCTGCCAGCAACTGTTACATTGAAAGCATTTCCGCCCCAATTTGTGAACGGATCGTAAATAGTAGTATTAAGCGCCACCTGATAATTTGTTGCGTCACCAGTTACGTTTGCAAGGTTTGCGTTGGCATAAACAAAGCAACCTGGCTTTTTGCTTGATACAATTCGCAACGTCTTCGACTTGTTTGCCAGTCCTGCAGTGGTGGCCAACAAGACAACGCCGCTGACGTTTTCATCATTGTTTGTGAATGATCCACCAAGTTTTCCGTCAATGATTAAATTGTCTGTGGAGTTGCTTGCGTCATTGGCAACAATTGTGAATGTTCCTGCACATCCAAGAGCATTCAAGTAAACGCCGTCATTGATACCCTTCATGGTGATGCCAGCGGCAGAACCGCTGCCAGTATCAACGGCAAGACCATGAGCGTAGAAGTGCGTTACCTGATTTAGAACAATAGTTTCGCCTGCTGTTGTGACATCTGCCGCCCTGCACTTGGTAATGTGCACAGTGCGAACGCCGCGCGCTCCAGCAGTGTTTGTCAGCGTGCCATCAAACACAAAACCACGAGTCCAGCGACCTGTCCCAAGTCCGTAAGCAATTACATTGTGGAAAACCATCTCTCCGCAACGATTTGTGTCTGACTGATTGATGACTTCAATAGCGTTTCCACCGCTATATGTAGTTGCTTTAACAATCAAACAGTTTTTTAGTCCTCCGCCTGTGCCTGTGTACTGTGCACCGCTTCCATCCCATCTGAAGCATGAAAGATTGCTGTAATGTACAAAAACAGTTCCATAAGCCTCATTTGTTCCCTGTGAACCTTCACAATCAATCATCACGCCCTGTGTGATGGTGACTCTACCAGTCAACTTATAAATGCCATTTGGAACAAAAACTGTCTTATTGTAATTTGTGTATGCTGCGTTAATTGCAGCTTGAATTGCTGCAGTGTCATCTGTTACCCCATCGCCAATAGCGCCGAAGTCTTTAACGCTCAATACATCTCTCATTTTGTCTTGAGCTGATCTAGCAGATGACCCTGAAAAAACAGGATCAAAACCGATCCAATCTGCTCCATCAGCATCAGCAAGATCAGAAACTTTTCCTACCTGCGACTTAAACCCAGTGAAATCAACCCCAGAAGCATTGGGGCTGATACCGCTTCCGTCAGCAAAGCTGTATACGAAGTTTGCTTTACTGTCAAGGACTTTGATTGAGAAATTTACGCCATTTATGTACACCTGTGCAGGTGTTCCAGAATTGGATACATAACCGTTAATTGTCCGCAATGGCTGCGCAGCCAAAACGGTCAATGCTTCATCAAAATAAACTTGTACTGGATTGGTCTGCGCATCAAGATATGGAGTGCCAATGTATACGTAACCGTTGTCCAATGGCTGGCCGTCTCGATCTTGGAACACTGGGAAAGGTACGTTGATGGATAGTGCTGGCATGGGTCACCCGTGTGTTGATGTCTGAATTATGGCTGAACAGTAGGCAATGCATTCAATGCTTCTGCAATTTTTGCTTTGGTGGCGCGCTCTTTCTTCATCTTGATCAATTGTCTGATACCTGTAGCTACTGGCAAAGGCAACCCAGTAAATGCGCCAGTTGCACCAGCTTCTGTAATTGCCGCAATCAATGTGGCTGTTGTTCCTGATGTGTTGACTAGCGTCCCAGGCGGGACTGTGTTCACATCCTGGACAAGTTCATTCAAGTCTCTGATGATTTGAGCGTTTTTGTTTCCAAAAATAACATCAAGTCGACCATTTGAATCCAAGCCCCTAACAACTCTGTGCAGTTGAGCAGTCGAAACTAGCGGCCTTCCAAGTGAGTCTGATCCGACATTTTTTGTCGCTTCGTTTTTAATGTAATTCATGGTTGCGCCTTGTAAATTTTTCCACGCCTGTTGCCCATCCTTTCCAGAGGTAACTAACACTCTTTTAAGAAATGTAATTTCTTCTGGAGAAGAACTAAATATGGATCTTTGCAGAACTTTGTCTGCCGCAACCATTGGGTCATCCATGTTTTTGCGATTTTTGACAAGCCTCGCAACAATCGCCCTATTTTCGAATTTTCTAGCCGCCTGCTCTCTTAATGATCTAGCTTTTTTGAACAAAGGACCAGCTACAGGGTCAGTCTGAGCGTCAATGAGCTTCTTTAAAATTGTTTCGTCTCTGATGCCAATGTTGTCATCAAACCTTGCAATGCCGCTTATTTCCTTGCGGAAGTCTTCCATCTTTTTGACTGTTGACGCAATTGGAACTAAATTTCCGTTTGCATCTTCGCTGGCAATGCCGATTTTTTTTGCAATTCCTCTAACTGAATCAGTGACAGCAGATGATGGAATTCCAACGGGTTTACTGTTCAAATAGTCTAGTACTGATATTTGAGTAGGGGCTCCATCAATGTCAAAAGTAACTTTTGTTCCAGGATTTACGGGAGCGTTTGCTTCTGGCGAATTCCTTGCATTTTGATAAGCAACTCGCGTCTTGTTCTTTGCTGATGCAAGTCCTTTACTTAATGCTTTTACTACAGAGTCACCTGTCGCAGTCAATTCAATGACTTTGGCGTCAGTCATATCAATCAACGCATCCATATTTTGCAATGCTTGCAGATTATTTTCCTCTGCTCGATTGCGCAATGGTCCGCCTGCTGCAGACTTAATCTGCTCTTTTTCAAAAGCCAATTGAGTTGGATCTCTTGTTGCTGCCCCTCTTGTCAATGTCATTGGAACAGGCAATCCAGCGGCAGTTTCAACCCGCTGAATTGCGGCAGGAGTAGCGGCTGCGCCGACGGATTGAGGACCAGCAGCGGCTTCGGGTGCAGCGCCAGTAATTCTTGAGACACCAGCACGAACAGCCTGACCAGTTCTTGCAGCAGCCTCTCTAACAGCAGGTGCAGCAGCCCTAACAGCAGCTTCAACCGGTAAGGCCGTCATCCTTGCTGATGTCGTAATAGCCCCAGGTGGGCCTCCCAACATTGGGACAACTGGCGGCAAAACCTGAGTCAGAACCTGGGCGACTTCTTTAGTTTTCTCTTGTCCTGCCTCTGTCCTTGGGGTGTATGTCATGGCCTGAGAAGCTTTTAATGCTTCTTGCTCAACCATTCTCACAGCCTCAGGAGTGCCAAAGCTGCCATCCAAAATTGATTTGGCAATACCCTTAACAGCACCAACCGGCATACCAACAACGCCGCCAACTAGGCCGGTTGTCAGTGCTGCGCCGGTTTCAGCTTGACCAATAATCTTTTCGCCTAAAGTTGGTTCAGGCTTCTTTTCCCATATAACTTGTGCTTCTGGGATCAAATTTGCCGGATCTTGTCTAGCCTTTGCGATAACTGCTGCAAGCTTTCTGGCTGCATCAGTATCACCTGCTTTGTCAGCGTTAACCAGTGCTCGCTCAAGTTCTTGCAATGTTGCCATAATTACCTGCCGTATTTTTTCAAAATATCGTTGACCTCTTGAGGGCTTGGTTCAACGCTTGGTGTATCTGGCCTTGTTTCAGGGACTCCATATTTTTCAAATGCAGTCTTTCTTGCCTTCAATGTCAATCTTTGGATTTCTTTCAGATTTTTATATATCTGATCTTCAGATTGCCTTAAGCTAAGTGACTGAAGCGATTGTCTAAGAGTTAAAAGATCTTTATCAGACAATGCGCCTTTCATTTCACCAATTCTTGACATTGTGATTTGACTTCCAAGGGTTTCAAATTGCTCTTGGATTGTAGCTACATCAGTCTGAAGCGTAGGGGTAAGAACGTCAAACGGGCCTGCAGCAGCTCTAAATGAAGAAGTAAATACAGGCTTGCCTGATTTATCAACTTTCTCAACAAGTTGAGGAATTAGTGCATCAACTGTATTTAACAAATTGTCTGCTTGCATTGCTGCCGTATTTGCCTCAGTCACCCTTTCTCTTACTGTCTGATCTCTTTTATCTTGCAAGTCCCTAAGTTTTAATTGCAATTCTGCACGTTTAAGATCATTACCTTCGCGAGCGATTGAATTGTTTGCAGCAGCAATCGCAGCATTTTGTTTTGCAATCTGCATATCTGATTGCAATTTTTTAATGTCCCATCCTTTTTTCTCTAAATCAATCACTGCATTTGATTGAGCAAATTTTGCAGCAACAGCGGCTTTTTCTGCCTCTGATTTTTCTTTAGAGATTTTTGCGCCAGCAGTTTCAGTGGCAACAAGAGCGTCTGCTTCTTTTTGACGTGCTTCTGCCGTTTTGGCTGCAAGTGTTGGAGCCTGCAAAGCAGCTTCTCTTTGTTCTTGACCTGCCACCTTAGCAGCGTCAAGCATTTCTTTTCCGCCAGGCGTATTCATCACAAGCCTGTTGATAACTGACGACGCCGATTGAGGATTGAACTTAACAAGTTGCAACCATGTATCAAGTGCATTCGCCTGTTCTTCGTCTCCAGAATTGCGTGCTGCATCAATCCTGCCTTGCATGAGGTTGACGGCAGCATCTGTATTTCCAGAATCAATTGCTGCAAGAGATTGAGCCGCAAGAGTCAAATATCCTTTATTTCTTGCCGCTTCTTGTGCGGCAATCTGTTGCTGTTGAAGTTTTAAAGCTTCTGCCTCTTGTCTTTGCTTTGCAAGTTCTCGCTGCTGCTGCATTTCGGCCATGCCAGCGCCGACCTTGAACCCGCCAAGCGCAGCCTCAAACGGACTCTGGACGTTGATCCTGTAATCAATTGGCTGAACCATCAGAAAATTCCCTTCCCGCCCATGGCTTTAGATCCAAAGTGCATCCCTGCAAACTGCATAGGCAAATTAAGTAAGCCAGAATAAGCTTGTGCTTTTCCAAGCTCCGCACCAGCCTGGGCCGCGCCCTGTTGTGCCAATAGGCCGGCGATGCTTTCACCAGTACGCATTCCAGCAGTGCCTACACCAGCAGCAGATTGCTGCCCCAATGCCGTGAAGCCACCAAGCTTTGAATAACGATCCTCGAGCTGCTGTGCAAGCATCTGCGGCCTGAACTGAGCCAATGCGCCTTGGATGTCACCACCACGCAATCCGCCAGTGGCCGAGGCCCTCGCTAGCAATGCTTCCTCACCCTGCCTGGTCAATTCCTGGAACATGGGCGAGCCCTGCACCTGGGCGATCTGTGCCGCCTGTTCTTCAGGAGTAGTGAGTCCTAACATCGCTCGCTGCGCTTGCATTGCTGGAAGACCAGCCTCGACGTATGGTTTGAGCAGCTCTTGAAGCTTGTCGAATTGGCGTTGTTGTTCTTCAATGCCAGCCATCGAAGCCGCTGATTGAGCCTCAGCTCCTTTTTCCGCTGCCCTAGCCTGCATCGCTCCGCCAAGCAATGTGCTCCCACCTACTACCAACCCGGATATTGGATCAGGCATTTTTAAATTCCCTCATGTAATCTTCGAATTTTTCGCCGTACAGGTCCATCACGGATGGTGCCATTTTTATAGCAATCTCTGGCCCGTGGCAAATCTGGACGACAGCAAGAACCAAATCATAGTAACCAGAACGCCAAACGAAAGACTTTTCATCGGCTTTGCCTGCTCGCTCTGCGATGTCTGAAGCCTGCCACTTGAGGACCATCGTAGCCAGCAGTGGGGACAATGCATCCTGATTCAGTCGCCAAAACTTGTTCTGGTGCATTGCAACAAGCATATTCCAGATGGTCTTATCAAGCTCTTGGCGCGTCACTTCGTCGCCATCTGCAACGTCATCAAAAACCTGGATAGCTTGATAGATCATCAGCAGCCATTCAACGGATGACGGTGGCAACCCAAACGCCTTGGTCAGGTTGTCATGCAGCGATTGAATGGCGCTCATTTATCAATCTTCCTCTTGCTCGCGTTCTTCCCAGGCTTGACAAGATCTTAGGTCATGACAGATAAAGTCGAACTTGTCACAGTAGCCACGGAAGCCGGCATCAACATCCCATTCGTTCCATGGGATGCGATCCATCTTCACCTGGGTCATGACAGAATTATCGTAGTATTCGCAATTCGAACACCTGCGCCGACGGGCTTCAGCCTCATCGACCTGCATGGCCTTGGACAGCGCCATCCAATAAGGCTTATTTGCTCCGCGCTCGTTGGTCGGTTTTTCTGGCCCGAGCATCCAGTCATCAATAACCGTCTTGGTGTTCTTTTTGTTCTCTGCTGCAGTGATGAATGGTTCCTCAACTGGAAGCCCTCCGAAGCGAGAGACAAAAATTTTAGGTAGCTTTGCGCCTTCCATGTTCTTCCCTTTAAGTGATCTCGCGCCCAGAAATGCGCAGAGTGAGTGCCGTGGCTGCGCTGGCAATGGTGCTAATGAATGCGCCAGGATCAAGTTCATGACCAATCAACTCTGGGCAATTGTACGTCTCGCCAGGCACAACGGTTCGATCATCAATGATAAGGTTTGCATTGGTCGCAGACCCGCCAGACTGGATGAGGTTGACGCTGAATGAGCGGTTAACTGTGTCAGTGTTGGTCACGGTCGCCTTGTCAATCAGCGCCTTGCAAAGCGTCGCTGTGTATTGCGTTGTGTTGGTAGCCTCCATCTGCTTGGGGGCTACTAGAGTTTTAGGTGTGACTGTCATTATTGAATACCTCCGATGTTGTTTGAGACGGTGAGAATTATTGATGGTATGCCAGGATGAGGAGCAACAGCTCCAGACGCCAATAACTGAACGCCTAGATTGCTGACAGAAAACATCAATTCCACATAGTCTCCGGCCTTCAGGTCAAAAAAGTAATTAAGCGCAACAAAGATCTCGGCGTTGTTCCCTTGAACTCGTACCTGACTTGCCGAGTTTGTTACATCAACTCCATTGAGCCTAAACCACAAATAGAAAGCTTCTGCTGTAGCAACTGTTGAATCTAGCTGAATGCTTGTCTGAAAATTGTAGATTCCATCTGTATCAACATAAACACGCGAAGTCGGGGATCCAATATAAACCCCTCTACTCATGTCGGTTGTGTTAAATGTAATTGCTTTTGCAGTGTTGATAACCGTAGCCGTCTGAGTCGTTGTGTCGTAGAAAGATCCATATCTGGATCTTTTGAACTCCCGTGGAGGCGGCAGCATCTGCAGGCCCTCAACATCCTTAGAAACCTTGTCAAGCAAAGTTAAAACGTGATTTGCCTTGTTCTCAATGAATGCTAAATCAATTGATGTTTGTTTCTGTAGGTTATCAATTTGTGATAATGCTTCTTCCGCCTTGATGTCAGCAACAGCGGCACCTATAGCAGAATCTTGAGCAAGTTTATGAACTAGATCAAGCGCAATATTTGCATTTGCCAAGGCTCCGCCAGCCTCAATAACTGTCCCATCTGTGATGTCTATTAGCTCATTTGTCGTTCTGAAAAGGTTCTCAAACTGCTTGACCTTCTCATGATCACTGAGAAACGATGCAAGCTGATCGCGAGTGAGCCCGAGCTTTTTCGTTGCCATCAGTTCACCAGCCCTTCAATTTGAGCCTCAAGCCTCACGAATGAGACATGCGCTTGACTGTCGCCACGGAACCGCTGAATTCTCCAGCTCCTCATTGCGCCCTGTTGGAACCACACAAGCCGCTTTTTGGTGTCTCCGATGGTGCCAACTCTGATCGGACGATCTTGGCTCCAAGATAGCCCATCCAACGAATAGCTCGTTGTGATGATTGGATCGGCACCGAGAGCCACGCGGCCAGGCAGTGAGACAAGTTCGAGGCGGTTAAATATTGCCCCATTGCTCTCGTTGTATACGATCATGGTGCCAAACTCCCACCGCACAATCTGGCCCCAGTGCGTGCTAATGGTGTCGATAAGATAACCAACACTTGATGACTGAGGGTCTCCAACTAGCCAGCGATCATAGGCCCATACCATGTTTCTTGCCCGGTACTGGCTAAACCCATTCGTCGAGGTGGTCAGCGTGAACCACACGGCTTGCTCTAGCTCTTGTGACGCCGCACCATCATAGACAATCGTGCGATCAGGCAGATGAATATATAGCTGCTGATGCGCTTTGTCGTTGCGAGCCTCTAGCTTGACCTCTGATAGTTCTGCCTCAGTGTAGTTCAGCAAAATATCGTCAATCTCTTGAGTGCTGATCTTCTGAGCCTGTGCGTTTGCTCCCAGATAGATTCCGGGAGCCTCGTTACGCCCACTGCCAAGGAACGCAATCATCTCAAGATAGACACAACACGCATGGGTGCCGATAACGCCCTTGGTAATCTGTGCACCGTCAATCCGAGAGAATGGAAAGAAGTCACCGCCAACGTTATCAAACACTTCAATAGTGTTACGGTTTAGCGCATAGACTTCATTCCTCAGCTTCAACACGGCAAGCACTGGATCAGGATCTACTTCCGAGGATCCATATTTCAGCGGGTTGACCTGAGTTGGATCTGTCAGATCTGTGACAACCAGGCTCGTGCCGTCAGTCGTCATGAAGTATCCATCGACGAAAACAACATCCAGAACAGCGCCTAGGTCTGGATCTGTAACTTGTGTCAATGTGGTGCCGTTCCAATAATACAGACGGCCACCTGATGCGATGGCTAAACGATCGAAGCTGTAATCAAGCGTGACTAGGCTATCAACAGGGCCTCCAACGTCACCGAGTATTGAAACAGTTCCATTATTCGCAATTGATACAAGGCTTGTTCCCATGACTCGATAACATGATCCACTCCATGCTATTCCACCTCGATCAACCCCAGGACCTGTTCCATTTGACACAATGCCATCAGCAGGCCGCAGGAATCCTGCACCGATGCCGCTATTCTTCGGCACAGGAACAAGGTTCACAGGGTAAGACGTGCGTAGGTCTGGCCCGTTGTCTGAATATATGCCGCTGAGGATTGGGATTTGCATTCAGTTCACCACTTAACCTTGTTTGCCCAATACGCCGCACTCATCTTGCCTTTGGCGATATTATCAGCGTGGCGGGCCTTAAACGATTCACGCCGAGCCTTGTCTGCTGCGCTTTCACCCTCGCGCTTCGGTGAGCCGCTAACACCCTGCTGACCAAACCTAATCGTTTTAATCTGGTCTCCAGACTTCGCCACCACAACATGTGACTTCGTTGGATGGCTTGGAGTGCGCTTGGGCTTGTTATAGCCTTCGACGCCAGCACGTTTTAAGCGTGAATCTGTTTTCAAGATTAGCTCCGGTTGCCCGGCACTTAGGCCGGGCTTTCCTCACTCAATGTGGATACATGTCAAGGATCATGTCTTTGATTTGATTGTCTGAAGCATCTTCAGGCAATGGCAAAGCATATGAACCAATCAATGTACCAATCGCATTCTCTACCGACGCAACAACATGTAAAACTTCGTCTGAGTAGGTCTTACTCTGAATTTTTACGAGAATCATGGTGCAGCGTATCCTTGCGCGTTGAAGTAAACAGCACCGGCACCCGAGGCAGTCAAAGTGACAACTTCGAGCAGCGTGTTAGCAGTCCCTTTGAGCGGGCTGGGGAATGCAATGGTTGTCGTCGGTAACCCACCAGTCGGGATCTTAGTACGCCAAATCACAGTTCCAGCAGCGCCGTCACGAATCGCCAACTCAGTAGCCGTGGTCAGTGTCTCTGACATCACCTGAATACTCGTGATGTAGTTACGGATACCAGCACCCGCCGCCGTCTTGATGGTCACAGCAGTGGTCGTGTTGACAATGCCTGATGCAGCAGCTCCGTAAGACCATTCACCTTCTGGGATGCTATATGGCTTTGTAACAGGGACACCGATCAGCGTACCAATTGCCTGCTGTTGCCGCGCAGTGGTGCCAGCCGTCGGGTTAGCAGAAACACCAACAATTGATGTCAAAACAGGGCTTGGGACCGTCGTTGCATTGTTTGCTTGGACGCCTTGAACGCCAGCAGTAGTAACAGTGGTAACAGTACCGCCCTGGATAGCTACAGGAACAGCAGCGCCAAGATCACCAGAAGGACGGGCAAGCAACTCAACACGCTCACGCTCATAATCAAACACTCGCAAGAACGAAACACGGATGTCGGTGCGCTTGATGACACCCCCGCCGCAGTTCGTGGAGCCGAAGTCAGCAGGCAGCGTCAGGCTTCCAGCGTAGGGCAGAACCAAGAACAGCGAAGTCGTTGTGAGATTGGCGACTTTCCACGCTCCGTCGACGTTCAAAGACGCGCCAGTTGTGTTGTCCCGAACACCGACAAGATTCACCAAGTCTCCAAGTGACACGCCAGCCCAGTTGGTATTGCCTACGACAAGCAATTGTCTAGTGCCATCTGCGAGGGTAGACAAAGTTACGGATTGAGCAACAACCGCATTCGCCCCAAGCGCAGACATCAAGTTGCCGCCCTGAACTTTGGCAACATACCCGCCATAGCTTGTGACAGTGCCTGCGGTACCAATGACGATAGTGAACGTCGTGGCATCAACAACAGAGGCAACTGCGGTGGCAGTAGTCAGGTTGGGGAACTCGGTAGCACCTTGCGCACGAATCCCGTACACAACAACAGGATCATTCGCAACCAGACCGTGAGGACGATCAGTCGTAATCGTTGCCGTCGTAGTGCCGGTCTTAACAGCCGAGACAATCTGAGCGTTAGGAACGGTCAGCGATTTGTTATTGGTGCAGCGAATCCGAACTTTGTATGTCGCGCTGGGGTCAGGACAAACTTGGGTGCGCAACAAGCGTGACGTGGTTTGCGCCACGGCATCAACCGCACCATCAGCCCACTGCGTCCTATCAGCCTGAACAAACAAGCGATATTCAGTCGTTGGGGCAAATGCGTACTGATAAGCAACGTTAACAAGCTGGACAGAGGCTGTAGTTCCAACAGTTACAGAGTGGTTACCTGCAATCGTTCCAGATGGCAGCGCATCGCCAGCCTCAGAGCGAATATACATGCTGGCTTGTGTAGCGGTCGCCTGCTCAAAAATTTGAGCAAGGCCGTTCTGCGCACGCCCAAGACGCTCACGGAAGTACACAAAGCCTTTTGCGCCAGCCGGGTTGGTAATCGTCTGCGAAGGAATGGTGCCGCCAGGGCCCGCCGTAGCAGTGAATTGCGTTGGGCTGGGAACCGTTGCAACCACCAAAGCCGGGTAATTAGCCAGCAAATTAGAGCAATCACGGATACCAATGCTTTTACCAACGCTAAGGCCGTGTGGAACAGCCGTCTCAACCGTTAGCGTTGTGGTTGCTTGGCTGATGTTACTAATTTCAATGTCTGACACATCTGGCAATGGCGCGCCTGTGTCAATCATCTCAAGAGAAAATTCCTGCCCGAGAGTGCGCTGAGACATGCTTGCGCCAATAGCGGCTTCAATTGGCAACGAAACTCGGCCAATTGACGTAATGCTCGTCTCAGTGCCAGCAGACAGCGGATCTTTGGAGATGACAAGATAGCTAGCAGCAGCAGCATTTCCGTCAACATAGACAAGATCGCCAGAGGCTTTGCTCTCCGTCCACCTCCCACCGCTAACCGGATCGTAAGCCTCGAAAGCCTCACGAAACTTGTTGGTCATATTCTGAGAAATTGAAGTAATCACCTCAGAATATGTGCCGTCCAACATATCGACATTGCGTCTTGCAACGTCGTTATAACTCTTGATGATGTCAGCCATTCTCACTCCCCCGGAGAATTAAAGTTAAGAAATACGGTACCACGAATTCGTGGACTGTACGAATCGCACTCTAAAAAATGCGTTAGCTGCGAGCGTCGTAGGCGCTCCGAATGCTGCGGTTGCGCCATTCAGCGCAAGTGTGAACGTGGTGATAATCTGAGTCGTCGTGACTAGAATTTCAGTTCCGTTTGGCGTTGTCGTGTTCAGTGGCAACGTTACCGTCCCGGTTGCTAGCGTGCCAGCAGGCTGGATAAGAACCCACTGTGGACCGGTAGGCGTAGGCACTGCAATGTTGAACCCGGTGCCAGGCGTATAAACGTTCGTGGCTACCGTAGGGCTTGCAAAAGTCTGCTCAAAGTAATCGAGCAGGGTACCGATTGAAACGCGCCGAGCATCGCCATTGTTCGGACTATAGACGGGCAATTGCTCACCCGATGAAATGCTGGACATCAACGGTAATTGATTGATCTGAGCCATATTTACCCCTCAATTGAATTCTAGTGGACCATCTGGGCCAACGGTAACCGGATCGACTGGTGGACGAATGAATGGGCCATCGTACACGCGCCACGGCTTGTTCCCAGCTCCAGAAGGCAATGAGCCTGGGAGCTGCTGCTGTGGTGGCACAGTGGCACGCTGCAACAATACGTCATAGCCCTGCTTGGCCGATGCCTTGGTCTCAATTGCGACTTGCTTGCCATAGCTCGGGGCGAGCCTAATAGCAAGGTTAAGAATTACAGCTTCATTCGCAGAGTCAGGAACGTTTGATTCCTCGTCGAGGTCGCTATCTTGCGGGCTGGATGGCAACGGATAGCCTAGACGAATACCCTTGCCGTTCCAGTCAGCCATCAACGCATCAAGACGGCGCAGCGCAGATTGGAGCTGCTCAGGCTGCAGGTCAAACACGTATGACGCCAGCCCGATTTCTTCCAGTGCTGCATTCACGAACTGGCGTTTTGTGTATCCCATCACTTGCCCCCGATGGCTTCTTCAATACGTTTCAATAACAGCGCGTCGGTGGTTCTACCGTCAAACTTGATCCCAAGTTCACGGGCTTTCAATTCCAACTCCTCGCGCGTCACTGGTGAATCATCCACTGATTCCGTGAAATCGTCCACAGATTTTGATGGATTCAGGAATTTATCAACTGCCTTGACAAGGCTATCACTCCATCCATCGGCCAGAAGCCTCTCAAGTTCTTTTGAGTCTTCAGCGACGGCAGAACTATATGTGGTTCCAGTTGGCCCAAAATTGGCGCCTGGACACCGATAGACAAAAACAGGGAACTCCATCACTTGCCTTTTTTGGACGGTGCCTTGCTAGGCTTGCCTGCCTTCGTCGCAGCAGTGCGAGCGGTAGACAGAGCAATCGCCACAGCTTGTTTTTGTGGCTTACCAGCCTTCATTTCCTTCGAAATATTGGAGCTGATTGTTTTCTGGCTATAACCTTTTTTCAGCGGCATTTCACTTGCTCCGATAAGAAGCCCGAGGATCGCTCCCCGGGCCAGGTTTACAGCTTAGGCAATACGATAAACAACAAACGTATCAGCAGCGGTCTTGCGAACGCGGAAGCGAGCAGGAGCGCCGGAGGTGCCAGCGGTAGCAGGTGCACCAACGATGGTCACGCCAGTGTTGACGGTGATCGTCAGAGCAAAAGCAGCTAAGGTCACAAGCGAGAAGTCGAAGCTATCACCAATTGCAAACTCGGAAGCCGCATCAAGAGCAGCGCCGGTGGGCAATTGAATGTTGCGACCAGCGGTAGGCGTAGCAGTCACAATGCCGCTCAAAAGAGCAGCAGGAGTGAAGGCCATCGAGCCTCCGTCAGCGATGTTGGTAGGATCGCCCTGAACCTGTGCATTCAGACGAAGCTGTTGCACTTGTGGAGTGGTACCGACTTCATAAAAAACAGGCTGGCTGCCAGTCGATTCAACAACGATGGTAGCGCCAGAGGAGTATGAACCAAAAACGGTTTGGCCATTCTTGACGGTGCCGATCAGGGTCGTCTGGTCAGGATAGTTAGGAAACCCGATAGTGCGGGAAACCTGGGCTTCACCCTGGGTGAACACGGCGATAGATTCGCCAGCGGGGACGGTGACAGTGGCTTCGCCGTTCACTGCAACAATGTTAGACATGATTTTCCTTTCTGAATTTTGAAAAGGCCGGGATGACCCGGCCTGTTATATCTTAGGTCTGCGAGAACATGATCACGCCGGACATCTCGGGCTGCTTGTTCACAACGCCGAAGAGGGTATCCAGACGATACTTGGTCTTCATGGTGTTGATGTCGTATTGCTTCTGCATGACCAGTTCGATACCTTGGTCAGTAGATGCACGCATCACAGCAGCGCCAGCGTCAGAAGGAACAGCATAGCGGCCAGGCAAGATTTCCAGGCTATCACGCTGCCAGAACGGGTTCACAAAGTTGCTAACCGTGTTCAAGAACACGATAGAAGCATTGGAAGCCGTCGAGGTTGCAACGCAGTTTTGATACTGAACTTCAGCATCGGTGCCACCTTGAGCGGTAATCAGGGGTGGGCTGATGACCAGG
>Ga0181359_1000099_pt1 | contig 16731 bp, 35 predicted proteins | sample Fa13VDMM15SD_FD_141229 | JGI IMG/M metagenome (GOLD analysis project Ga0181359, IMG submission 141229) | Freshwater viral communities from Lake Michigan, USA - Fa13.VD.MM15.S.D | ecosystem: Environmental > Aquatic > Freshwater > Lake | place: USA: Michigan | collected 2013-09-24 | reverse complement strand
GCTTTTCATTCCTCCGAAGTCCCATACCCAGTTCCTTTCATCCAAGTCTCCTTCAAAGACTATTTTAAAAGAAATACCATAACCATGAAGGAACTTACAGTGAGTTCCATCTGCTCTCCATTGACGAAATACTGTAGAGTATCCATCGAAGATCTTTGTTGATTGAAATTTATTCATATGTTTGTTTTTATTTAATATACGGAACTTATTTTATTATTCCAAATTTTTTGGATAATATATTTCATACAGCTCTGCTTCCTTTCTTCCACAATCATCACATTGCACTCCTCTTCCTACTGTGTTTAGTAGTTGGTCATAGAGACAAAGATCATCAAGTTCTTTACTTTCTTCTTCGGTAAGATCTGTTCTCTCTAAATTTTTAAACCAATCCTTAGTGTACCATTTTTTTGAAAATTCTGGATCTAGTTTAATTGTGTAGTTAAATTCTTCTTGTGTTAGTAGTCTTATTACTTCCCCATCGTCAAGCAATATTCTATCGTAAAGAAAATCATCTAAATCTCCAACGCCAGCTTTGAGCCACATTTTATCAACAGTATCAACATAGACACTATAAGCATCAATTAAATTCCACTTGTCAATCTTTTCTTCCATCTTAGGCATTGGAAGACACATTGATATGAATCCGTGGTAACAATTTTCTTTTTCTTCACCGCAGTGTTGACATTTTTCTAATTTTTTCATTTCCATATTAATTGGATTAACATTATAAGAACTGCTAGTGCTAAACAAACTAGGGTTTTTGTTGTGAGAGGTTCTTTGAACCACATCCAAGACATTAAAGTAAATACTATTGCTCCTATTGCAAATCCTAAAAGACGGGATGGCCATAAGTTACCATTGTAGTGTGCTACCATATACTTGGTTGTTCCAAGGTACATTAGCGATAGAGGTATTCCAAGTAGTGATAAAGTAAGGGGATGCTCTTTCATCCATGTGTACTTAAATTGTCCCTGAAGTTGTATGAAGGTAAGTACTTGTGCTGCTACTCCTAGAAGTAATCCTATTATAAAGTTCATAACTTATTTACATTTTTTTATGTTCAGGGTCATAACTTACCCTACCATTTCTTTCAAAACTTTGAAAGGTTTCTTTTGAGATACAATGTACATCTCCGTTGGGAGTCATTACAATGAAAGTATCTCCATCTTGTTTTATTACTACAATGTCCCACATATGTTAATTACTTAAAGGTGCTACGATTGAGTTCCAAGAATTGTATTTCAATATCTTGAAGTCACTTATTTCAAATCCTTGTAAATTAGTATCCAATGGACCTACTCCACATTCTCCACTTTGTGTCTTCCAGAATTCTGTATTGATACTTACTATGGGTAAGTCGTAAGGATCTCTTCCAATTTGTTCCTTAGCTTGTTCAATATGGTTTGAATACAAATGAACGTCTCCAAGGTTACCAATTAGTTCATCTGGAACCATATTAACTTCTTTTGCTATTATTTCTAATAACAATCCATAAGAAGCAATGTTGAATGGTAAACCTAAGAATGTATCTACTGAACGTTGATTCCACATTAAAGAGATTGCTCTGGTTGGAATATCGTATTCGTCTAGCATATTAAATCCTGCTTCTATATGATGACCTTTATTTCCATGTTTAGTATGAAGAAGGTTTATTCGTTCTTTCTCACTCAACTCTCTTGTATAAACTTGAAATCCATAATGACAAGGTGGAAGAACCATTTGGTCTAATTCTCCAACATTCCAAGCATTAACCATTAATCGTCTTGAGTCTGGGTTTGTTTTAAGGTCGTTAATTAGGTTTTGGATTTGGTCTACTTGCTCAGGTACCCAAGCTGTATGAGCATCAAACTCTACTGACTTGTCAACTAACTTACCTTTCCACTTTCTCCATTGCTTACCATAAATTGGACCTAACTCACCCCACTTGTTAGCAAATGTCTCATCTGTTTTGATTTTGTTAATGAATTCTTCTTGTGAAGGTGGTCTACTTAATTTACCTTCTCGTTGATTAAGAAAATTCTTATAAGCATCGCCATTCCAAATGTTACAACCATTATCAACCAAATACTTAATGTTGGTATCACCTCGAAGGAACCAAAGAAGTTCTGTTACGATTGTTTTAAATGGCATTTTCTTTGTAGTAAGAAGTGGAAACCCATCTTTCATATTGTGACGTATTTGTCTTCCGAATACTGAGATTGTTCCTGTACCTGTTCTGTCTTTTTTCTGTACTCCGTTGTCAAGAATGTCTTGTAGAAGTGCTTGGTAATCTAGATCTAGTTTATTTATAAGTCCCATATACTCTTTCTTTTACGTTTTATTTTATTCAGTAGTAATTGAAGTATCGTTACTATCATTTGTATCTTCTTTCTCATCTGTTTCTGCTATATGTTGATACCACATTGGATTTGGTAGACCACTATAATGATCCCATAATTCATCTTCAATTAATTCCATCTTTTATTTCTGGACAAGTTAATACTCCGTATATTATAAAGATCCATGATGCAGCTATGAATGCACCTAGTGTATAAAGTCCCATAATTAATTAATTGGTTCTTGATATTCAAAGGTAAATCCTGCGGAGTGAACTCTAAAAACTCCATTACCATCAAATAGTTGCATGATTATTTTTTCTTGTTTCTCATTACGAGTTTGAATATATCTGTAAGTTGCTCCATCTTTAGCCTTACCAGGTAATATGTGACCAATTTTGGTGTATCTGTCAGCATGATTAACCAATCCTGTGTTAGTGTAGATAATAATATCTCCTTTTTCATTTCCACTGAATATGACAGTGATGTCTGTTTGTTGCCAAGGACTTACTAAGCCGTTGACTCTGTCTGTCTTGATTACGTGATCGTAACGCTTTACAAATGTTTGAGCACTTGTTGCTAAGGAAATAAGTAATGCTGTTGCTAATAATAATTTTTTCATTGTGTTTGTTTTTAGTTTATAACTTTTCTTTGTCTTGTTTTAGTCTTTTTATAAATGATTCTTCTCCATCATCTCCTGATAGTAGCCAATCCATTCTTTGCATATAGATTTGAGCTAACTTAATTATCTCAGCTCCTTTTTTAAACTCTTCGATTACTTCTTCAGGATATTCAGTATGGTAGTTATCTTCTGGATATTTTTCATACCAATCAGGGCCTCTCCAAGTTTCCTCTTTCAATTCTTCTTTAGTCTTTTCTTTACCATTTTTCTCTACAAGTTTTTCTATATCTTCAGATACATCTGTTAACCTGTACTGTAAGTAGTCCCAATGTCCTCCGCTCATAACTTTTATTTTTATTTATACTTAAATATACGAAACTTATTTTAATAAACCTAATCTTTTACAGTTATTTTATTAATTAATTTTAGAAGTCTGTCCTCTACATCCCCTCTTAATAATCGAGTTAGCTGTTTGTCTTTGTATATGTTACCGTAGTTCTCTATAAGCCTTTCACAAGTATGAATGTGGCTTATATTTTCACAAGAGTCGATCACTTTACAGATCCACTCCCATACATCGTATTTATCTTCACTGTATGATCCCATTCTATAGACTGCTGAATGTTAAATATTTTGAAGCCTCTACCATCTGTAGGAATTTTTTTATAGCAGATGATTCTGATATTTTTCTTCCTGAGGGGGTTGTATGCTCTATTCTGGATTGTTCTTGAGATGCTCCCCAGTAGCTGAAGTATTTTTTTGTTTTGGTATCTTGAACTAATACTATTTTGTTATCTCCTACTTTAGCTTGTGCTAAGAATCTGCAATCGTTATATTTTTTCATCTTATAAATTATTTAATACTGTATCCAGCATGTTTGTTTCATTTATAAATAACTTATCCTCTAGAGCTTGTCTATTTACTTCAATGTGGGCATGGATGTTTTTTATGACTATATCATATGCTTTAGGATGAAGTGACTTACAAAAAGAGAACTTTGAGTTTGTTAACTGAACTCCTGTGTTTTGTAGAAGTACATAGTAGTGTTTTTGCTCATTGATAAGAAAGTACTTATCTGTGAGTGGAGTCATCTTTAGAGATGTCTTAGGATGTTCCAATAGTTTAACAACTATGTCAATGAATTGTTGCTCTTGTGGTGTTGGTGTGTACTTGAAAAACTTTTTAAACATAACTTTTATTTTTGAGAATTACCAATAGTGTGAACAAAGACCATGATTAGGCCAACTGTAACAAGTGTCATTAATGCTGCGTACATAACTTTTATTTTTTAATTACTATTTGTCTTATTCTATCAAATAACTTTTTTAAATCTTGTTCGTCGTTAATTGACCATTTTTCTGTTTTTAATACATAAAAACATCCTTCATTTCTATCAATACCTAAATCGGATTCACATTCAATTGTTAAGAATTCAGCTGCATCACTATCTGACATGCAGTTACCTTCTTGTGAGAATTCAAATGTTGCTCTTTCTAATAATACTTCTTCCATAACCTTTTTTTATTTGTTTCTAATACTTAAATATACGAAAAAAGACTTACATATGCAAGCCTTTTATCAATTATTTTACAAATTCTATTGTATTTGTTTCTTTATCCCAATCAAACGTCATTGGCTTTTGAGTGTACTCATATCTCTCATCCAATACAGATGCATTGAAGAAGTGTGTACCATTTTTAAACTCATAACCATATCCTGAATGAATGTGACCACAAACATGAATTTTAGGTCTTAGTCTCTCAATTCTTTCTGCTAGTAACTCACATCCTAAACCATCCCACTCTCTTCCTTTTACTGTATCCAAAGTACCAAATGCTGGACCGTGAGTAATAAGAATGTCTGTGTTGTCAGGAATACCTTCCCACTTACCAGCCAATTTAATTCCATTTTTTGGAAGATTAAATGCCCAAGAATAGAATTCTGGTTGCCAAGGTGAACCATAAATACGAATGTTATCTTCTGGGAAGTCTCCATTTGGACCATCAAAGTACATTGTTGCTTGCTCGTCTTGAAGATAATCGATCATTGGATAGTCCTTCAAATATCCTTTTACTACTTCAGGTTCAAGTTCAAACAATCGATCATGATTACCTGCTATGAAGAATTTATCCTCATATTGCTTTAGTGATTGGAACCAAGTACAGAAATCATGGATATCATTGTTATTATATCCTGAGTTCATTATATCTCCTGCATGGAGTAGTAAATCCCCTCCAGGTAAATCTGTTAGGGGAATTAATCCATGTCTTGTATGTGTGTCTGATAATACTGTTATTCTCATTTTATTCTCCTTGTCCTTTTTTTATTAAATAATACCACAACCAAATAAATTTTGATCGTATTAGTTCATATCCTACTAGTACTAATAAGTATTTCATCTTGTATGTTTTTATATAAATAAATATACGAAATTTATTTTGATAAAACAAATAATTCGTAACAAGAATTTTCAGTATTAAATTTTATATAATCGTCTCTTTGTTCTAGAATACTTATTATGTTAGTTGTCTGCCAAGTAAAGAACTGACTGAAAGGAGACATTAGAAGACTTCTTCCTACTGCTACTTCCTTATGTTTTGATTTGAACTTACCGTTGTCATTAAATTCTAACCAACAAACATCCTCAGATTGTTTTGTTAGACCATCTGCTTCTCTTACTAGTTTGTAGTTCATATATTCTGCTCCAAATATTTCTACAAATCTTTCATCTAAATGTAAATTACCATCCTCGTCTTGAGATAGTAATACCTTTGGCTGTACCCCTGCTATCATAATTTTTCTTTTTTGTCTTCTAGTCCATCCATTAATGTAACATCCCAATCTATGTCATCATCAAAGTTGAGACCATTTCCTCTTCCTTTATAGTCAGGATATTTTTCATGTGTTTTTATTATTGCTGATGCCCAAAAGTATCCTAATACTATTACTACTACTGCTATTGTTGTATATACTATCCACATATCTTATATTTTTATTAGTCCCACCAATTTCTAATGTTTTTTTGTAATACTTTAAATAATAACTTGTGTGCTCTTTCAACATTCATATGCCCTATACTCATTGCTATGAAGTGCTTATCATCCTCTCTTCCTTTTATAGGAGCAAATCCTTCACCATTCATAACTCTTCTATAAACGTTTGGATACTTTTTAAAGTACTGATCATACTCCTCCCAAATATTTTCTGATTCCCAAGTTGAATATCCTTCCTTACCCTCACATGGTTCAAACCAATATCTATCTTTTGCATAATCCATATACTCTAGATCGTAATAACTGTCCTGGAGTTTTTGTATTAAGTTTATACATAGATTCATTCTTTGAGCATCGTACTGGGCTCTTGTATGTCTGTCGTTGCTTCCAATGTATTTGGATTGAGCTTTTAGTTTGTGTTGTACGATTCTAAAGATATAATCATGATCCCAATTTCTATCTTTCCAGATAATTGGAAACCAATAGATGATATTTTTTATTCCGTGTTTTAGAAACTTGTGGTAATATCTTCCATCAAATTTCCACCATAGAGATATTTTATCCCAAAGGTTTAGTTTTGGTCTGTCTTCAAAAAAATCTTTCATATATTATTTTTTTTTAAATTCTTCAAACCATTCTTCCATATATTCTAAGTAATCACTACCATAAGCATCATCTTCTTCTATTTGAGAATTCCCACCTGCGATAAAAGCCTCTCTCATATCTTCCTCACTATAACTTCTTTCTTGTTGCCATTTAGCACCTAGTATAAACATATCTTTCCAATAACCACTATCTCGTGGTGGATGATAAGGATACTTACTGTATAGTAATCTACTAGCAGCTTCTTCAAGAGTGGTTTCTTGTTTAGGTTCTTCAGGTCCGCAATCACAAGTTGTAGTATGACCACAATAACATTTTGTTTCTTGATACAATCCTAATTGCTCATCTTGTTCCATCATATCAATAAGTTTTTGCTTCTGAATTAATTTCTTTACTCCTTCCATTTTTTCTTCATTCCAGATTTGTTGTGGTTGTATTTCTTTCATAACCTATCTGTTTCTTACATACTTACGTATGTCCTGAACTATCATTACCCCTACCACTAATAATCCTCCTAAAGCGAAAGATGCTCCTATAATTCCTAAAAATAACTGTGCCATAACTTTTTGTTTTTTATTTATTCTTAAATATACGAATTTTATTTTACTCCTCCAACTTTTTAATGCGAGAAGTTTTTAAACAATACAACATATCATCTCCTATGTGTTCATACTGTAGACCGTTGATCTCAACCGTTTTTCCGTGTTTTTTACCTGATCTAATACTTTTTAGTATACCTGAGGTATCTTCACAATAAACTCTTCTTCTTACTATAACATTTTTTTTCATAATGTTAATATACAAAAAAAGACTTGAGTAAACAAGCCTTTTAGTAATTATTTTAAAAGTTGGATTACAAGGACTCGAACCTAGAAAGACTGCACCAAAAACAGTTGTGTTACCATTACACCATAATCCATTTACTTGCAGGCGACTAGTACTCCAGTCCTTCTGTCCAATTAAGGAACCCATATCCTATACCTAGGTCCTGCTATATTTTTACACATCCTTCAAGATAGGAATAATCAAAGTTGTAGTTATGTGAAGAAACATTTTAAATAGATCGGTTATTTCTTCCTGCCAAATCTTCTTGTATTTTATTATACTCAACCAACGGAACACTTCTTGTTGTGTTTAGAATCGTCGCATTATAGGCAAATGCTATAACAAGGCGTGAATAATCAATTTTAATTCTATTTGCTGTCTTTCTATGTGTAAATTTGTAGCCCTGCCGGGAGTCGAACCCGACTTTCCAGGATGAAAACCTGGCGACCTAACCGATAGTCGACAGGGCCAATTTGGTAGAGCTTGACCAGAAAATAGTTCATACCTACTCTACCTGACAGGATTTTTTTTTATGGCATCCACCAACCTGTAGGATCATTCGTGAGACTAGCTTCCTCCAATGATAGTTATCGTCCTAGTGCTAGATCAGATAACTGCTGTGATTAAGACAGGAATCGAACCTGTTATCTCCCTTACGATCGGTGCGGCTCCAATCCGCCACTTAATCCCTATTTAGTAGGATATCGCTTAACCTACGAAGTTGATCAGACTTCTTTTCTATACGAACGATTTTTTTGTACTCCAAGCGGGACTTGAACCCGCACGAATATTGCTGTTCACTGGATTTTAAGTCCAGCGTGTCTACCAATTTCACCACCGGAGCAATTTTACCGCATGTGCGGTCACTTATCAATCGGTAGCTCCCTCTCGATGTCCATCTGTGGGTGTAACACATTTGGTAGAGGGTCGAACCTTAAAAGAGAGCCTGGACAGAATCGAACTGTCTATATGGCGTTTGCAATGCCACCGGTCGCCATTCCCATCAAGCTCATATTCACCTAGCCTGACCTTCCAGACAGTACATGTCACAATTAATTTGGCGCCGTGTTATGTAGTAGGTGTTTTATAATATAAATATAAGAATTACCGTTCTTTTATTAATTTATCCTTTTAATACTTGTTTGTTATTTGTAATCTTTGCCTCCAGTTTATCTAGTCTGGAATCTATTGCTGAGTAGATATTGTTTGTAATTTGATCTACTCTGTCGATCTCTTGATCAATCCTACGATTGAGCATTTCATTATTTTGGCTTGCTTCTAATTCTAAAACTGATACAGCCTCTGCTAATTCTTTTACTTGTTTTACTAACCTAACCACTGCCATAATTCCTAATATAATAAGAACTGCACCTGCACCTAGACCAAATGTTACTAGTGTTTCCATAATTTTATTTTTAAATTCAAAGAACGGTAATCTTTAATTTGTAGTTAGGACGGGACTCGAACCCGCACCGCATCCGCACTCCTGCGTTGATCAATTTTTTTATTAACGTGAGGATCGCTTAACCTCAGTGCAGTTTTTTTGTGTCTTCCAATTCCACCACCTAACTTCCTTACCAATCTGGGTCTTTCTTGTAGCCTTCCGAGTTATCAGTTACGGGGCTTGTACAAGAGCAGGGTTTCTGGTTTGCTGTCGTAATATAAACCCTTTTTCGTTATATTACATAGCCTAACAGCAAGCATTGGTAATTAAAACATGTACTTATTTTACAGTTGTAGTGTCTACCGCTGTGGTATCTACACTTACTGAATCAACTTGTACTGAAGTTGTGTCTACTGTTGTTAGTCTTGCTGGTGCTTCAACTTTTTTACAACTTACTACTACTAAAGCCACTAAGGCTAATGCTAAAAATACTTTTTTCATTTTTGTTTTTATTTATTTATTATACTTTAATATACGAAATACTTTTTAAGTATCCAAACTTTTTGTTAGAAACTTACTGTAGAAAGAACTTTAATAACAGTTGTTTCTGGATCAAAATCATTTCCTAATTGTTTTGCAACTAGTAAATCAATTGATGTTCCATTTTTTTGCTCAATCCATAATTCTTTTAAAAATTTAGTTGAATTGATTTCATTTGTATCTACATCTCTTGTGATTGTGAATACTGCTACGTTTACTTGTTTTGGTGTCATTTTATTTGTATGTATTGGTGCGTAATGAATTGATGCGTTTGCTAATAAGGTTATTCCGTCTCCTGCTGTAGTGGTTGTTATACTACTAGGCGTTCCTGAGTATACAGTGCCTGGGGTACTTGAATATAAGTTTGATACTGTACCTGTTCCTGATGCTACTAACCCTGATGAAAATAATCCTGATAGGTCTGTTGTTGTTTCGTTCATAATGTTAATTTTTTGTATACCAAATAAAATTAAAAGAAAAAATAAATAATAATATTTGGATAGTATGTTCAATATCCTCTGGTCCTTCGTCATTGTTATATAAAGCCCCAAACATTAGTCCTTTTATTGGTGCTATCAATACTTCTCCCTGATAATAATGAACTACTTCCATTAATATCCAAACTATTCCTACTAATAATCCTATTATTTGTATCATTTATTATGTGTTTTTAATACTTTTTCCACAGCAGCTCTTGCTATTTCATAATCAACTGGTCCTGTTTCATCTGCATAAGCAACTGGATCTTTTCTTCCTAATTTAATAAATGCTTCAATACGTTCAACTGATGAAGCTGATTTATAATCTGAATACCATTTACCTCCTTTAAAAGCATGAGTTTCATATGGTATAAAAATCGGTTTATATGATGTATTTGTTCTTTTATATACTTCATCAAAATCTAATCCTAACTCTTTACATAATACTTCTCCGTCTTTTAAGATATCAAACTTATCTCCTTGAAGATAAGGTGAAAAGTAATTTACTCTTTCTGCATCCCAATTTCCAATTCTAAAAGCAGCATCATCTGCATCTCTAAATTCTTGACGACAATCTGGATAGATAGCATGATCACCTGCGTGAATACCTAAAGCAATATCACAAGTCTCTCCTGTACGATTTGCAACTGATAAAGCTACTGCTTGAGTAATAGAAGCAAATATTTTATTTCTGTTAGGAACAACTGTTTCTTTCATATTATCAGACTCGTAATGACCTTCTGGTACTTCTTTACCTCCTGTTACCAAAGCTGAATCTAATAGACCAGCTAATCCGTCTATTTTGATTTGGCGGTAATTAACAGGAATATATTCCCATTCTTTTCCTGTAGTTAGTTCAGATGTATTAATATACTTTACTAGTGATTGAGCTCTCTCTAGCTCTACTCTGTGTTTTTGACCATAATCAAATGAAATAGCTGTTACACTATCATACTCTTTTAGACATCTAAGCAATAATGTGCTACTGTCCATTCCTCCACTTAAGGATATTACAACATGTTTTTTAGACATAATTTAATTATTTAGTTTGTGCCAGGTATTAATAGGATATAGGCAAATCCTTTTATTATAAACTATAATCTTGACGATCTCCTAAAGAAGGTTCTACTTCTCCTTCGTATACTTTCTTTTTAAAATATTCATCTAAGAATTCTCTTCTATAAAGATGAACATTTCCTGTATAAGCAGGATTCGAGATTGCTTTTTCTTCTATATTTTCTCTTAAAGCCATTGCAGTACGAAATACTTCTCCACCTAATGATTTTCCAGCTGCTCTACCTAAATAGTCATAAAGTGACACCATATAAGGTAATTTTTCGTTTTTTTCTTCCATAAATAATTCTGATAAGTCTAATTTTGTAAGATCAAATTCACTGATTGTTATTAATGTTTCTTCAACATCTACTCTGTTAATTAATTTAATTACATCTTCTTTAGTGAAGATTGAACTTACTGAGTTTTTTACTAATTGTCTAACTTTTAATTTTTCCATAACTTTATTTTTGATTTTAAATATGATTTAATATACGTAAGATATCCTGCTACTCCAACCCCTAATGCAGAGATATTTAAAATGTGAGGATGATTTTCCCCACATGTACCACAAATGTGATTTATAACTTCACTCATTTTTTTAGTTTTTCTAATTTCCAAGGATGATAAATTATTTCGAAATCATCAGTAAACTGAGCCATTCTTTGAAAGCTGTACCCAAATATTCTTAATATTGGATTTACAAATTGTGCTAATCTATATTTTATCATTTGTTACAAAATTCTTTAAATTTACTTACATTGAATTTAATATCTTCTAATCTATCTTCTAAATTAGCTTCCATAAATTCTTCAATTTTATTTAATGGTTTTTCCAATAAACCTATATCCGTGTATCTTGTACTTAAAGCCCCTGCTATAATTGGGTTTGAAGTATCAACTGAATTAATTAAATTTGGTTGAAGATCTCTGTAATAAGTAAATTCTTGTGGGGTTGAAGCTCCTAATAAATGGATATAGTGATGATCTTTAATTAACTTTTGAGTTATAAGATACTCAATTAATAATACTCTTCCAACAGATTGATTAGCTAATGTATTTTCTGACCCACCTAATTCTTGATAAACAATAGAGGAATGGTTAAATGCAAAATGGGTATAACCTAAATCTACACATTGTTGATATAGAGTATGAATTTCATTTATAGTTTTCCCTTGTAATACTACCATTAATTTGGTTTTGAATGGTAATTTGTACTGAGTCCAATGTTTAGCGTTTTTAGCTGTCATATCTCTATCATTCCATTCATCTGGTACAATAAAAATATTTGGTTGGATTAGGTCAATTTTTTCTAATAAATCTTGGGTAGTATGTACTACTCCTTCAAATAATCCATTATCCATGATAATAAAACGGTCTCTTTCACTAGAATCTAGGAAAAATTGTCTATAGGCAGGAAATTTGTCTATTAAATGTGGTAAGCAATACTCGTAATCATTCCAGTCTAAACTATGTTCTAATAGACTTAAAGGTAATTCATGTGAAATCTTCATAAATGCGGTCTTTTTAATAAGAATTTTGGTAAATAATATTCGTTATATGGGTATTTTTCTTTTAATGAAATGTACAACTCCTCTAATGTACCTCCAAATTCTTCCATGTAATTTTTTACTTCTTCTCTAGATAATTTGAAGTTAATAGATAATTCTTTGGTAAGATTAGCTAATTTGTCTTTCTCGTCTTTGTTGTAATCTTCTAATAAACGTTTACGTCTTGTACGTAGTAATGAAGATTCTTCAACATAACGTCCCATATCATCAGAACCAATACTCACGTATAATTTGTTCATTTCGTGTTCACACCACATAGCTTGGTAACCAAAGTGGGAATAGTCAAAATCACCGTTTTTTATCCTGTCTAATAACGGAGTATAAACGTGTAATGGTTTATTGGGATTGTCATACATTCTCCACCAGAAAAATCTGTTGTAATTTAGTTTTCTAAGTTTGGAGAATTGTTTTTGTAATTGGGCTTCGGTCAAGGACGGAGAATATATCATAACTTTTATTTTAATACGTAAATATACAAAGGCTCCCTGTAGGAGCCAAACATATTTAAGGAAATTTTTAAATTACTTTCCCCATTTTATTTTATAAAGAGATATCCTGATGTGGCTATCCCTACAAACGTCCCTACTTTCCACAGAAAGGTCTTTGTTCTTTGACCTTTTAGTTCAGTTTGTAGGTCGTAAGTCATGTGCTCGTACTGACCAATTTGAAGTTCGTGTTGGTGGATGATGTACTTATTAGTTTCATCTTTTTCTTGTAGAAGTTTAATAATAGTATCTTTCTGTATTTCTCTTCCCTCTAACTTATACACTTTGTCTTGTGTGAGTCTTAATTCTTGTTTGCAACCATCATACCTAATAAGGTCTTGTGCAACTTGTCGAGCAATTTTAGTTGGTAGTAAAATTTTTGTTGTATCTGCTTGAGAAAAACTGCTCAAGCTCAACATTAGAAAACTTACCAACACTAGTAGCTTTTTCATTTGTTTGATTTTTTACGATTGTTATTGTGTTGTCTATGTGATGTATTTCTTTTGAAATAGTAACTATGTTTTGTTTTACTGAGTCAATTTTAGTATCGATCTTTACGTTTACTACTTTAGCTGAATCTATTTTAGTTTGAATTGAGTCGATTGTGGTTTTATAACCCTTTACATCTGTTCTAATACTATTTGTAGTAAAAATATTGTAACCTACTAATACTAATACGATGATTAGTAATATGCTTTGTTTATTCTGTAACATCTCTGTTTCCTTTATGATTATCTAGTTTATCTAAAATTTGTGTAACTAATTCATTCTTAACTACTCCTACCATTGAAGCATTTTTTAGAATAGAAATTAATTGGAAGACTAAAAATGGAGCCATAATAGTTTCACTTAACCAAGCTGTTCCAGTAAATCCTTTTTCTATTGAAAGAATAGCTGCAAGCATTATAGTCCAGAAACCAAAAGTCTTTAACACACTAAGTGCCTTTCTAGTTTGGAATCCTTCTCTCTTTACTCCTGCCCAGATCCCAAAGAATCCATCTGCAAAGACTACTAGCCCCACTGAAAGGAATTGATCTATGTTATCTGCTGTTAGGTGTAAAAAGTACGTACCTATGAATGCGAATGCTGTTGTCAATGATAATGTAATTAATAGTGATGTCTTCATATCTTTATGTAACGTATTCATAATACTTTTTAGTTTTGTCTGAGCGATCAGCTAGGCCGTGGAAACCACCGTTAATCTTTTTTGTAAGAGCTTTTATTGACGCATCATTTACTCCCTGGTCACATATAGACCATAATTTATTTTTATCGAAAAAGAACATTGCTGATTCAAATGAATAAGTAGTTGCTACTAACTCTGGATTTGTCATTATCTCTGGTTTTTTTAAGTAATCAGAAAAAGCTTCGTAGTTTTCTTTACCTGTCAATTGAAGAGCTCCTCTTCCTCTGAACTTATACCCATCTCCTGAAGTTGATATACCATTTCCCATTCTCCCTGCATATACTCTATTGGCAATCTTTTCTGGATTTCTTTCAAAGGGTTTAGCTGTTGCCTCGTTTATGAAATATTTTCCAAATGTAGTAACTAGTCCTTTTGATGAATAGTTTAGGTTCTCTGTAAATAGTTTGAACTCTCCTGTCTCATGTGATGTTTGAGCAAAGAAGTGTGCAGCTCTTACTGGGGTAAGTTTGAAGAACTCCATTGCCTTTTTTATTGTACCAGGACCAAAAGCACCATCTGGTGTTGTTCCGATCTTTTCTTGTAATGCTTTTAAACTCATGGTGTATCGTCTGTAAAGAAATTAGTTAAGAATTTTCCTAATACTCCTAAAGCTAAGGCTACTCCTGCTATCCATTTAAGATCTGCATAAAGAGAATATCCTGTAATAGTTGTGCTTACTGCTAATAAAGTATCGCCTAACTTTCTCCATTTATTAGGAGTTGGTTTATAATAATTACTTGATTTCATAATATACCTTTTTTATGATTAATGAAACCTAAATGTATTTTGGTATAAATATTAAAAGCCCCTACATTGAGGGGCTTTCTTTTAAAAAATAGTAGATTTTTTTATCCTTCACATGATACACAACTCTCATTAGTTCGTTGTAAATTATCTCCTCTAAGTACTGATTCAGTACGAAGATAATATAGAGTTTTAATACCTAATTTGTGGGCTTCTTTGTGTACTGCACTAATAAATTTAGGAGTATCATTTGGATCAAATGAAAGATTTAAAGACATTGCTTGGTCAACATATTTTTGTCTAATTCCGTTTTGTCTTACTAATTCTAATTGATTAATCTCTTTAAATGTTAAGAATATTTCTTTTTCTTCAGGAGATAAAATATAATCAGGTAAACCTAATACAGATCCTTTATCTTTTAGAATTTGATCCCAAATACTATCAATATTATATCCTTTAGCAGCTAATACTTTTTCTAATATTCTATTTTTCTTAATAAAAACACCTTTTGCTGTTTTTAAATTATAAACATTAGCAGGAATTGGTTCAACTGATGGTGAAACACCACCTGAGATGTGAGCATTTGATACTGTTGGTGCAATAGCTAAATGATGTGAATGTCTTAATCCTGTTCCTCTACACCATTCTGGTTCTCCATAAAGTTCTGCTTGTTCTTTAGAGGCTTTTAATGTTCCTTCTTCAATAAATGAAAACATCATTCTAGTGTAAGTGTCTGCTGGTATTCCAGTAAATGGTAAGTTTTTAGATTGTAGGAAGGTATGCCATCCTAATACTCCTAAACCAATTGCTCTACCTTTAGTAGCAGATCTTACTGTATTTTCAAAGAATTTAATATTTTTAGCACGGTCAATAAATTCTTGTAATGCTCCTTCTAAAAACCACGTAGATACTTCAGGTAAGGTCATTCCGTTTTCAAACTTATAATCTTTCCATTCATCCCAACGAGCTAAATTTAATGAAGATAAACAACAAATAAATGAATGTAATTCATCTGTATAAAGTGCAATCTCAGAACAAATGTTCGTCATTGTTACTTTAAGATTATTATTTTTATATGCTTGAGGATTAGCATTATTAACATTATCTTCATACATGATGTAAGGCTCACCTGTCTCTAAACGTGTTTTTAGAATTTCACCCCATAGTTTTAAAGCTTTTGGATCTCTTTCTTCAAGTCTATCCATAAAAGCATCATCAATAGAAACACATTGGTGTAAATTTAAACACTGTCTGTTAACATCACCTTTAGGTCTTCTAATTCCTAAGAATTCTTCAATATCTGGGTGATTAATTGATAGATTTACTGAAGCTGCTCCTCTTCTTACTGAACCTTGATTAGTAGCTAAAATAGTTGAATCAAACATTTTAGCCCATGGTACAATACCTTCAGAAGTACCATTGTCTTTAATAAGTTTACCTCTACCTCTAATACGAGATAAACCAATACCTACTCCACCACCTTGTGAAGTTAATCTCATTAATTCTGAATTAGAACCTGCAATTCCCTCAATTGAATCTTCTACATCAATTCCAAAACATGAGATAGGCATTCCTCTTTCTGTACCCATATTAGATAATACAGGAGATGCTAAACACAACCAATTTTTTACTAATGCTTCGTAAAATAAAGGTTGTAAATCTTTACGTTTTAATCTGCGAGCTGATGCTTTACTTACCCTTAGGAAAGCTTTAAACACATCTTCTTCAGACAAAAGATACCCATTTGAAACTATATCTAATCCTATTTGATCCATCCATTCAGGATAGTTTTTACCCTTAACCCAGTGGGTTGTGTCTACGTGTACGCTCATGTTTATTTGATTTCTATTTTTGAAAAACTATTGTTATAACATCTGGGTTATCCTCAGATCCTAAAATTTCTTCTTTATCTATTTGGGCCTCTATTGGGGT